>ENA-OYXA01000286-OYXA01000286.1-human-gut-metagenome-genome-assembly--contig:-NODE-286-length-21186-cov-10.289007_pt1 | contig 21186 bp, 32 predicted proteins | sample MGYA00244212_ERZ653411 | MGnify/ENA primary metagenome ERZ653411 (study PRJEB26926, sample SAMN06165066) | human gut metagenome | biome: ENVO:00009003; feature: ENVO:2100002; material: ENVO:00002003...
TATGTTGGTTGGGAAATTTGCCCTTTTGAAGGCTATTTAGATTTCCCCTCTAACATAGAGATTATTGACCTTGATATCTTGATTATAATATATCTTTCACAAAAGGCAAGACTTTTTTATTATTTTAAGGACGTACCAACTGGCACGCCCTGACCCTTGTATTATGTTATTCAATTGATTAGTTTATATCTCGAATACGAATGTGAAATTCACAAGTTCCTTCATAATGACCGGCAGATCCTTGTGCTTCTGGACGTTTTCCCCAGAATGAAAGACTTGTTTCCGACATTCCCTGTAAAAACTGTGCAACAATAGGACTTCCATTATATGTAAGTTCTGTGTTGGAAGTTACAATCTCCATATCCATCGGTGATGCTTCCATATTATTTTGGTTCTGCATCTGAACTGTTGAATCTGTATACACTTCTACTATCTCATTTGATCTTATATCCATCATGTTTGACGTAAGTTTATTTTCTTGATTCATATTTATCGTAGCCGGTATGGACACAATATATGAACTATCAATATCATACGTCATCGTAGATGTCGCACTATCGCCAAATCCCCCATCTCCAAAAGAACCGATATCCTGCGCATATGCTGTAGTCGATCCAACCACTAACATGCACATGCAAAGCATTGCTGTAAAAACTTTTTTCATGCTATTGCTCCTTCACTGTTAATTTAAAACTTACCACTGCACTGTTAAGCTGTGTTCCATCTTCTTTATAACATTGATATATGAGTTTTCCTTCATATTCTCCATTATCTAACGGATCACTAATTTCAATATCATAGTATCCGTCACTTGGCTGAATATATCCCGACTCCCACAATTGTTTATCATCTGCATAAAGTGTCAACTTAAATAAGCAGTCATTCTCTGAAGGATTGTAAAAATTAACTTTCTGGCTTGTTTGATTGGATATAAATACAAGGGATTTGAAACCAGGAACATCAATTTGTTTATTTTCTCCTTCGCTTGGCAGGTCTTGATTTCCTTTCCATTTTTCTGCTAACTCGTCAATTGGCAATAATGGATTCTCTGTTTTTCCTTTCCTACCAGATAGAAAAATGAATGCTATAAGCAGTAGTACCACGATACATATTATAATAAGGAAACATTTTTTCTTTTTCATAATGCACCTCCCAGCTTCATATCATATCAACCCACTATCTCCTTGTCATTGCAGAACGGGTGTGTCCAACGATAAATAGTGCTTTGATCCATTATGTAATAATCACATTTCCCACTCACAACCATATTTATTGCGTCCTTTGAATATCTTTTACGTGGAACTACACAATCCGGTAACTCTAAATGAATATTTTTGCATGTATCACAGAAAAATCTTCGTAATCTAAAAACATACTTCTCTCCGCTTTCATCCAATACGGTTCTTTTTCTGCTATCTCGTACTTTCATTTTTTCTTTGCAAATAGGGCAACTATTATCTTCCTCTGTTTTTATGCAATAACAATTTTTTTTAATACAATTTCGTATTCGTGTCTAATTATCATAAATTCCTCACAAAAAAAGAGCCTGAATAGACAGACTCTAAATTATTTATTCTTTTTTCTCAGCGTATCAATCATATTCTGGATCATTACAATTTCTTCTTCTGATAGACCCGATACATCCAATGTATTCCCTGACGGCTTTTCTCTTCCAAACAGGTAATCAATAGATACATTAAACTCTTCAGCATACTTTATAAATACATCCGGCGATGGTGCTCTTGTTGTCTTCTCATAATAATTTACATTTGACTTGGAGATGCAAAATATATCCGCTAACTGCTGTTGCGTATACCCTTTTTGCTTTCTTAAAGCCTTAATCCGCTCCTGAAATCCGCATTCATTGAAGGTCATCTTGTCATCTCCTTCCAATAAGTCCTAATATCTTTAATTTAATCCAAAATGTTTGAACCGATATGTTGACTTAAGTTTATCACGACATTAGAATAGAATTAGTATTATCATAAGCACTATTGTTCTAAAATACGCACCTTTAAAGGAGGAAAGCATGGCACTTATTAAATGTCCTGAATGTGGAAAAGAGATTTCTGACAAATCAAAACAATGCATTCATTGTGGATATCCCCTTAATGAAGTATCAGTTAATAATCAAGATATCTCTTCTTTAAAAGCAGATATTCTAACCCTTGCAACTGCCAGAGTTCAATCAAAAGACTCCGGCACAGATGCTACCATTAAACTATATCCATACATTTCAGAAAAAATTGCAGAAATGCGTGCATCCAAAACAGAATGTACCGAAGATACTATTGCACAGACAGTCTATGAGTTGTTAAAAGCAATGGAAATATACAGTAGTTGGAAAAGCAATAAATTATATTATGAATTGGTTGATTTCCAAAAACTTTCTTATGATATGTTTAAATTTTTGGCTACTGAGTACGGCGAAAAATGCAGCAGATGCAAGAGACTGAATGGTTTTCCTACGATTGACTGGTTTCCAATTTATCAGATTGTTTCATATGCTCCTTCCGATATCAGTAGCAATTTAAAGGAAACAATGGGCACTCAGCAATACAACACGCTATTACAGTGGCATTCTACTAATCCAGATAAGACAACTTATGAATCTGCATTAGCATCAGTTCCCCGTTTTTCAGCATCAAATGTTAAAAATACTGCTGCCAACACATTAAAATGCCCGAAATGTGGCTCAACCTCTGTCACGACTACAACAAGAGGATATTCCATTATGCTCGGCTTTATTGGAAGTGGAAAAGTCATAAATATATGCGGTAATTGTGGTAATAAATGGAAACCTACTAATTAAAGCCAACTACAGGAGGTGTACTATGGCACTTATTAAATGTCCTGAATGCGGAAAAGAAATTTCCGACAAATCAAGTCAATGTATTCATTGCGGTTATCCGCTTCAACCGCAACCAACATCAGATAAAGTTATCTGTACCATTTTAGGAGAAGATTTCGACCTTACATTTCTTGATGAATTACTAAAGCAAGGGAAATACTATCAGCTTTTTTTGAGTTCATCAAAAATCAACAACGGATATTTCACAAAACATAATATGAAAACATTGACATATTTGTGGCACTATATTGATGAACATGACGAAATACCAAAAGAAATAACTCAGCAGATGCTTGATTCCACTCCATTCAGAACAAATCTCGACCTTTCAAGAAGATGGAAACAGTGGGAAGCTAACCCACAAACCAAAACAGCTTATAAATCTGGTCAAGTTGTATGCCCTAAATGTGGATCTGTAGCAATAACAACAGGACAAAGGGGATTTTCTTTGATGTCAGGATTCATCGGGGCTAATCAAACCATGAACCGATGTGCAAAATGTGGGTATAAATGGAAACCAAAGGGTTAATAATGTTCGGCTGCATACTTGATTCTTGCAGACTGAGATAAACCTCGAAGCGGTTTGAAAACACCGGGAATCACTGCAAAAATGTAAATATACCCCCCTGCTCATTTACTGCAAGATTATTTCCGACTGGTTCAGAATTCACAGCCAAAATAAAACAAACCGCAAAATAATCACTCTAATCCAGACATAAGTTAAGCCACTGGCAGCATGAAAATATGTTGCAGTGGCTTCCTTTAAATATCTATTTTTTCTATCCTTCAAGAATTTTTATATACTTATATATTGTAGTTCTGGACATTCCGCAAAGTCTTGACAGTTCCGAAACATTCATTTCTTTTTTGATATACTTTGGATAGTACCGCATAAACACCGCCGGAATATTATCCTCTGTGGTCTTAGGTCTGCCAATAACCGCACCTTTTGCCCTGGCATTTTCCATGCCGGACTTTACACGCTGGCATATTATATCATGCTCAAGCTCTGCGAAAACGCCCCACATCATTAACATTCCCTTTGTCATCGGGTCAATCTCATGCCCCGGCGTACAATCTACAGTTATACTTTTATCAATTATCAATTTCAATTTCTTTTCTTTTATTTCATCAATGATACTGCATAGCTTCTGGGTTGATCTGGTTAATCGGCTAACTTCTAGTGCTACAATCGTATCTCCTTCATGTACTGTATTCATAAGTCGGTCAAGTTGCACCCTATCATTCTTTGTTCCGCTTTCGTATTCCCAAAAAATATTTTGTGGATCAACACCAAGTTTTTTCAAATCCCTTTTCTGACGATCAATGTCTTGTTTCTTTTCGTTTGTTGAACAACGGGCATATCCGTAAATCATAGAAAAATCTCCCTTCTTTTATGCTTTCTAGCAATACTGTTCACGAAACCCTTTCAAAAATATATTGAACAAATATTGCCACTTTTTCTATTAAATCATTGCTTTTTTCTTGTTCTTTTGGCTGTTTCAAATTGTACACGAAATGAGTTGTTTTCTTGAACACATTATATCAAAGAAATATACCACCTACAATACACTTTGAAATATGTAATAGCTGTATGCGGTATACTATTGTAATGACTGAATCCGTGTTCTGTATCTATTATTGATTTATGTATCTTGTATATTTGTCAAATACTGAATCACTGATACCTGATTTATAAATTTTACGAATATCATTTATCTGTTCATCTTTTAATATCTTCAGCCAATGTAATAAATCACTTCTGTTACTTGCATAGTTATAATTCTGATTATTGTTGTAAATTATAATGTACTTCATATTGTCTTCTCCCTTCTTGATAGTAGATATATCATAAAAGGGGATTGATTCCCCTTTATGAACTATGCGCTAATACACATCTTTGTTTCTGCTTTCTTGATTGTTTCCGAGCCGTACTTATTGCGGATATCATCCATTGTAGTTTTCCCATTGCTCCGTGTCTGTTCTTCTGGATCGTGCCAGTACCACATTTTTTTCTTGCTTGCCCAATGGAAACCGTTACTTTTTAAATCATCTTTGCAAGTGTATGTGTTGCCGGACACCCAAATCCAAGAACCACATATTTCAATGTTAATATCAAAATTTATAATTATATTGATAATGTCCCGAATCTGTTCATCTGCTGCCATATCGTATTTTATGGCATTGGATGTATCTGCTTTTGCTAATACCTTAAAGGTTATTTCGTATTCAACATTGATAACCTTTATAGCATCCTCAGAACCACCGTTATCTGGATGATTGGCTTTCACAAGCCGTTTATATTCCTTTCTTAAATCTTCTAATGAATAAATATCCTTAAAGTACATCATGTGTTTTTCCTCCTTTTGATTATTTATCTTGATTGCATTTTACACTAATACTTGTGCTTTGGTCAATTGTGTTTTTGCACAAATATTAGTGTTTAATTTTCTGTAATTTCTGGTTGATCTGTCAATTGCAATTGCACTAATACTTGTGTATAATTATCTCAACATAGCAAATCACAGATAAAAAACATACAGGAGGCTACCAAATGAAAGAAGCGGAAAGAAAGTTATATGAAAAAGGTTATTACTTATCAAATCAGTTTGACGGATTTTTCGGAACTATTCCAGATCAATATGAACTGGCAGACAAAGACGGAAATACAGTGATTGACCACTTATCAGAAGCACAGGTAATCGCATTATCAGCAATCTTATAAAAGAAAGGGAAAAGCAATGACTAAAGTTGAAATGTTAGCAAAAGTAAAAAAATATAAAGGAATCGGCGTTGAGATCACAACCGCAACAGGGAACATGATTTATTACTTTTATGAAGACTTTGAAGATTCAAACGGCATCGACCGGGCAATGAAACAAGTTTATCCTAAAATGGATAGTGGGAAATTTACAAAAGTTACCTTTATCGCTTAATAATCGGCTCTACTGCTGGAAAAATAATATTATTGCTGACCTAGCGGCGTTTTATACGGGGAGAAGGAGAACGACATGCAATTTTTATTTTATAGAAAAAATGGAACATACAGCACTACAAATACTAACATCCGTGATATTTTGGCAGAAATACAGCCAGACGATATCATTGACGCTTTGGATTGTGTCGGAATTAAAGTAAATCGTTACTTTGAGACAATGCCTGAAAATACAGACTATATTCTGTGGGTATCTGATCCGCTTGCAAAAATCAAAAAAGTATTTATGAAGATGTATAAAAACGGCGAAGAAGATACCGTTGAAGAGTTTAAAATTTATCCCGATGAAGTCCGGGCAATCGTTGATTATTTTTCATAACATTTATTTTATAGCTTATATCGGGGTGGCGTAACTGCTGCCCCTTTTTTGCTAATACTTAAATACACAATAATAAATGAACTTGCTAATAATCCCCCTAAAATGCTATAATATTAGTGTAAAAAGGAGATTCTACTATGATTAGTTACCAAAAATTGTTTGAATTGATGAAAGCAAAAGGAAAAAATACATCCAATATCAGAAATGATAATATTATAGGACAGGAAACCTTGCGTAAATTAAAACTGGGCACTGGTATTCTTGAGGAATATAATTATAAGATTCCGGGCACAAAACCAGCCAAATACGAAAAAAGAACCCGTGAAACATCTGTTGACAGCAAATCTATTGAAGCTCTCTGTATCTGGTTAGACTGCCAGCCGAACGATATCATGGAAGTTATCCCAAACACCTGGGCAAACGCTGATCGTCTTTGTGAAGCTCTATCAGACAAAAATCATCAAGTTACACCCGATGAGCTTCCGGCAAAACTTAACATGCAATAATAATGTACTAATTACTTTAAGACAGTGGTGCAAAAATCCGCTGTCTTTTTTTATGCCCAAAACTGAAATCATACATCAAGCCCCAATTATTCGGGTTTGAATTCTGGATAACTTTGCCTTCCGAATTATTCGGTAAGCAACTTCAAATATTTTTAACTTGAAACTGAGTTCGACACACTGCCCATTTTATGACCGTTTTTCGTAAAAAGGTGCGGTTTTGGGTGTGTTCGGTGCGGAAAAGTTCGATGAAAAAACACGTACACGAAAAAGAGAAAATTGTGGATTTTCCCCTATTTTCCATAACCAAAAGCCCATAATGGACTCTTGCTCTATTTTCTCAGCTTTCCCATTATGGGAATCCTGAAAATAATATCAAAGTGCCAAATTGACATCTTGAATTTTTGCGTAAAAAAATGGGAGCAGCACCATACACGGTTACTACTCCCACAAGGTATTGAAATGAATTATAATTTTGGAATCACTGTTAAAATCCCCAGAATTGGTACAGGGAACAATGATTAAATATCTTTGGTGCGGATCATGCGAAAGTCCACATCTACCGCCACACCATCGGCGTTTACGGCACATTGATAATATGCCCAATTCTCTTTCTTGCTGGTTGGCTCTTGTCGTACAACATCAGCAAGGGTATACGGGGAGATCCCCATATGTTCTGCAGCTTCTACAAAATCATATTGCCGATAAATACCACTCTCCATTACTTCAATTTTTGAAATGACATCCACTGTCTTATGTATGGTTTTCGGCATATATGCTAAATTTCTTGCTGCATGGTTTCCGGCAATTCGCTTTTTGCGATTAACACGGATTAAATGATGTACTTCTATAATATCTCCCGGCTTAATCCACTCCGGGACTGTTAAAAAGGCTTGCGCTACAAGTTGATGAATTGTAAAAAATTTTCCTGTGCGATCATTCACTCTTGTAGTTACATGCTCATATCCACCCGTGAAGTAAGTCTTCACAAGTTTTACATTACCGCCTTTACGCTTACTAATTAAGCGTCCTTCGGACGATATGAACCAGCCTTTGATTGCTGGCACTGCCTTAAATTCTTCATCTGCGGATATACGACCGCCGATAGCTCTAATGTCCTTTTCGGACAGAAATTCATAATATTTTTCGTTGTTCATGTGCTATATAGGCACTAGAACTTTTTGAACTTTTTTGCACTTTGTGTACTTTTTGCGTGCTTTTTTTCCTTATTCTTTGATTATTCAGACTGATCTACATCATAGATGCTTATTCCTGTGTAGTTTTCTATACTTTTCAGAATTACAAACGGAAGCTCTTTCAATTTCGGATGATATACTGTGAAATATGCAAAAGCCTTTTTCTCTGAATCCGTAACAACCAATTTTTCAAGTTCTTCACGGAACTTCTTTGCTGTTGTGATTTTAAACAAATTTTCAATCGCTTCTTGTGTAAGCTGTACAGGAAGTTCTTTTGCATCCGCTAAATCAAAGACCGTCTTATAAAGCTCTAAATCATTGATTCGGAAGCAAGCGTGCTTTCCTTCTCCGTCTGTTCCTACGAATCCTCGATTTCCAGAACTGATTTGCTGAATCAGTTCTTCCACTGTGATCTTAAATTTACCTTTTTTGTATTGATATGCGTCTTTGTCTGGCAGATAAATATACTTACCGCCATCCACGCAATAACCGCCTTGCGTCATCATTAAGTGATCGGCACGAGCCGGAAATCCGACCTCCCACGGCATTAGATTCTCAATTTCTACTCTCTGGCGATCCAGATATTCGCTTGTTGTATTTACAATATTAGCCATATTATTCGCTCTCCTTTTCTTCTTCATATTCTACTTGTCCGATTTTATTTAAGACATATTCCTCAGATGTCATTCTTCTCAATTCTTCTGTATCCATCTTCTCTTTACTTAAATCGTGAATCCCTGTTACATCCACATTTATACTGATATATCTATCCATTTCGTCTTTCTCCTTTAAAATTCTAAAATATCATCAAATTCTGTTTCTACCTGTTTTTCTGTTTTGGATTCATCCCCAAAAATATTGTCGAATTCACTTTCATCGACTGTATTCCTTTCTCCCAATAAATCAAGAAAAACATTGTCATATTCTGTATTCTTCTGTGCTGTATTTGTTGCTGCACCAAACACAAAATCAAACTCATTTTCCGGCGTTCCAATTTTTTCATGATTTGCTCTGTCAAATTCTAACAGCATAGCTGTATCGTCTGCCGGTTTGATTGTGATAATGCAAAAACCACTATAGTCATAAATAGTAGGAATACGCCCCGTTTGCTTCCAACCGTCACGGTATATGATTTCTCCGTCATTCTCCGGCGTACCAACAAATTCGACACTTCCAAATACTTTATTTCCCTCTGATATCTGTCGGTCAATCCATTCACAGAACTTAGGATATCTGCTTTCGTTGATATAGCCGACACCACATAAGCACCTATGTACTACTCCGTCAATCGTAACATCTTCAATCGTCCAATCATCAAATGATCCAACTTGCACAGAATCCTCAAATACAGGCAAATTGTTCAATGTTCCAGTAACACCATGTCCGTAAGGAATTTCTTTGCTTGCATCCAAAAACTCAGCACATAACGGCATTCCTTTTACGGTATCTGCATTATCTCTTGTATATTGTTCAAGGTAAGTAATTCCGTTAATATTCCAATGATTTTCGTCTGGGTAAATCTCATGAAGAACAATCTTCAATTTTCGTCTGCCGGTAATATCCTGGCAAATCTCTAATATTTTATTTTCCATCTAATAAACATCCTTCCTCAATGATTCAGACGGTATAAATCTAATACCGCCGTGTTCCGGCACATCTACCGGCTCTTTTGTATGAAAGTTGTACAACTTTCTAGCCGGAACAGTTTTTCTTTGGAATGTGCCCAAATACTTAATATGTACTTTTCCATTTGTATTAAGTCCCTCTGCAATCAATGTTGCAAAGGAATCAAAGTATAATCTTGCAGTCTCTTGATTTATGCCATGCAAAACCGCAAAATCCTGTACTATATCATCTTTTGTAATACCTCTAGCCATATGTTCTCCTTCCCCAACCAGAAGAAAAAGAGTGCAAAAATCACACAATTACTTCCGTTTCCTTCCATATTCATTTCTATCTTTCTGAGCATAAAACTTAACGCCCTCACTATCTCTTTTCAGCCTGTGGTATTCTCCAATCACAGCAAGCATTTTCTGCATCTCAGCAACAAAGCCGACATCTTCCCAAGCTGCTGCAATTTTCCCCACTGTCTTGTAATAATCAAGATCACTGCTACCGTCATTGATGAGATGTCTCACATCCGCTATATCAATGTCTGCTCCTATTGAAATTTTGGTTTTGACCGCTACATTCTCCGCAATCAGTTCCCGTTCCTCAGTTGTAAAATCATATGAAACAGGATGTGTAATTTTAAATAAGAAACTTTCAAACGCTTTATTTTTCATCTTTGTTTTTCTCCCTCGGTATAAATCCTAATTCTTCCTGTAACTCAACAACTTTTGTCAGCGAATCCCCATATTTTTCATGAATCGTATTCAAACACTCATCTATACGCTGTGTAATATTTTTTGTTGATTCCCTAACACCTAACAGATAAATAAATCTACTTAACTGTTTAATCTTGCTTTCGTCCCCGTCTGCAATAGCCTGTACAAGCATTTCTGTTGCTTTTCCATATATATCGGAATCATCATATTCAATTTTCAATTCCGCTAAAATCTTGAAAAATTCGGCACTTTCTGCGTGAATATCACGATACGGCAATTCCCGGAGTAAATGAATCTCCGTATATGTATCGTTATAAGCGTATTCCTCGCCAATCCTGCGCCAGTACCGCATTAAATTGTAGAATTTTTCTGTGTCTTGTTCATTTACCGCCTTTTCAAAGGCTTTCCAATCTTTACTCTCCATTTTCTCCATTCTCTCTTTCGTATAAATTTGTAAGCATTTTTGCAATATATTTTCCTTTTGACATTCCGTATACTGATGCACAATCACTCAGCCAATCATTAACCGTTGCCGGAATTTCAATTGTTGTTCTTACACTTGTATTAAGATAGTTATTAACTATCGTTTTAGCATTTTGCGGATGCTGTATAATCTTTTCACATATGGTTCTCTGCATATCCGGGAGTAATCTGGCAATTGCTGCAACCTGACTATTACTCAGTTTTCCCTTTTTGTTCTTGCTCAATTTATCCAGAATTTCTTCAAATTTTTCCGCATCTTCCCCCAGATTTCCGGCAATGATTTCTAAATTTTCTACATACCTTCTACTTTCTCGCATGGTCTTTACATTCATATGTAATTCTTCTGCAAGCTGTTTTCTCGTTTTCTTCTCCATCTTTTTTCCTTTCAAAAGTGGTAATGTTACCTATTGTTTTGTAAATAATAATTGTGGTAATGTTACCCATTTATGTTCCCCAACCAAAAAGAAAAAAAATAAATGTATTGTAGCGGTATCTGTATATTGTAGATACTTTGATTTTTGCGACTACATATAGTTAGTTATCCTTTTTTTCCTTTGGTCGGTTATTATGTATGAGTGCGATTTGCACGAATACAAAAACACGTTAGTGTTTTCATATAATCTTGACACTACCGTGTCGCTATGCCATTATCGCCGGATAATGCCATATAACTTTTATCTAGGGGGGTGTTTTTAACCGCAGAGTTATAATAATAGCTTTGCGGTCAGAAAGCCCCCTATTCGTTATCTGATTTTTTCGATCATCCACACATTGTCAAACCTCTTAACTTTGCCATCAACCTTTTTCTTCTTTCGCTTACAGACAATTCTATATATACTGTTGTATTGATTTTCTAGTATAGAATTTATAGCTTTATAGCTTGTGATGATATGACGATATTTGTCTGTAAATCCCAATGATTTAGCAAATTCCTGTGTCTCTGACCGATTCCACCACACTGTTTGTTTCTGGTAGTGATCTTCTAATATTTTTTCTGTGTAAATCTTTGCATCGTCATTCCAGGGACTTACATTGATACCAAAAGCATCTTTTAATGTCAGCAAAAAACCATTCTTGCCCCGGCGAATCATATCTGTTGTGCGCTGAATACGGTTTTCAAAAAATGTCAGCTTTTTATCGTTCACTGTCTTTGTCAGTACACCGTTTATTTTTTCGTCCCGAATTATTCGGTGCTTGTCCGGGTATCTGTTCCCATTCTTCAGATACCACTCTAAATAGTAATCAATGCCCTTCGTCAATAATGTATGCGCTGGTTTTATCCACCGTTTTTCAGCAGAATTAAATCCATTAAGTGTACTATTTGAGATATTTCTTATATAAAGAGCTGCTATATCACAGTCATCTTGCTTTCTCTTGCGCCCAACAATCTGCTTAATGGTCTGTACATCATAAATTCCATCAATAATTATGATTGAAAAGCTATAGTCTCTCATAGATACGCCACAATCTAAAGCCGATGTACCAAATAGAAACTTTTGCCCGGAAAAGATTTTATCATCTGAGATTTTTGCAATTTCTGATGCTATTGCTTTTTTCATTTTGGCTGTTTTTCCACTTAAATTACCAGAACCCAGCACAATTGAAGATACATCTTCATATTTCCTATACATTTTCAATAGTTTCTTTGTGCTGCTCATGACAACCATAGCTTTTACATTTGTGTCATGTGCCACAAATTCAAGAATATTTTCAAGTTCTTCATCGGACTTATACGTATAAATTTCGTTAAGCACTTTTGATTCTGTATAATCTTTAGGATATAGCTTGTAATCAATCTGATTGCTCCGAAAGTATTCAAAAACATCGTCCGGCGTTGCAGTTATCCATATTTTTATACACTCTAAACTATTTAGTATCTGATAATGTCTATCAGTAAGATCGTTAATACCACTGTCTGAAAAAAGGTAATGGCATTCATCCAGCACAATAATCGAATACTGGTCAAAACGTGCTATTGAATCTATTGCTTGATAAGATTCAACATCAATCACACTTGAATCTACATCTTTCCTTTGCTGTTTTTTCAAAAGCAATCGTGGCTCTAACTGTAAAATTTTCTGCCTTTGTTCCTTTGCGATCTTAGCTAATCTGTTATTTATAAATGTTGTCTTTCCTGTTCCTGTGCCATTGTAGAGAAATATGTTATCTCCTGGTTTCCATGTGCTAATCTCTTCATTTGAAATTATTTCTGATAAATATTTTGTTGTCATAATTTTGTTGTCTCCCTAGTTTATTTGTTGTTTTCCTGTACTTCCTTCAATGCTTGCTGAAATTCCGGGGAATTTGCGAAAACAAAAACTGTTTTGTCCGTAAATCTTTTATTTTCCTCTAATTTCAGAATGGTAAATCCCTTTAGCATCAGTAATCCGGCTACTCTTTGGGAATAAATTGAAAAAAGTCCATTTGTATTTGTTTTCATTCGTCTACCTCGCATTTGTTGAATTTTGTGCAATAAAAAAGCACTCAAAAATCAGAAGTGCTATTGTACACTTCCAAAAATTGAATGCTGTATGTGCCTTTCACATCTCAAGGCACGCAATATTTAATTTTCTTTCTTGCATCATATCACGATCTCCAAATTTGTCAAGCGTTACAGATCCGCATAGTCGGGAGTCCAGTCATCAATTTTTACTCCCATTTTTTGCAGAATTCCTTTTATAAATGACAGCTCAAACAGATCTGTTGATTGTGCATAAAACACTTTCAATAGTGCTATCAAACGTTTAACCTCTGTATCTGTCAATTCAATTTTCATTTTCTTCAATCTCCTTGCTCAAAAGCAAATGATTTATGATTGTTTCCACATTTAATAGGAAGTTTCCCTTCAGAAATTCTTTAATCTTATAAAGATTCCTCTGACTGATATTAGTCTTTCCATCTAGCCAATCACGCAATGTGCTGTCTGGTATACGGGTTGTACGTGCCATATATGAACGTGTTAAACCATTGTAATCTAAATATGTTTCAACAATCTCCCTTAAATCTAATGTCTGTTCCATGTTTCCCTCCTGTAAAAACTACCGAATAATTCGGCAAATAATACCGAAAAAATTTTTTTGTGGGGGCAGCAGTTTCCCACCGCCCACGGAATATATAAAAATGCCTAAACGCAAGTGTGTACGAATGATAAGCTCATTCGCACAAATTTATGTTTAGTTTACACTATAGAAAGAGAAAAAAGATCTTTTCCAACAATAAAGCGTTGGTATAAGACAGCGATGATTCACTGGCTTGTATCAGCACTTTATCCTCTTTTTCATAATAGCGTGCATATTTGCATAATCTCGGCTAAATCGCCATAATAGCCAATTACCGAAGATTTTATTTTTTAATTGTTACCGTTACATCCCTATATTCATAAAGGGGTGCAACTTACAACTTACATGCCAAAAAGGCTACAATAGCCAATTTCAGCCAAAAAAGATAATTTATTTGATTATTCTAGTCCCGTCCCTCTTTCATAAAGGGGTGCAAAAATTATAAATCGCTGGCAATAGCACTAATAGCTGATTACAACGATATTTGCTCATTAAATTGACTTCGTTACATTCTGTCCTACTTCATAAAGGGGTGCAGTATCGCCAAAATTTCCCTATAGTGCAATACTGGCTAATTACAGAAGAATTCATTTATTTAATTGACTTTTTCCTTTTTCATAATAGGGTGCAGAAATGAAAATCCGCTGAGATTTGCAATAATAGCTGATTTCAATAATCTCAAATTTTTTAATTGTAAACCGTAACATATCCTTATTTCATAAAGGGGTGCACGATCCAAAAACTCCCATAAAAACCTCCAATAGCTAATTAGCAGCAACTATATTTATTTAATTGAACTGATTACATCCCATATCCATAATAGCTGGCAAAAATGAAAAATCTCTATCTAAAGCAAAGACAGCAAATTCCAGCAATATGTATTTATTTAATTGAATTCTTGAATTTCTTTCCTATATTCATAATAGCGTGCAAATTCTACAATACCCCGTCTAAAGCACTGGTAGCCAATTACAGCAATCTATATTTAATTAAAAACAAGTGTCTAATTTTCTTCCTCTTTTTCATAATAGGGTGCAAAATTCAAAATCTGCTGAATACCGCAATAGCACGATATTCTAAGTGAAATAGCTAAAAAAATTAGGTGTCACCAGACTTTCTTTTTTCATAATAGCTTGCCAATCCCAGAACTCGCTACTTTAAGCAATAATAGCAAAATACAGCAATTCAAGAAAAACAAAAGCGTCTGTCTAAGTATTCTCTACTTCATAATAGCTTGCAAAATGGAAAACTGTTGCTAAACAGCTATAGTAGCTTATTGCAATAGCATACATTTATCTAATTGACCTGTGGACATTCATCCATATTTCATAATAGCTGGCAAGGGGGATTTATGCAATGATAATACCTAGTCCGCATTTTGGAGAGATTATAATAACCGGCGAAAATGCCCAGGCTGCTGCCGATTGGCTCTCAAAAGAGCTTGAAACTGCAACACCGGCACATGAAATGCTTGCCCACCGGGACGCTATGCTGCAGTTTGGCGTTGAAGTAGCTGCGACAAATTCACACGTAAAAGATAAAGAGAATATTCTACACAGTTTATTGTAAAATTGTTTGCAAATCCGTTATTCGCCGTTTTAACGGCTTTTTGCATTAAATGGTAAAGTTATCGTACAGCGTGTTTAACTGCAATATAAAGGCAAATAGACATGTTATATTGGATTCTGTATTTAAAAAGACCATGTAAAGAGTTTGATGCCCTTTTCACGGTCTTTCTTTAAATCTACTGTTCTAAGTATGGATCAACACCATATTTCTCTTGATAGATTTCCCATTTTTCTTGAATTATGTCCCATTCGGGATCTTCGCCCTGGAAACGATCACTCTCTATTTTTTCGTGGTATTCCTACAAAAATTCCTGATACTTCCATAAGAAGTCTTCAAATGTATCTTTCCCAAGATTTCGCCCCAGTGTCTTATTTACGATTCTGTCAAAAAGACTATGATTCATTGGAATTTCGCCCATAAATGCAGCTAATTCCTTCTTGCTTAATAACTTCTTTAACTTGAATTCGCTTTCCGTTAGCATTATTTTCCTTCTTTCGTGTATTCATATTTTGATATCGAATTTTGAATATATATTATCTTATCAAAATAAACTACAATTATCAACGGAAGGTGGTGTATAAGTGAAAAAGTTTATTGCAAAAAAGCCGGAAAAGGAAGTCATATCTTTGCGAATTCCTTCTGAAATTTTAAAAATTATTGATAAAAAAGCTACTGAGGTTGAAATCAGCAGAAACGAATTGATTAACCAAATGATTCTATATTCATTACAAAATATGGATGATTCATCAAAAGAAACATAACCGCCGTAAACTTGTATATGTTCACGGCGGTATTTTTTGTCTATTCATCATCGACAGGCTATGGAATAAATGCCCATAGCCCTTATTTTTCCAGTCCACTTAGCAATTTTGCAACCATATTCTTTTCTTTGCATTCATCTAAATTACGCATCACTCTTTCCAATGATTTCTTTTTCACGCCCGACAACTTTCTTAAATCCGTCCAATATATAGGTTGTTCGCCCCTCTCTTGCTTCAATTTTTCGTATGCCCAGATAATCTTTCGCACCCAGGATTGTTCGTATGATTCCGCATATTTTTCATAAACTTTCATACATTTTGGCATATTCTTAAATCCATATGCCGTGACATTTAAAAATTCATATATCATTCTTTCCGACACTCTTTCAGGTCTTCCATTATTGCTTGAATATCCATTATAGACAGCATTACAAAATTCTTCAAATCGTGCAATATTTTCGCTGTCATATTCATCCCAATCCGATATATCACGATTTTTTATATAGTGGCTTTCTTCTTCCTGCTTTATTTGCTCTTCTGACAATTTAGGAGCAGTCAATTCTTCTGGCTTCATATCCAAAAAGAAAGCAAGCTGACAAACAAGCGAAAAATCATATCCACGCCCCGTCAATAATGTTTTCTGAATCCTATTTATACTCGCAATCTCATTCAACTCAATTTTTTCATAAAAATGTGTCATATCATCAACGAATTTTGTCATGTGTCGGCTATTCCCCGTTGACTTCATATATTCAGTGTCTTTCATTCCGTGATATAAAATAGCACTAATTGAAATATCTCTCACAAAATCTACAGGATCGTCAAAAACCTGTTCCTTGTACTCTGCAAAAGTTATCTTTAAAGTATTGTCTACTGGAATACATTCTTCTAAGTCTGGTATAACTTCTTCAGCAGTGATGAAACTATACAAGCTCATGCTTTTTGCAGGAACACTAGAGTCCCGAAGCCTACATTTATGTTTCGGACAGATTCCCATATTTCTTATCTGATGTTTCCGATGCCAATAGGTTTCTGCATGTTTCTCTCTATCTTCTTTGGCGCATATAGGGCAATACTTCAAATACTGCTCCTTCTCACATCTGGGAAGAACTGCAAATAAATGGTGCATGTCACAGTTTTCATAACACAATTTACAAAGAGCCTCCTTCCTCTGCTCCAACGGAACAAATCTGGCATACTGAGGGTACATGGTATGTTTCAATACCAACATTTTCAATGGATATGCATTATCAATATACTCTCTTGCTTCAGGGTTCAAATTCCCGATAAATTCTTTGATCGGAGTATCTGACCTTTTACAATACAAAAATTGCAATAACTGGGAGTTTATATAGCCGGAATGAACTGCAAACCGCCCAAACCAACTATACACAAGCTCATCTGGATAAATTTCAGGAAAGTACATCCTCATATTGCTATTTCCTCCACGGTAAAGTGTTCTCGGAATAATTCCACGATATCCAGATTTTCAGATTTTGATTTTTGAACTAAGTCGGCTATACTACAATCGTCTTCTAATGATATTACCGCCTTTTCTATGGATTTCTTTTTCCTTTTGGCTGTTGTGTTCTTTACGGTGGCGGCAGGTCTAATAAAATCGTGTAAAAGCTGCATTCTTTTTTCATATGCTTGACTCAGCATTGAAATATCAAGAGTTTCATAACCTGTTAAGATCGCAACCTCTTGCGCATCATGAACCAGAGAAACAACAACAGCCGGTACACCGCTTGAATGCTCATATAGCCAATCTATTACTCGTTCTGTTACCTCAGTTCTCTTTTGAACATACTGATACTTGAATAATAATTTACAAAATCCGCTAAAAAATTCATCATTATTCAGTGCATTATACTGTAACCCCAAAGATCGGCGTGCAAGTTGAAAAGCAGATTCAAAAAGTGCTAAAGTTTCTGGCGTACCGACTAATCCAATAGAAATCCCTGAATTGTTTATCAACTGTGTAAGCATTGCCACAAGATGTTTTCCATTTTTTGCCGTTACACAGTTTTGAATTTCATCGACAATCAACATCCCTAAATGCTGCAAGGCTACTTGCGACACAATACCAATCAATACATCTGTTGTCGCTCTGGCTTTTAGTGCATTTTCAAAATAGTTGGTTTCCAGTAATTCATCGGATTTTCGCAATATTTCTAACAGCATCGACTTTACGCTTGCATCAAACGGACACTGAACTATAAGGCATGGAATAATCCTTATCTGTGGATTTCCAATTTCAAGCATTCTATTCTCTGTAATGATTGAAATTGCACGATTTATGGCAGAGCTTTTACCTATTCCAGAACATCCTACAATTGAAAAAGAATCTGAACCTCCAATAATCCCTCGGCTCTCCTTTCTCATTATTGCATTGTGATTTTGGTATGCCTGTTGTATAGCTACATTTGTGCCTTTCTTCTGTAATGATCGCAATAACGCCAGATATAACTTTGAATAGATCTCTATACTCATCTCACTCGGCAAATAAATTTCATACAAAATAGAAAGCTCTATGAGCCGTTCTGTTTGGCTTTTTCCCCGTATTTCTTCATTATACGCCGGGATATCTGCCAATTTTTCATATAGTTCCTGTCCCGATAGCATCTCTGGCATCTGCCTGATTAAATCCATATTATTCATTATTCATTGCACCCACTTTCATACAATCCACATGAGCTTTTATCTTTTCTCTTTCATAATTCTGTGGAATTAACTCTAAATCGCAATTGCTGCTTCCCACATTTGCCACAATCGCTTCTATGTGGCTTGCAAGATTTATTTTTGCCTGAATGTTGCTTGCTTCTACAGACTTTACAATCTTTTTCTTTTGAGTCTGCATTACTTCAATTTCTGAAAAGCTCTTGTTTTTATATCTGCTCTCTATCAATGTAAATTCTACAAAACTTCCTCTATCCACCAGCCAAACAGAAGACGAATCATCGGGATTGTATGCTACTGTTGCATTGCCCCCGGACAAGTATTTTTCCGCATAATTTGTATTTTTATAACGTACACGATTCACAATCAAGCCAGAACGTGTGAACTTTCCCTCTGTCCGTGGTAATAACGTAAGCATGAGCTGTCGCTTATCAATTTTCACAAGATTTACTCCCTTTAAATTCATACCATATGAAAAAATTTCATTGGCATATGGCGCAACCTTGTTTTCCAACATATCCGCTGTATAAGGAAAATTCTCAATGATCCGTTGTGAATTATAGTAAATGATACAACGGAGCAGTACCTTTTCAAATTGTTTCAATGTCAAACAAGCATCTTTTCTGTAGTCATGTGCCCCTCTCTCCTGAAAATCTGGCTCAATCAATCCTTTTCCCTTCAAAAATGGGCGAAAAAGATCTTGAATAATACTGAAAAATTTTTCAATACTGCCCTTAAGCTCTGGTCTATAGACTGGTAGATTTACCACTTTGATTCCCAGTTCTGCAATCTGTTCAAAGCAATTACTGACATATTCCGTTCCCTGGTCTGTCACAAGAACTCCCGGACACATTGAGGAATCCCATTCATGCGAATCTATATTTATTCCATGTTTCCGGCACAACTCCTGTTTATCTGTAACCACATTAAGCATTAACTGACGCAAGCTATACATACCGCCCTCCCAGGTCAACGCATAACCACAACACAAAGAACTATACGCATCAATGCAAGCCGTTAAAATAGGTCTTCCAACGATTCCCCCGTATTCGTTTACAAGGTATATGTCACATATAGTAGCGTCAAGCATTCCCATGCCAGGAGCTTTTGCATATTGCTGAATGCCATCGCCTAGTAATGGGCGGTTGTTCCGCTGATAGTTTGTCAGTCCATTCCTTGATATGTAGTAAGTCTGATTGTTCTTGCGTTTTCTGTAAAAATAACGGAACTGGTTAAATGTTGGATATTCCGGCAGCAGTTCGCCGTTCCCATCACAGTATTTTTCCTTTAACATCATAGTATAAGCTGTTTTAAGGCTGTGTTTTTGGTATGAAAAGTAAAATTTATTGAGTCCCCAGCGCATATTTTTCTCATCTTTAGTCAGCGAAGTATCGCTATCTTTCTCTTTTGGTGCTAATATTGCAATATTCTGAAATGCTAAATATAAACAAAGATATTTTCTCACTGTCTGCTTGCTTATTTTTTCGTTGAATGCAATAGTAGAAATCATTTCGCACTTCTTTTGTTCATCTGGCAGCAGATGTAAGATCGGCGCAATCATTGTATATCGCTCATATGCAACTTTACGGCTTTCTGAGGAAAGAAAATCAATTTCTGGCAAATCTACACCTGTAATCTCATATAAAGTTTCTTGTGAACACTGATCCCAGCCAGCCAAAGAAACAATATCTTTCCATTGTGGCATCGTTCGCCGGACACAATCAATCACAAGTGCCTTATCTTCCCTTACTTCCAACACCCGAACAATAGAATTGTCTTTGAAATATAAATCATTCTTCATTGATTACCAGCCCCCAATCTTCTACACCACGTTTAATCCAATAGTTTCTTGAAGCATTCAGTAATTTAGCATTCATCGGCTTTGTAAGTCTGTCTCTTTGCAGACATTCTCTTACCATTAAATCGCCGTTTTTCTTAACGCATACAAAATCACTTGTATATTCGCCTTCTTCTAATCCTTCCAGAAGAACATTGCAGCGGATTTCCTGAATATCCGGCGATTCTTCCAATTTTTCCGCATACTTTTCTTGTATTGGATCATATGTCCGACATATTTCTTTGCTTTTACTTAACGATATCTTTTGACATCTCCCTTTGAATCCCATTTTTCGCATAAGCGCACCTCCTTATTTTGTTACGATTCCATAACCACCCCAAAAACACAAATTCCCCAAAAATGTTTCCCAAAAATCAGGATTTCTCCCAAAAACGGATTTTTCATTTTCCCAAAACCATTTCTGGGACTCCCATTTTTGATTTATTTCTGGGAGAAATTTGGGAACACCAGTAAACTCAATGGTTTCCGGCGTTTTGAATTTGGGAATTTTCCCAAAAACTTCTCCCAAAAGTGAATTTTTGAAATCTACTATGTTGTGGGACAAACTTCTTCATCCTCCAAAAAGGCAAATCTCGCATTCTCCCAC
>ENA-OYXA01000293-OYXA01000293.1-human-gut-metagenome-genome-assembly--contig:-NODE-293-length-20765-cov-6.295413_pt1 | contig 20765 bp, 29 predicted proteins | sample MGYA00244212_ERZ653411 | MGnify/ENA primary metagenome ERZ653411 (study PRJEB26926, sample SAMN06165066) | human gut metagenome | biome: ENVO:00009003; feature: ENVO:2100002; material: ENVO:00002003...
CTTTTGTTTTGTAGAACAAAATCAGAAAAAAGATGGCTATAAGTTACGACAAAAAAATCATGGAGTGCGTTCTTCGTTCAGTTATGTCCGAAGGTAATGTCGCACAAGGAAAGGCTATTAAGTCTATTTGTAAGTCACCTAAACCGCTGTTTATAACCGGTAGGGCTGGAACAGGAAAAAGTTTTTTCATCAAGCGTATCGTACCGGCATTAAAAAATGCGGTTATTGTTGCTCCTACAGGTATTGCTGCTGTTAATGCAGGGGGTCAAACCATTCATTCTTTTTTCAGAATTGGAATGCAGCCTTACATTCCTGAAATAAGAAAGGGTAAGTTCATGGATAATTGTGAAAACAAGTTTAGAGGAGAATCTGAAAAAATTTTACAGAATATAAAGTATCTTATCATAGACGAGATTTCTATGGTTCGCCCTGATCTTCTTGACAACGTAGCTGATATACTTCGTCATGCAAGAGGAGACAAGGATCCGTTTGGCGGAGTGAAACTTATTATGGTAGGTGATTTATTTCAGCTTCCGCCAGTAATTAAGGAGGATTTTTTTAGAGAAATATACGATACATCTTATTTCTTTAGTTCCAAGTCTCTAATGGCTTCTGGTATGGAAATGGTTTCTTTTGAAAAAATATATCGTCAGAAAGATGAGAAGTTTATTAGTGTCCTTAATAAGGTGCGTGAAGGGAAGATGGATGATGATGTATTTGATACAATAAACAGCAGATGTATTCAGTCTGATAATAATCAAGGATATGTTGAGATTGTAACTACCAACTCAAAAGCTACGGCTATTAACGAAATGAGAATATCATCGTTACCAGGATCTTTAATAAAATTAGAAGCTGTTATAAACGGTGATTATCCTAAAGATGCTCCGGTTGAAAAAACTCTTTTCTTGAAAGAAGGATCAAGAGTTATGATAACAAGAAACGGAGGAGAGTACTTCAATGGTTCTCTTGGTACTGTATTATCTATAAAAAAAGGGGAGATTGAAGTAGTCCTTGATAAACCAAAAGATGATGAGCATACTAAGGTTGTTATAACACCATGTTCGTTTGAGAAAGTAAAATACGTAAGAAACGGATATAAGATAGAATCTGAAGTAGTAGGAGCTATTATTCAGTATCCTATAAAAATAGGTTATTCTATCACGATCCATAAAGCCCAAGGTCTGACATTGGATGCGGCTATGATGGACGTATCTAATTCTTTTGAAACAGGACAGCTATATACAGCTCTTTCAAGAGTAAAGTCTCTTGATGGATTATATCTTCGTCAACCTATTCCTAAGACGGTAAAAACCAGAGATCAGGTGGTGATAAACTTCTATAAAAGGACTCTTGGTAATGGAGGTATTGTGAAACCGGTTCCAATGGAAGAGCTTGAAAAGTCAATGATTAATTTGTCAACCGGATCTGAAATAGATTTTGCAGAGTTTAATTTATAAAAAATATAAATATGTCAAGAGTAGATAAAATATTTCAAGACAATTTGGCTCTTATAATGAGCCAGCCGTGGGAAGAAGTGAAGCGTCCGGTCTACGGTGACGGGACAGGCGTCAAGGTGAAGCGTATCCTACAAGTATGCAACCAGTACGATCTTCGCCGGGAATTTCCTCTTGGTTCACTTAGACCTACTAATCTTAAAAACTCCATAAAAGAAATATTGTGGATTTGGCAAAAAAGATCGGTAGATATCAAAGATCTTGGTCTTCATATATGGGATCAGTGGGCTGATGATAATGGAAAGATCGAAGGATGTTATGGAGATATGGTGAACAGACATGTTTATATGGGAACAGGAAAAGCTCCAGAGGGTATGACAGATATCCATGATGGTCTTTACGGTTTTCTTAACCAAACAGACTTCATTCTTTGGTCACTAAAGAATGATCGTTCGTCAAGAAGAATAGTAGCATCCATGTTCGATCCTGAAACCAATGGACTAAAACCTCTTCAAGAATGTGCGTTTCAGATCAATTTATCTGTTAAAGGAGATGAGTTGTATATGACGCTTTATCAGCGCAGCCAGGATATGATTACAGCTTCTTACTGGAATGTAGCTCAATATGCGGCGTTGATGATGATGTTTGCTCACGACGCCGGGTTAAGGCCCGCAGTTTTCACTCATTTTATACAAGATATGCATGTGTATGACCGTCACGAAGAACAGGCAAACGAGCTCCTCCGTCGCTCTCTCTTCGGACCGGTTCCGCAGGTTACTATCTCATCTCGTATGGAAGGGAAAGGGTTTTATGATTTTGTAGCTGATGATTTTGAGGTATGGAATTATGAACCGAGGGAGCAAATAAAATTTGAGATTGCGAAATGAAAATAAGCATAGATAGAAGAGCCAAAATGATTCCTATTATGGAAATCAGTGCCGGCGATGAAGTTAATATCGGAGGCTTTGATTATATTGTTGAAAGCATAACTCCATGTAGGAAAGGATCTTATTCAGATGCGTATGGAATTAGGTTGGTCATATCTTCTTATAAGCATGGCCAACTTGTAAGGAAAGTAGATAGTGTTTTTTCTATCGATTCTATTTTAGTATTTCTCCCTAAAGGAGATTCTGTTGTAGTAGAGTGCTCTTATAGAGAACTTGAAGAATATTTCCCTAAAATATAGTACAATGACAGGCGAAGAAAAATGTAACCGATGCGAGCAGTTTGGACCGAACGGTCTCACTGACTATCCATGTAAAAGGATTCCATCAAGGAACTGTCCTTGGTTTATTAAAATATCGGATAAGAAATATAAGAAGATTCTTGCCGATAGGGTGAAAAGAATTAAGGAGAATGAGAAACTTAAGCAAGAGATGATGAAAGATCAGGATCTTGTTGAAGAAGTAAAACAAAACACAAAAAGATTAATGCAATGAAAAAGAAAAATATAAAACCAGAAGAAGTGGAAGTCGTTATTCCTAAAGAAGTAGAAGCTATTAACATATGTGGAGATATCAATAGTTTTATAAAACATATTATATATGTTAGCTTGGATAAGGTAAGTAGTGATAGGGCGTTTGTCAATAATGATGTTCTGTATATGGTTACATACGCATCTATAAAAGGTGAGAATATACCTGTTGGGGTATTAGCAAAACAAAAAGAAGCTGAAACAGAAGATATTGCTATGCCTTTTGAGGATATTGGAAGGGACGTAAATGTTGTGTATCCTATTGAAATAGGAAAGATGTTTAAAGGATTTTACATTCTTAGTAATGGTGCTGTGGCTATTGATTACGAACTTACAGACAATGGAGGCTTTGAAAATGACGATAGCATTGGTAAAATTGACATGAATCTAAATTAGTGCATTATGATACTATATATAGCAGCAGATCCGGGAAAAGATGGAGCCATAGCCTGCATCGATCAAGACAGTAAACTAATATCAAGAATCTCCACTCCAAGAATATCAGCTTCAGGGCCGGTAGACTTGACTAAAGAATATGTTTTTTGCCGGGATACGATCGTAGAAAACAATCCTGATAGGGTAGTGTTTGTCATAGAGGACGTCCACTCACTGTACGGGGTCAGCACGTCCTCTACAGCCTCTCTCATGGAGAACAAAGGCCAGCTACATGGGCTGTTCCTGTCCCTTTGCATGGCATTTACGGACATAAGTTGCTCCGTTAATTTCATAGCCCCTAAAACATGGCAGAAATTGGTTTGGACGCATTCTGATAAGGTCATGGAGGCCAGTAAGGTGAATACTAAGAAAACGTCATTGTCTTGCGCTAAAAGGCTGTGGCCAAACGATACGTTTGTTAAAAACGAAAGATGTAAGACAGCCCATGACGGTATAGTTGATGCGATGCTTATAGCAGAGGCAGCAAGAAGAACCATTTAATCTATTTTAAATCATTTTAAATCAAATTAATTCGTAATTAGATTTTAAAATAATACATTTGCAGTGTTAGATAGTTATAATCGTAAGTTTTAAAAAAATGAAAGTAAGAGTTTCTGGCATACTAATGAATGAGAAACTTTCAAACATTTCAAAGATGTTTGATAAGGTTCTAAAGGATTGTGTCACATCGAATATAAAAATTACTTTATATTTTGATCATATCCGGATACAAGCCATGAACGAACGTATAACATATACGGATGATATTTTCGATGTGAATACTGATATTTCTTGTGACCATAAGTTTTCTCTTTTAGTAGATGCCGGGACTCTTATTTCGTTTTTTAAAAATCATAACCAGGATATAGAGATAGAGATTAAAAACGATTACAGTATCGTTTTTAAATACGATAGAGGATCTTTTTCTTCTACTTGGATTGAGGATAAGGCTTTCCCTGATTTCTTTTATCCTGTAGGTGATGGTATTCGTGTTATGAGTTCGTCTTTCATTCAGTCTATGAAAAGATCTTTTGCGTTTGTTGGATCGGATGAATTTAGACCGGCTATATGCTCGATTCTTCTTAATGTGAAGAAAGACTATATTGACATTGTTTCTACTGATATGTTCCGTCTGTTTATAAACAGGAAAGAGTATGCTAATGCAGTAGAAGAAAGGTCGATTATGCTAAGTAAGGTTGCGGCTTCCATCTTATACCGCTTTCTATCTGATAAAGATACGGAGATCAGTATTTCCACAGATGGCGTTAGAACGTTCTTATGCTTTGATAATGTAATTATATCGGATATGAACGTAGAACAACAGTATCCTAACTACAAATACGTATGTAATAAATTCGAAAAATCTTCAAGGGTTAAGTTCGACAGGGATTTGCTTATATCTGTTCTTAATTCTATGACTTTAGTGGATAATGTTGTCAATGTTAAGGTAGATAAAGAAAGCGGCATAACAGTAATGTCTGAGGATTTTGGAAATAGAAAAAAGATAATGGAATCAATGCCTTTTAATGCGCTTGAGGGCCCGTGTTTTAATTTTTCTATCGGTAAGGAAAATATACTGTCTTCCGTAAAATCACTTATAAAAGGAGATACTGTCATGGATTGGTCTGATCAGTATAAGATGATAAAGATGTTCAATCCTAAATACGAATCAACATACGTATTAAATCAAACATTGTATAATCTATAAACAATTAATAATATGGCTTTTAGAGAAAACAGAAGTTTTGGTACAACTTATTATTTGTATATTAATTCAGATGGTAACTTGTATGAAAAAAGTAACGAACCAAAAGAAGGTTTTGTTCAGCACATAAATCCTAATAGCGGTCAGCCGGCGGGATATAGGAAAGAGTATTATAATGGAGTAGTTGGATACATTAACTACATCGGGTTAAAGTCAAGCTCTTTCTCTAATGGAAATACTGTTACTAATTTCCTTATCGTATTAAAAGATTACGAGCTTAATGAAAACTATTGTATTTCCATACCTCTCGTCAATCAAAAAGGAAATATCAAGGGCTTTGTTAAGAGCTTCGTAAAATACTACGAAAACATCGATTTCAGTCGTGAAATTTATTTCAATGTCTTTAAGAAGAAGAAAGATGACGAGTTTGGATCTTCGGAACTTATTATCGCATATGCCGGAGTAGACGGAGAAAGAGATCAGCTTGTTGAACGTTTTTATAAAAAAGGCGTAAATGGCTGGCCTGACCCTGTTGAAGTTACGGGATTTGATGGCAAGAAAAGCCTCGATTATTCAGCTCAAAACAACTTTACTTATCAGAAGATTACTGAATATTCAAACAGGTTCAATGCTTCTATTAAAGATATCAGAGCAGGTATAATGGCTAAATTAGGTTTAGGAGGAAATACTCAGCAAGAGCCTACAGCCCCTCAGACTTATACCCAGCAGCCGTCAGCGCCTCAACAGGTTCAACAACCCAAGTCTGTTCCGAGTGCTATTCCGTATCAGAATTACCAACAGCCTGCTCAACAGCCTGCTCAGTATCAGGCCCCGGCTCAGCCGGCTGCACCTGCCCCGGCACCTACTACAAGGAGCACCAAGCCTCAGCATCAGACGCAGCCACAGCCGCAAGCACAGATGCCGAACTTCCCTCCTATGGAAGAAGATGACCTTCCATTTTAATATAAACATCAGCCCAGGAGAATAACATCTCTTGGGCTTTTAAAGATTGTGTAGAATGATGGTAGAAATAGTTACAAGATTTCCCCTTATTAAACTTCGTAGGAAAGTGACAGAAGAAAGGATTATGGCGAAGCATGGGGATAAATTATGTATGATCTACTCAGAAACCAGAGAAAAATATAAGCAAGGAGATGAGTGGGTCGATGATCCTAATGATGCAGACATAAGTACTTTTCGTGAGTGCTATGAATCAACAAAGGACATAAAAAAAGAAGGTATTGTTTATTGTACTATAAAAATATAATTATGGACAAGTTAGAAGATATTGAAAGACTTCTTTCTGAAAAAGAAGATAGCAAGAAGGATACTGTTTCTGAAAAGAACAACAAACATAAAAAAGAAGATAAGGTTGTTAATAAAATACCTGAATCGTATTTGACTCCAGGTTATCAGAAGACTGTGCAGGTAGGTATTAAGAAGCTGTATCCCGATGTCGTGATACCTGAATACAAGCATGATGGTGATGCATGTTGTGATATTCGTGCATATAGAGTGGTGAAGATGGTGAATGACATGGGAGTGGAAATAGATGTTCCTTCCGATTTTGAATCAATCACCTTATATCAAGGTTATTCTGTTAGAATCGGAACAGGATTCAAATTGAATATCCCAGAAGGATGGTGCGTGAATGTAGAAGGAAGATCAGGATTCTCTTTTGACGAGGGAGTGGTAGTTACTAACGCGCCCGGTAAATGCGAATTTACCTACAAAGGAGAGTATATGGTTAATCTTACTAAAATCAATAAAAAACCGACCGTAATCCATAAAAACGATCGAATAGCTCAGATGGAAATCGTTCCACAATACAAAATGGTATTGGAAGAGGTGACAGATATTGAGGTAGAAGACGGAAATGAACGTGGAGAAAAAGGTCTTGGTAGTTCTGGAGTTAAGTAATGTTTAAATATTTTGAAAATGAGCATGTTAGGTTTTACATTCATCACAGACAGCAAGCTGTCAATGTACAGGGAGAAAGCTATTAAATCCGAAAATCTTGCAAAAGAAATTGAGGAAATGCAGGATAAGGCTGATTTTTACAAGGAAAGGCTTTCCGAACTCAAGTCAGATATCGCTTCAAAGGATAAAGAGATTTTATCTGTTGGCAAAGATCTTTCTGAGTCTAAGGAAAAGATTGACGCCTTGAAGGAAAATCAGAAAAAGCTGATAAAAAGCGTCAAGAAGAAAACGGAAGAACTTGATGCGGCCAAGGCTGATCTTGACAAAGCTAAGTCTGATCTTGATGAGGCTAATTACAAAATCAGTAACTTAGAAGAAAAGAAAAACAGTATATCATATGAATTAAAAAAGAAATCAAATGCATTGATTGAAGCCAGGATCAGAATCGGAGATTTGGAAAACGAGGTTTCGGTTGGGTCCAAAACAATACAAGAGTTAGAATCGAAGCTGAAATTAATGCAAGTAGAATTAAGAGGCTACCAGATAGGTATAATTGGTAAAGACAAAAACGATGTCGCTGAGCCGGAATTGGATAAAGATGAGGAGTCAGATAAGGATGTGGCAGAACCAGAGAAGTCTGATGTTGTTCCTGAGACGGATGTGATTCAGGAAGAAGCCGGTGACATTGTGGAGCCCGAAAACGAAGCTGAACGAGTAAAAGACACTAAAAAGAAGAAGAAAAAAAAGAAGTAGGTATTTTAATCCTTTTTATATTTTAATGTTTGCCATATTATGGGTTAGTACTTAACTTTGCGTTGAGAGAGTTTTTAGGATAATTATTGGTTAATATTTAGCTGTTATATGCAGGCGTCTGTGAAGGCTCCTGCATATTTTTAAGGTCCTGTAGCTTAGTGGTGAAAGCAGGCGGCTCATAACCGCAAGATCGTGGGTTCAAATCCCTCCGGGACCACTGTCCAATGGTGTAGTGGTAACACAACAGATTTTGGTTCTGTTATCGGAGGTTCGAATCCTCCTTGGATAACGATTAAGTTTTTGTGGAAATGTTAATTATCTCAGTGTTTGCGGTGTGTGAACATAGCAAACATTAAACGGCCCATTAGTTTAACGGATAAAACCTTTGAGTCCTAATCAAAAGTTGCCTGTTCGATTCAGGCATGGGCTACATGGCTTGTTGGATGAGTGGTTTAGTCAGGGATCTGCAAAATCTCGTAGGGCGGTTCGATTCCGCCACAAGCCTCTAAAAAAGTAAGATAATGAACTACCCAGAGCAACAAATGCTTAAGATCCTTAATAGGGATCTGCTAAGTAATCCGATGTATGTTATTAACAATCTTCATATATATGATTGGGAATCTGACTTCCTGGCCATAACAAGATCATTGTACGCTTATGAAGTAGAGGTCAAGATGTCTAAACAAGATTTCTTTAACGACTTCAAAAAGGATAAAAAAACATAAGGTTCTTAAAGACGGCATTATTAAAGTAGGTGGTGTCATAAGCTATCCTCCAAACTATTTCTACTACGCCTGTCCGCCTAATATGATTGACGTAAGTGAAGTTCCGTCTTATGCCGGGCTGATTTATGTCGATGTCAGTAAAAATAGGAAGAACGTCGTTAAGGTCGCACCTTTAATTCATAGACAGAAGTTTGATGTAGTGGGTAGGAAACTGGTGGATAAGTTTTACTACAATATGCTTACTTGGAAGAAAAGAGCTATTTCAAACGTGTATGCTGACCCGGCCAAGGAAAGAGAGAAGGGCGTGCGTGCCGGAGCTGAGGCTGTGAGGAAGTCGGCCTGGGATGCGTTCAGGGCGCAGTGCCCGCACATTGCTTTCCCCTATGGAAAAGAATTTCCGATGTGCGACGATCACGAACAAGATCATCCCATGAGAGACTGCATACTTCAGTGTGAAAAAGGTAGAATATTTAAAAACGTATTAAAATGAGCACCCCACGTGAATTAAGTAGGATAGCTAATAGGATAGCCGGTAAGATGACTGATGATGGATGGGTTAGCCCCGGTAGGAAGAATCTTGTCTCTGATAAGAAGGTCATGGAATTAATAGATTTGATCTTTAATGAAATATGGAGGGAATTAGATGACGGGAAAAGAGTCCATATCAGGAAACAGATGATTTTCAAAAAGATTTTTGTCAGTAGGCAAAAAGATAAATACTATATACAATGCATAGAAAAAAGGGACGCCAAATAGACGCCCCTTTTCTTTTTCTGTAAGTAATTGTTATTCCATTACTTTCCTTACCAACTTAGGAATAACTTGCGTGATAGTCCACCTGATGTTTGCATTAACATTGATAGTCTTAGGAGTACCGTTTGCATCCAAGTTAATTACATCCTTGTCTATCTTCAAGAACGGATCACCTGCTGTCTGGGTAATAACCGTATTAGCTGTCTGACCACCAGCGGCCGTCACCTTAAGAGTATTTACCAGATCGCTTATATTAGTGTTCGCTGCAATACCGGAGAATACGATACTGAAAGCAAAGCCCCCTGTTGCACCAGGGTCGTTGGCAATAACAGCGCCGTTGCTGGTAGCCTTGCCTGCTGCCTGATAGGAGGCTGGTATTTGCAGCTTCAGAGGATGAGACTCGTCCGGAGTTAAGGAGAACGTTAATTTAGCTGAGTTACTTGTACCGTTGATCGTTACAGTACCACCTCCTTTCCCTACAGATGCAGTAGGATCTATTTTTACAAACTCAGCTGCCGCAGCTTGGTTGATGGTAGCAGCTTTCTTGACACCTCCTGATTCGGCACTAAATTCTACTCGTTGCGTGCGCTGTACACGACCTTCGTATTTTTCACCTGATACGGTGACTGCCTGATCACCGTCACCTGATCCCGGATTGAAGGTTACAAAACCTATTTTCAATTCTGCCATGACATAAATAATTTTGTAGTTAATTAATATCTTGACAAAGATAGATTTATTATACGAAAATCATATTATTCATGTTTATAAATTAAAAGTTATCTTTATCCCAAAATAAGACAATCATGAGAAGAAGATTTTTTAACAAAATAGGGGGGGGGCGGTCTCCCTACTGATAATTTTATAGTTTTTGATAAATCTGTATCAGATCCGGCTAATATAACAATAAGCGAAGACTTCGATTTTTTATATAGGTTGATTACCAGTGGCTTCTATAGAGTTCTTTGCAAGAGCGCTATGGGAGGAGGAGAGGTTTTTGTATGTAGATTAGATAATAACGACAGTAACTTCTATCTTGATGGTAGTCCGGCTGATCTTACCGGACAAGAAGGTGATGTGATGGTCGTTTTCTTAGGATTTTGGTATAAATGGTATAAGGTGGATGATAATAAATTTCTTTATCATTTTGCTGATCATAATATCGATGGCACTTACATCCATGTCCCGCAATCTCTTGTTGGAGCATATAAAGGATATGTGTCTTCAAATAGACTATATAGCTGGAGTGATGTTACTCCTACGACGAACGTATCATTATCTGATTTCAGAAGTTACGCAAAAGCGCGTGGCACCGGGTTCCAGGTGATAGATTTTCAACAACATTGTGTAATTGCTATGATGTTGTATGCTAAGTATAAAACACGTAACCTGCAAGGCGTATTAGGACCCGGTGGCGCAGGAAGTAGCCCGGCTACAACAACGGGAAGCAGCAACGCAACCGGCGGTGCGGATACCAAAAACGAAAGTTCAAAGTACGTTTGCGGCTTAGGACTTGAAGGGGTTTTTGGCGGTATCCGTGAATGGGTTGAAGGTGTAGAAATAAACAACCGAGTTTGGAAAATCACCGACCCGGACGGTTCGACTCGCAATGTGAACGCCGAGACTTTCAGCGGTTGGATAATAAATATAGCAGCCGAAAATGGTCCGTTTTTTGATGTGGTGCCGACACAAGTTGGCGGTAGCGATTCCACGCATTATTCAGATTACTATAGTCGGACATCAGACAGCTCCCTTGTTTTGGCGCGCTCCGGTTACCGCTCGTATCCGACTGGCGGCGTGGCGTATACGGATGCGGCTTACGATGCGTCGGACATGGATTCGAGCTACGGTTCTCGTCTTGCTTTCCACGGAACCATATCCGAATTGGCTCCAAGGCAATTCAAAAGATTACCCGTATTATAATATCATATTTTAATTGTTTTTAAATTGTATTGTTAATATTATTACGTATATTTGCGATACAATTTAAAAACATTATATCATGAAGATAAACTTTTTAAGCGGTAAGGTCTATGTAGGTTCTAAGACAAAAGAAGCTAAAATCAGAAAGCTTTCTATTAGCAAAGATCGGATTATGACCATATCGGTAGATAACCTGAAATGGATGGGTATCGAAGATGCGGTTCTGATTGGTATGGAAGAAGGAGCTGAGTTTAAAGGGGTGTTGGATTCTAATTTGTATATAGCTCCTTCTAAGGTAGAAGACGAGAGATCGTTTTTATTAAATAAACAAGGTGAGAAATATAGACGTATTTACCTCCGTGATGTACTGTCTTCGCTGGGTTGGGATATCGGTGATAATCAGTATGCGGTTTATGATATTGTGAAGATTAAGGACGAAGATGGTGTGTTCTGCCTGGTTCCGAGAGAGATTAAGAAAAGCAAGTTTGAAAAAGGAGAATGATATGGTACAAGATATTGATATAAAATCCAAACGAATATTATTGTTTGATTTTGATGGAACGCTTATAGAAACCGCTTCTGGGAATACGTTCGCTACAGACTTGACAGATATGAGGATTAAGATGGATGTGGTGAATAAGGCTCTTGACCTCATGCAGGAGAACGGTGTTAAGGTATTTGCTATCGTAAGCAATCAAGGAGGAGTAGAAGCTGGGTTTGTTTCTGGAGCTGATATTGAAGCTAAGATAGAATACGTACTGAGGTGCGTACATGATCTGGCGGTAAAGAGAGGCATAAGAGGCGTCTTGTATGAAAAAAGGTTGTGTTATTCAAATGACGAACAAAATCCGATGAGGAAGCCTAACACGGGCATGATTGATGATATTCTTATGAAGTGTAAAGACACGGTAATGCGCGGTATGAACTTCAGTCAACTTAAGGGATGTTCGTTGATGGTCGGGGACGCCAGTGGTCTGCCAGGTCAGTTCTCTGATTCGGATAAGGTATGTGCTTATAATGCTGGTATTGACTATATGGATATTACTACGTTTTTGGATAAAGATCTTGATTTAGAATATGTATTGTCCAAAGAACATACAAGTGAAGGAATAGTTATTTTAAATAATGGCTATATATATATCCTTGAAAATCCATATGGTGTTGGTCTTAATATAAAAATCACTTTAAAAGATTTTTATAAGATTGAAACCGATGATGGAAAAAATGCAACCGTAGATGATGTGCTGAATATAAGGATTGATAAAGATCAGAATTTCAATTCATATAGTGATGTTGTAAAGATAGAGGTATTAGAAGACGGTAGTATCAAATATATAAGTTTGTATCATGAAAGTAAAGAAAGCAGCGATAGTCTATCATAAATCGGATTTAGATGGCGTTGTATCGGCAGCCATCGCAACCATGTACGAAAACAGTAAAGACAGGGATGTTGTTTATATCCCGTATTCGTATGAAGATGATGTTAAGAAAGTTACCAGCAAAGTGCGTGACTTAGATGTTGTTTACGTTCTTGACGTGTCTTTCGGAGCCGATTCTAAAACGATTTTTAAAGATTGGCTTGATGAAGGAAAGAGCCTGATGTGGATAGATCACCATAAGGGAATTATCGAAGATAGTAAAACATGGGGGTTCGTAGTTCCAGGGTTAAGGAGGGTCGGTGTCGGTGCGTGCGCTCTGGCCTCGGACCTGCTGATGGGGAAGGTGCCGGCGATCGTCCGGTGCCTGTCAGACTACGATGTGTGGAATAAAGAATCTGAATTAGGCTGGGATACGGTAGTAGCTGTCCAGTATGCCTTGAGATCAAAAATAAGACTCAATGTATTAATAGCATTGTCGTATTTGTATGATCATTTTAAAGAAAATATGAAGGACAATGAGGTGGATTTAATTTTCTATGATCTCGCTAAAGAAGGACGTGCTATAATTAATTACATGGCCGGCAAAAACGAACAAGATGTAAGTAGGTATTCGTTCGAAGCTTACGTAGACGAGGTTAAGGTCGTGGCGATGAATACCACCGAATTTAGTTCTAAAGTATTTGATTCTCTTACACGAGACTGGTTAGACGGTAGAAAAATTAAAGCCCTTATGCCATTTTGTATCATGCCAGGTGGTAAAGTCCGGTTCTCTCTTTATGAATGCGTAGAAGACGGCGTAGATTGCTGTGAGGTAAGTAAAAGATTCGGTGGTGGAGGACATGCTGGTGCTGCTGGGTTTGTGCTTGATGTCACGGATATCAGATTCAGGGAATTTATAGAAAAACATAAACTTATATCACAATGAAGTGCGAATTGTATCAATTTTCCCCACAAGTCTATCCCTTTAATCTGTGGATATATGTAGGTAAAGATGTTTCTGGTATGGTAGAGTGTTTCAATAACGATTTTAGTTACATAGATAATAGTATGGGCGCAACCATAACCGTACCGTATGGAGGATGCAAATTAGATCCTTGCACAGGATTCTTGATATGGTTTATTAATAAGAACGTTATTGATTTTAACACAGTCTCACACGAGGCAGCCCATGTGTCTCTCAATGCATTTGATTTCTTAGGAGAAAAAGTAATGAAATCAGAACCTTTCTGCTACCTCGTTGGATGGGTGGCAGGAAAGTGTGAAGAAGTAAAGAAAGGAAAAGTACGAGATAAATTAATATGGGAAAGTAAGTGAGGTAATTTTAAAATATTGTTGGTTGTAGTAAGTGGGGAGGTCCTAAATAGGCTTCCCTGCTTTTTTTATGTGATGAGGAAGAAAGGTAAAAATGTTTATGTTACGGGAGAGAGATTAAGAATGTTTATGTGATGGGAGATATGAAAGATGTTTATGTGATAGGAGAGAGGGGGTACCTATCACGAACCTCCCGCCCCCGAAACGCGTTTTCTCCCCCACACCCCCTTCGCTGGAAAATCGGAAACGCGTTTTTATCTCAAACCTACAAACTCGCTGATTATCAATCACTTATTTAAATTATTGATAATCAATGTATTATTATAACCTATTGATTATAAGCTACTTAAATAAGCATATATTCTACATATTAATGTACGCGTATAATACTACTCTCGTTCGTTTTATAACTTGCTGATAATCATATAATAGAATCGAAATTAATACAAGTTAACAAAAAAAAGATAGCATATATATTTGTGGTATTGATAAATATCGTATATTTGCGTCGTGATCGAGAGAGATCACGAGTTAACATAGTAAACCTATATAGTGTACCCGTTGGGTGAACTATATATGTATCTGTTAATCGCCTGCGTTGTGGGCTATTAAATTGAATATCATTTGTTTAACAATTAAAATATATTGAGTTATGATTACGAAGAAGAACGTTAACAAGCTGCAAAACGCTGTTATCAAAGAGAATGCCTCGAATTTAGTAGGTGCAGTAAAGTTGTACAATGCTTTATTTGCAAATTGTGCAGACCTCAAGGCGGTATGTAAAGCGTTGGAAATACCGGCGGAATACGCGGTGAAGGTGGCAGCACTCGCCAAAGACAAAAAACGTTTAGTTGCTGTATGTAGCCAAATGTTACCTAAAGTCGGCGACACCTTTATTAAGTTTTCCCTATACTCTAAAGTATATAAGGATAACAAAGTAGACAAAGAGAAAGGAATTGAGGCGAAAGCAGCTGATTGGTGTTCCGATAATGTAGTTTATGGCGGTGAGTATAAGCCTTTCGGATTTGCAACCGCGGAAACGTTGGAAACGAAAAGTAGTGCAAAATGGATCGTTAAAGAGACGGACGAATATAAATCTACTTATGTAGCCGTTAAGATCAAATCTTATTCTATTCGTACCGTTGCAAAGTGTGTATCTGAGTATTTAGCACACGAAAGCAATCAGCAGTGAAAAACAAGGTTGGGCGCGTACCTTAACGCGTCTGTACGCCGTTGTCAGTGGGTGCACGTCCCGCGTATGCTTTAGACTGAAGCTGACAAAACAGAGAGTTATTTTACATATTGGGGATAAATATACCGTTGCCCTTGCCGTTGGCAATTAAAGGGCTGGTATTACTGCATGGACTATCCGAATAGGTATAGTTTATGTTAGGTATGTGAGTATAGTTTAGAAAACATACCGTTGTACGCGGTTTGTCTCCGTTCGGGAGCGTGTCTTACTTGTCTACACGTAAAATAGGACAGGGCTGTAGATTAAATTACAGGGTATGAGCATGTAACCTATCATGTAGGGATGTGCTGTATCAAAACGCAAGGACACAATGGCCTTTATACGTGGCTAAATTGTGTAGCAGACGGAAAATATAATAACGGCATAACACGGGCCCACACGTAAGAACTACGTGTTAATTGTGGGTTGTTGGTTGCAGCATAAAATCCGTACAGGATAGGAATGCGCGTTCGGTTCGAGTCCGGAGCAACCTCTATACTAAACTTAATTTGATATGGAAAAGAAATTTAAGGCACACATGGTAGACGTACGCGGTCTATCCAGGAAGGAAGCCAAGGAAAAAAGAAAGAGAGCGTATCGTGAATTTATGTTGTATCGTGATCTCAAAGAGGCGTATCATTCCGATACAGGAAATGATAAATGCAAGCGCAAGGTTCATACGTCACGAACGTACGTTAAGGAAAATATAAACAGTATTTAAATATGAATAGGGTTGTTTCGAATATCGGAGCAGCCCTATTTTTGTATCCTACTCTTTCTATTTACGGGTAGGATATTCTGAGAGTGAACACGACGACAAACAAGGTAGGAATGCGTATATTGGTTCAAATCGAAACAAAAATAAGGCTGTTTGGATATAATGCCGGTATTTTGTCTATATATTGTCGTTAAAATTGGTCTAAAACGAAACTGTAGGCGGTTTTCTGACCCAAAATATGGTGTCGGATGCCGCCTTTTTCGTCTCTATGGATTGAAAATTGGGCTTATTGTATTTTTCTTAAAAATGAGGTATGCCTGATTATCAATTAGTTAGGTTTTATAATCCCCGTATTTTCGGACATACTTATTGTATTTTTTTTATTCTATGTGGTGGTTTTTATTAGTAGCTGACTTGTATTTTCTGTCGGTTGGTATTCGTTCTATGTTGGAGTACGGAGCGGATCAGTATAATGTTGTAATGGTCTTTTGCTTTTTGTTTTTGGCTTTGATTATAGGTTTGAATATCTATCTTGATAGGAGGAGCAGACGGTAGGGCGTGGGCTGAAGGCTCTCTATTCTCTCTATGGAATGATATTATCTCTAAACACCCCACACCTCATGCCAGAGTATAAGCTTGTAGCGCTCTCCGTATGACGGTAGTGAGGCGGTAGAGCGCAGGTTCTATGCGGGAAGCCGGAGAATTAGCCGGGGTTGGAGAGGGGGAGAGGGAGGGCACTCTCTTTCAACAAAATTCAACTCTCTTCCAACAAAATTCAACAGATCAGCGTTTTAAACAACAAAATTCAACAGATCAGTGCTTTAAAACAGCGTTCTGTAGGTTCTTCCAACAAAATTCAACAGATCAGCGTTTTAAAACAGCATTCTGTAGGATTTTCCAACAAGATTAAGGATTGCAGTGCTTTAAAACAGTATTCTGTAGGTAAGAGTTAAGGACTGCATTATGTGAGTATTTTTTTCAATCGGAATGTATAACAATTAAAACATAAACAACATGAACGTATATGACTTTGCGCCTGACTTAGATTTGAGTAAGGAGGGAGAAGGTTCTATTTTTGGGGTGAAAGGAATAGAAGGCAGTGATGGTATAGTATATGCTAAGGTAGTTAGCTGTGTAGAAATTAGGGATTACAGTTGTGAGAGGTGTATTTTTTATGATTATTATAAGGATAAATGTTTGTTATCGCGTAGTAATAGTTGTATAGATGGAGACTGGTGTTGTAGGTACGAACAGGCTGCCATAGAGGGGGAGTAGGCGGCGCCTTGGGCTAAGGCCTGCGGTTGTAGGTGGAACGTAGTTCGGAGCAGAGCCGGAACAGTTTATTGTGGAACTAAAAAAATAAAAAGGAGGAGATAGCGATATGAAAAAGGCATTTAAGATATTTTCTATTATGTTTGTCATAGAAATAGTGCTGATAGCTATTTTAGATGCTATGGCGTAAGTGAGAAAAATTTCTTCATTAATTTTCTTATGCTTTAGACAAAGTGCTCCCATCTGCGAAGATCGGAGCACTTGCTTTATGGGATTCATGGTGCGGTAGGCTGGTTCGATTCCGGCGATCTCACACAACATTAAAATAGGGAAGAACATGTTAAAAGAAGAATTTGAAGAACTGATTAAAAGGGAGGTAAACGAAAATCAGTATAAAAACATAGAAACGGCATACGAGGCTTTGCCGGAGTATATGGATAAGATGTATTTAGCAAGTGCTATTTCAAATGATATTGGGAAAGCTATTAATGTCTTATTGTTTTTAGGATCGCATATAAGCGAGTTAATGGGTTCGATAATAATCGAAAGGCAAAAGGTGGAATCATGTGCCTATGATTTAATAAACAAATCGCATGAGGAGGATGACTTGAAAGCAAGAGAGATTGCCGTGCGATTAATAGGAGAGAGGGAAACAGTGGCATACACAGTAAAAGAAGGGCTGCCATTGTGGGAACAAGATAAAAAGTTTATAATAGAATTAATAAAGGAGGATAGAAAATGAAAGACGGTATTGTATTGCATCCAGAGCATGGGTTGAATCCATCCATAGAACTATGCATAGTATGCGGTGAAGAGATGGGGATTGCTTTATTAGGGAATAACATCAAAGGGCAGGCGCCGCATCATATATGCACGGGAGAAATATGTGACAATTGCAAAAAGATAATAGATGACGGAGGTTGTTTTATTATCGAAGTTGAGGATGGATCAGATCAAAAGAATCCGTATCGTACAGGGAGATATTGCGCGATAAAGAAAGAAGCAGCAAAGAAAATACTTGGACAGGAACATAGTGTTGTGTACATGGAAAAGTCTGCATACAGTCAAATAATACCATAAAAATAAAGAAAGATATGTTTACAAAAGAAGAGCGATTATTCATTTGGAAAAAGGTATATGAGGAGATCGAAAGGTCAGAGAATGGGGATTATATATGCGTCATGTTGAGAAATATAGTATTTAAGTTTTTCAGTACTCCTAAAAAAATAGAATCCTTTTATGGGTTATATTTAGATAAAATGGTGAAAACATATTTCCCGGAATTGGAGGAAAAGAAAAGTATGGCTACAGAACCAGAAGAAGAATGGAGGATATATGGATGGTTTGGCTGTATTAGTCCAGAAACGAAGGAGGTGAGGCTAAATATCGTGAAAGATATTATAAAAGAATTAGAAGGTGATTATATACCACTTTACACAAAAGCGTAAAACAATATACATTTGTACGAAGTATCATACTGGGTATCACCAATACCCTCTACCGGTTGCTCAAAAGTGAGATCGCCGGATTCTTTTACCAAAAACGTTTTTGATTTTACCCATCTTACGTTTTCAAGATGGAACCTTATATCAAAGACCTCTTTTACTCAACCGTCTTGTCCGAAACAAGGGACTTATTGATTCGATTGAGTAAAACAAAGTTAGAAAAGAAGAATATGAAATTAAATAACATATGTATGTTTTACAACATGTATGGTGTAAAATAGTATATAATCGCCAATTAGAATAGTATTTTTGTTAATCTATTTTATTCATCAAATTAAGTTTTGGGTTTTGGCATGTCGGTTCGTGAGAATAGGCATGTCTATTTCTGTATCATAGAGGGGATGACGCGGCGTGCCGGTATGTATGTGCCGTTCCTGGTTCGATTCTGGGCATCTCACAAACAATAAAACAAAAGAGTTATGAGAATATATAAAAATGATATTATAAAGGCGTCAGCAATAAGCACCGGCGCCGACAGAGGTGTGTTACTGTGTTCAATAACAGATTCAGGATTCACATCTATAGCGGGTGTAATATCGGCTCTTAAAGACAAGTTACCAAACAAAGATCATAAGAAGATAGTTTTTGAAATTTTGAATGATACGAAAAAAGAGTACGGAAGATATAATAATTGCGGAACAAAAGTATTGTAATAAAGAGTAGAAAACAATATGTTTATGTAATGTTAGTTTTTTCATTTTTATTGAAAGGAGCGCCGGTCTGTGAAGGTATGCACTCTTTGTATTTGTATAATACATAAAACAATAATAATATGACAGATAATAACATAGATGTGAATATCGTACCTGTAAAGAATGGTGCGAAACGTGTTGTGGTATCATATTACCATTATTCACGCAAGGACAAAAATCACATGAGTTCTCAAACGGATTACGTGTGGGAAACAAAGAATGAAGAAATGTTTAAATACTTTGAGGCCAGGAGGACAAAAGTATTTTATAGTCAGATTCGTGCCATGTGTAGATTCTATGGCGAGAAAAATGTACGTAAATACAAAAAGCTATGATATTAAAAACGACAACCAACGAGTTTTGTTTCATTAACGTAAGTTTCTATGAAACAATAGCAGATCCTCGCTATTTCTTTGAACAAGATTATGAAGAGATGCCGGAATATGAGGAGGAATTAGATTTTGATTTTGATTCTTATTGCAATAAGTTTATTCCTTTTGTACAGGAATGGGCGAATAAGGTGGGCGAACGCCTTTATGAATATGGTGTGAATAACATAAAGGTAATATCGGTCGGACATCCAAAAGATCACAATTATGGTACTGATTGGATGGATGTAAGGGTAGAGTTTTGTGATGAATGGAGGCAAAAGATGTTATCTAACATTGGTAAGATTGTTAATGATGATAAATGCAAGAAGTATGCGGAGGCTAATTACCGGTCGGTATCAGGATACATCTTTTTAGGACCTGAAGATTTAGAGGAATTTGAAAAGGAAATAATAGAAAGAAAGTCAGATTCGGGATATGATGTAACAATATTGTTAAATATGTATCTAACTTTGGCTTTTGTAAAAGAATTTGGATTTAAAGCCGGAGAAGCATGGAGTGAAATAACAGAATATGCTTACGGATGTTTGTCGTATTCTGATTTTGCAACAACAGAGATGCTTATACCGGAAGGTTCGGAGCATTTATTCAAAGACATTTACACGGCAAAGGCCGACGAATTATATCATCATGTCCTGGATAAATTCGGATGGGCGTGGCGTGATCCGAAATATAAGTCAGAAACAGAATTATGCGCGATGCTAAAGTGGGTAAAAGAAAAAGGCTTGACCATTGAAGAGTTAAGTATTTAATTGTTAAACATAAGGCAGTATTGGTGCGTGAGTATAGGTGCTGCCGTTAAAATATTTTATAAGATGAAAAAAGAAGAGATTCAAACTATTTTATACACAATAAAAGAAGGAGACAGTATTAAGATCAAAGTACAAGACAAAAATGAAGAAATAAGACTGCGGGATCATGTAAGAAGAACGCAGAAATACGGATACAGGTTTTGTTTGTCTCATTTACATGATGGAATTTTCTATCTGGAGAAGTTGGAAGAAGGGGATAAGGATAAATACTATAGAGTAATAAACAGAGGAAATGGAAAGACCGGAGTATAATAAGCTACGCAAAATGGCTAAGACTACTCCAGGTCCTGTCTCTTATACACATCTCCGAG
>ENA-OYXA01000304-OYXA01000304.1-human-gut-metagenome-genome-assembly--contig:-NODE-304-length-19856-cov-9.385536_pt1 | contig 19856 bp, 21 predicted proteins | sample MGYA00244212_ERZ653411 | MGnify/ENA primary metagenome ERZ653411 (study PRJEB26926, sample SAMN06165066) | human gut metagenome | biome: ENVO:00009003; feature: ENVO:2100002; material: ENVO:00002003...
TCAGCGTCTCCTCCACCTTCTGGTCGAAGGTCTCATACAGGGCGTTGCCCCAGGTGTGGGGCACGCCGTCCATATCCACGCCCACGCTCCTGGCCAGCTCCACGCCCTGGTCGGCGTCGCCGATGCAGGCCATAAAGTCCGCACCGGTAACGTTCTTCACGGCGTCGGCCATGGTCACGCGCTTCCAGCTGGGGGTCAGGTCCACCTGATGGCCCATCCAGGTGACCTGATAGGTGCCCAGGATCTCCTTGGCGGCTCCCGTGAGGATGCCCTCCAGAATGTCCATCATGCCGTCCAGGTTGGTAAACGCCTGATACAGCTCGCAGGTGGTGAACTCGGGGTTGTGCTTGGTGTCCATGCCCTCGTTGCGGAAGATCCGGCCCACCTCATACACGCGCTCCATACCGCCCACGATCAGCCGCTTCAGGTGCAGCTCCGTGGCGATGCGCATATACATGTCGATATCCAGGGTGTTGTGGTGGGTGATGAAGGGCCGGGCGTTGGCGCCGCCGGCGATGGGGCTGAGCACGGGGGTCTCCACCTCCATAAAGCCCAGGTTATCCAGATACCGGCGCAGATACGCCACAAAGCGGCTGCGGATCTCAAAGTTCCGCTTGGACTCGGGGTTCATGATCAGGTCCACGTACCGGCGGCGATAGCGCAGCTCCTTGTCGGTGATGCCGTGGAACTTCTCCGGCAGGGGCTGGAGGGACTTGGACAGCAGGGTGATCTCGTGGGCGCGGATGCTCATCTCGCCCTTCTGGGTGCGGAACACCTGGCCCTTTACGCCCACAATGTCGCCGATGTCGTACTTCTTGAAGCGGTTATAGGCCTCCTCGTCCATCTCGTCCTTCCGGGCGTAGATCTGGATGCGGCCGGACTTATCCTGCAAATCGCAGAAGGACACCTTGCCCATGCCGCGCTTGGACATCAGGCGGCCGCCCAGAGACACGGTCTGCCCCTCCAGGGCGTCGAAGTTGTCCTTGACCTCCTGGGCATGGTGGGTCACGTCATAGCGGGTGATCTCAAAGGGGTTCATTCCCGCGTCCTGCAATGCCTTGAGCTTGTCCCGGCGAATCTGAAGGATTTCCCGCAGGTCCTGCTGCTGATGATTCTGTTCTGCCATGGTGCAGTTCTCCTCTCTGGTTATCGTTCGATGGTATCCACACGATAGTGGATAACGCCCCGGGGGGCCTCCACGGTAATCTGGTCACCGGCCTTGGTACCCATCAGCGCCTTGCCGAAGGGGGAATCCTCAGACACCTTGCGCTCCATGACGTTGGCCTCCTGGGAGCCCACAATGGTGTATTCCGGCAGCTGCTTGCCGTTATCCAGGTTCGTCACGGTGACGCGGCAGCCAATGGAGATCCGATCGGAGTCCACATCGCTCTCGTCCACGATAACGGCGTGGAGCAGGATCTCCTCCAGCTCGGCGATGCGGGAATACAGCTTGCCCTGCTCGTTTTTGGCCTCGTCGTACTCGCTGTTTTCGGACAGGTCGCCGAAGCCCCGGGCCTCCTTGATCAGCTCGGCGATCTCGTCGGCGCGGGTGGTCTTGCTGTACTCCAGCTCGTGCTTGAGCTCGTCATAGCGCTCCTGGCTCATGCGGAATTCTTTAACAGTTGCCATTTGATCCATTCCTTTCGGGTGTCCGCCGGAAGGCGGCCACGATATACCTATAATATGTCACGTTGCATTATAGTAATTTTATGGGCCGATGTCAAGCGTTTCCGCGGATTTGACACCCACATCCGGCAGCCGCCCCGCCCGATGCAGAGCCGCCAGCAGCGGCTCCTCCGGGGCAGGGCTCTCCCCGTCCCGCCAGATATAGTCCACCCGCTGCCGCCGGGCGCAGTCCGGGGTCAGGTAGACGGCGCAGCCCTCCCGGGCCTGGGGCCCGAAGGTCACGGTAACGGCGGCGGCTCCCCCGCCGGTAGTCAGCCCCAGCTGCCGCAGCAGCTGCCGCTCCAGGGCTTCCTGCCCCGGCCCCACGGAAAGCCGCAGATGCCGGAACCGCTCCGCCAGCACCCGGGCGGCGCACAGCGTCCGGCTGTCGGCCCGGTCCGCCAGCAGCAGGGCCGTGTCCCCTGCCGGGGCCAGGCAGTCCAGCAGCCGCGGCAGCAGCGCCAGCCGCAGTCCGTCCGGCAGCACCGGCCGGATAGGCGCAAACTCCGTCTCCCGGCCCGGGGGCAAGGCCGCGTGGGAAACACCGCATTCCGCCAGCCGCCGGGTCCATCGCCGCAGCCGGCGGCGGGGCAGCAGCCCTCCGTCCAGGTCCCCCTCCAGCACCCACAGGGCCGTTCCGGCCACGGTGCGCCGCTCCAGCGCCGGGCGCGCTTCCGGCAGCAGATGCACGTATCCCAGCATAAAAATCCCCTCCCGCCTTAATCCTGTTCCAAAAGAGCAATGCTCTTTTGGAACAAAAAGTCATTCGCTCCGAACCGCGCGTCCGAATGGTCTTTTAAGCCCATTCGGGCACACTCTCTCCGCGCAAAGTATTTTTCGCGACGTACACGCCCAACGGAAGTCCCCTTGGGGGACGCCGCCGCGAAAAATGGATTTGACTTGATTCGCGGCCTGCGGGCCGCGAACTCTGCGAGGCTTTTTTCGCATAAAAATCCCCTCCCGCCTTATTTTATAAGGCAGGAGGGGAAAATATACGGAATTTTACCAGCCGTAGCGGACGTAGCCGGGCAGATACGGCAGGGGGTTCACGGCGGTACCGTTGACGCCGCCGATGCGGATCTCATAGTGCAGGTGGGGGCCGGTGGAAACGCCGGTGGAGCCTATCTTTCCGATGACCTGACCCTGGGCCACCCGCTGGCCTGTCACGGCGATGACCCGGCTCATGTGGCCGTACACCGTGCTGGTGCCGTCGTCATGCTGAATCTTCACGCAATAGCCCAGGCCATAGTTCCAGCCTTCGTTGGCCAGCATAACGGTGCCCGCCTTGGTGGCGTAAATGTCGGAGCCCCAGGAGGCGCCGATGTCCACACCCAGATGATAGGTGCTGGCGCCGGGGCACGGTGCGTCACGGCCGCCGTAGCCGCCGGTGATCAGGCGGCAGGCGGTGGGCCAGATGAAGCCGCCCACGGCGGTCTGGTTGTTGCGGTTGGCCTCCTCGGACTTGCGGATCTCCTCCTGGAGCTCCTTCTCCCGGGCGGCCTGCTGGTTCAGCAGCGCCTGCTGGCCTGCCTCGCTGGCGGCATACTCCTCAAACACCCGGGTAGCCTCGGCCACCTGGGCGTCCAGCTCCGTCTTGCTGGCGGTAAGCTCCGCCTGATGCTGCTCCAGGTCCGCCTTATCCTGAGCCAGCTGCTCCCGCAGGGTGCGCAGCTGGTCAATGACGCTCTGATCATGCTCCACGATCTCGTTGATAAAATCCATGCGGCTCAGCAGGTCCGCAAAGCCCGTGGCCTTGAACAGCACGGACCAGTAGGACACGGTGCCCCGTTCCTCCTCCTGCCGCACCTGGTGGCAGAACAGGTCGTACTGCTTCTCCTCCTCCGCCTGGTTCTGGGTGATCCGGTCCTGGGTGTCCTGGATCTGCACCTCCAGCAGGTCGATCTGCTGGGCAATGATGGCGGCCTGTTGGTCCAGCAGCTCCTTCTGCTCCAGGGCCTTGGCCTTGTCGGACTTGATCTTGTCCAGCTGCTGCTGGATCTCCTGCTTTTTGGCCCGGGTCTCGGCCAGCTGGTCATTGAGACTGGCGCCGTAGGCCGTGTCCACCGGCCGCAGGGCCAGACACAGGGCGGCCATCATGGCCACGGCGCACACCAGGGCAGTCAGTTGTTTCAGTTTGGATTTCATGACGGTCTCCTCTCTTTTTATACCCGCAGGAATTTTCGGATGGCGGTCAGGCTGCCGCCCACGCCCACCAGGATGCCCACGCCGGCGAATACTGCCGCCACCGGGGCCCAGATCTGACGGAAGTCCACCACCCGCAGCAGCTGCATGGTGTCGGAATTGGCGATGCCCTGGGATACGGCGGCATACAGCAGCCACTGGAGCCCGAAGGCCACCGCCGCGCCGATGAGTCCCAGCAGCAGTCCCTCGTATACGAAGGGCCAGCGGATGAACCCGTCCGTGGCGCCCACCATTTTCATGATGGCGATCTCGTCCCGGCGGTCAAAGGTGGTAAGCTTGATGGTGTTGGAAATGATGAACACGGAGATGATCAGCAGAATGGCGATCAGGGCGATGCTGATGACCCCCGCGATGTTGCGCACGGTGATGAAGCCGTTGGAGATATCCTGGTCCGCCCGGACCTTGGCGATCCCCTCCACGCTCTCCAGGCTCTGCACCACCTGGCCCATCCGGTTCAGGTCCGTCAGGTGCATGACATAGCGGTGGCGGAAAATAGAGGGGTCCAGGTCGCTGTACAGGTCGTCCTCGTTATACTGGGCCACATATTCGTCCCGGGCCTCCTGCCGGGAGACGAAGGTGCAGTCCGCCACGCCGGGAATCGCCGCCAGCCGGGACTGGAGCGCCGTTGCCTCGTCGTCCGTCAGGCTCTCGTCCACGAAGGCCACCACGGCGTTCTCCTTCTGCAGGTCCTGCAGGTTGATGTTGGCGTTGTAGGCCACCAGGGAGAAGGTGCCCATGATCAGCAGACATGCCACGGTGACGCCGACGGCGGCAAAGGACATGAACCCGTGGGACAGCATGTTGCCTGCTCCCTCCCGGAAGAAATACTTGAAATTATGCATGCTCACACCTCGTATCTGCCCACGCCGGTGGCGGCCACCACGCCATGGTCGATCATAATGACCCGCTTGTCAAAATGATTCACCAGGCTCTTTTCATGGGTCACCACCACCACGGTGGTGCCCAGCGCGTTGATGCGCTCCAGCAGAGTCATGATCTCCAGAGAGCGGGCAGGGTCCAGGTTGCCGGTGGGCTCGTCGGCCACGATGGTGCTGGGATTGTTCACCAGCGCCCGGGCAATGGCCACCCGCTGCTGCTCGCCGCCGGACAGCTCATCGGGGAACCGGCGGCCCTTGCCGTCCAGCCCCACCAGGCCCAGCACATAGGGGATGCGGGTCTTGATCTCCCTGGCGGAGGCTCCCACCGCCCGCATAGCCAGACTCAGATTATCGTATACGGTTTTGTTGCCGATCAGGCGGAAATCCTGAAAGATCACGCCGATGGTCCGGCGCATCAGGGGGATCTGCCGCTGGGTGATGTTGCTCATGGAGAAGCCGTTGATCATCACCCGGCCCCGGGAGGGCACCAGCTCGCCGGTCAGGAGCTTGATGATGGTGGACTTGCCGCTGCCGGAGGGGCCCACCAGGAACACGAACTCCCCGTCCTGTATCTCGAAGGAAATTCCGTTTAGGGCGTGGGTGCCGTTATCGTATGTTTTTTCAACGTTTGTCAGTCTGATCATGTGATACCTCGATGTATACTCATACGACGCCCTGTGACAGACGTCGTCAAAAAGTCCATTTTTTCCTATCGTGTAACATTATAAACAAAAAGTTACAAAATGGCAACAAAAAAAATATTAAATCTTTGTGAATCCAAGCGGTAAAATCTGGAAATTTTGCCAGTCCGGGCCGAAACCCGCCCCGCCTTGACTTCCCGGCCCCACATGGTATAATATAATTGATCATTCAATTATAATCCGGATTTTTTACAGGAGGTGCTCCCATGAACAACAAATGTCCCTGCTGCGGAGCGGAGATGACCCCCGGCGTTATCCAGTCCCGCTCCAGCGTTTACTGGTCCCGGGAGGCCGACTCCGTGGCCGCCTTTTCCTTCCTGGACGACGGTGCCTTCCCTCTGGCGGACCAGGGCGGCGCCACCCTCGGCGGCGCCAGCGCCCCGGCATACAACTGCACCCGCTGCAAAAAGATCATCCTGGACTATTCCGTTCGCCACCTGTCCCCCTGATTTTTTCCCCATACCCCCTTGCAAAACCCGAACGCTCGTGTTATCATACCCTACGTCAACAGGGGAGCTCGCCGGAGCGGGCTGAGAGTGGGCTGTCATCGCCCTGACCCTTCAACCTGATTTGGATAATGCCAACGTAGGGACATACCGGCGCAGCGCACGAATAACGCATTGCGGATATGCCTTTTACCGGGCATATCCGCATTTTTTGCTGTAAGGAGTGTATTTTTATGCTGGGTATTTGCCTGGACAGTGTCCGCCGCACGGTGCCGCTGGTCCACAACATCACCAATTACGTCACCGTCAACGACGTGGCCAACATCCTGCTGGCCTGCGGCGGCAGCCCCATCATGTCCGACGAGCCGGAGGACGTGGAGGACATCACCTCCATCTGCGGCGGGCTGAACATCAACATCGGCACCCTGAACCAGCGGAGCATCCAGGCCATGTTCCGGGCCGGGGAAAAGGCCGCGTCCCTGGGTCATGTGCTGCTGCTGGACCCCGTAGGCGCGGGTGCCTCCGCCCTGCGGACCAACACCGCCGTGGAGCTGATGGAAAAGCTGCCCTTCACCGTGATTCGCGGCAATATCTCCGAGATCAAGACCCTGGCCCTGGGCAGCGGCAAGACCCGGGGCGTGGACGCCGACGTGGCCGATGCCGTGTCTGACGGAAATCTGGACGCCGCCGTGGCCTTTGTGAAGGACTTTGCCCGCCGCAGCCATGCCATTGTGGCCGTCACCGGGGCCATTGACCTGGTCAGCGACGCAGACCGCTGCTTCGTCATCCGCAACGGCCGCCCGGAGATGGGCAAGATCACCGGCACCGGATGCCAGCTGTCCGGCATGATGACCGCCTTTGTGGCGGCCAATCCGGACCGCCGCCTGGAGGCCGCCGCTGCCGCCGTGTGCGCCATGGGCCTGGCCGGCGAGATCGGCTGGAGCCGTATGGCCCAGGGCGACGGCAACTCCACCTATCGCAATCGCATCATCGACGCCATCTACAACATGGACGGCGCTGCGCTGGATAAGGGGGCCAAGTATGCGGTGCGCTGAACAGGACCTGCTGCTGTACGCCGTTACGGACCGCCACTGGCTCAGCGGCCGGTCCCTGCGGGACGTGGTGGAGGAGAGCCTGCGGGGCGGCGTCACCATGCTGCAGCTGCGGGAAAAGACCCTGGCGGAGCCCTCGTTCCTGGCAGAGGCCCGGGAGCTGCAGGCCCTGTGCCGGGATTATCACGTTCCCTTTCTTGTCAACGACAATGTGGATATTGCCCTGGCTATGGACGCCGACGGCGTTCATGTGGGCCAGAGCGACATGGAGGCCCTGGACGTCCGCCGGAAGCTGGGGCCCGATAAGATCATCGGCGTGTCCGCCCAGACGGTGGAGCAGGCTCTGCTGGCGGAAAAGCACGGCGCGGACTATCTGGGTGTGGGGGCCGTGTTCCCCACCGGGTCCAAGGACGACGCCGACGACGTGTCCTACGACACCCTGAAGGCCATCTGCCGGGCCGTGTCCATTCCCGTGGTGGCCATCGGCGGCATCAGCCGGGACAACGTACACAGGCTCTCCGGCAGCGGCATCTGCGGCGTGGCCGTCATCAGCGCCATCTACGGCGCAGCCGATATCCGCCGGGCATCGGAGGACCTGAAGGCCGCCACCCGGGAGATGCTCCAGGCATGATCCGGGCCGCTGTGTTTGACCTGGACGGCGTGGTGCTGGACTCCATGTCCATCTGGAAGGACCTGGGCGCCCGCTACCTGCTGCGCCGGGGACTCACGCCGGAGCCGGGCCTGGGAGAGCTGCTGTTTGCCATGAGCATGGAGCAGGGCGCGGACTATCTCCGGACCCACTATCCCCTGCCGGAGAGCGCCGACGTTCTGGCGGACCTTTCCGCCATGCTGCGGGATTATTACTATAACGAGGTTCCGGAAAAGGACGGAGCCCGGACGGCTCTGGCCTTTCTGCGGGACCGTGGCGTATCCGTCACCGCCGCCACCTCCAGCCCCCGTTCCCATGTGACCCGGGCCCTGGAGCGGCTGGGCCTTCTGCCCTGCTTTGAGGCCATTTACACCACCGGCGAGCTGGGCGTCAGCAAGCACCGGCCGGATATCTATCACCTGGCGGCCCGGGGCACGCCGCCGGACCAGACCCTGGTGGCGGAGGACTCGCTCTATGCCCTGCAAACCGCCGCCGCGGCAGGCTACCGCACCGTGGGCGTATACGACGCCAACGGCGAGGCGGACCAGCAGGCCCTCCGCCGGACGGCGGACGTGTACGTCCCCTCTCTGGCCTCCCTTCCCGCCCACTGGGCGGAGCTGAACGGCTGACCTTAGCTGAAAAATCCTCTGATTTTTCAGCAGTCAAGCGGTGCATTGGGGGCACCACCTTGCATCGCATTATAAAACTATGCTGTAGAAAAAAGAAAGGACAGATCATCATGAAAACAGCATTGACCATTGCTGGAAGCGATTCCAGCGGAGGCGCCGGGATCCAGGCCGACATCAAGACCATGACCGCCAACGGCGTATTCGCCACCTGCGCGGTCACAGCCCTGACGGCCCAGAACACCACCGGCGTCACAGACATCCTGGAATCCACCCCCCACTTCCTGGCGGAGCAGCTGGACGCCGTGTTCACGGACATCGCCCCCGACGCGGTGAAGATCGGCATGGTCTCCTCGGCAGCGCTGATTGCCGTCATCGCGGAGAAGCTGCGCCGGTATGGCGCGCAGCGCGTGGTGGTGGACCCCGTCATGGTGGCCACCTCCGGCGCAAAGCTCCTGCGTGACGACGCCATCCACGCCCTGACGGCGGAGCTGCTGCCTCTGGCCACGGTACTGACGCCCAACATTCCCGAGGCGGAGATACTCTCCGGCCTCCCCATCACCGACGCCGCCGGCATGGAGGCCGCCGCCCGGACCATCAGTCAGCGGTACGGCTGCGCCGTGCTGTGCAAGGGCGGCCACCAGATCAACGACGCCGACGATCTGCTGTGGCGGGACGGCGGCGGCAAGTGGTTCCGGGGCCGGCGCATCCCCAACCCCAACACCCACGGCACCGGCTGCACCCTGTCCAGCGCCATCGCCGCCAACCTGGCCAAGGGCTATGACCTGGACCAGTCCGTGGAGCGGGCCAAGGCGTATATCTCCGGGGCGCTGGCCGCCATGCTGGACCTGGGCAAGGGCTCCGGCCCCATGAACCACATGTTTGACCTGAAGGGAGGGTTCGCGGAATGAAAAAGACCTCCACCTTTCAGAACGCCCTGATCTGGTTCGGGGCAGGCGTCTCCCTGGCCGAGATCCTTACCGGAACGGCCTTCGCCCCTCTGGGCATGGGTAAGGGCCTGCTGGCCATCCTCATCGGCCATGCCATCGGCTGCGGCATGATGCTGCTGGCGGGTCTCATCGGCGGCCGCACCGGCCGCAGCGCCATGGAGACCGTGAAAATGAGCTTCGGCCAGAAGGGCGGCCTGCTGTTCGCTCTGCTGAACGTGCTGCAGCTGGTGGGCTGGACCGCCATCATGATCTACGACGGTGCCCTGGCCATCGGCGGCATCTTCGACGTTGGCCGCTGGGTCTGGTGCCTGGTCATCGGCGCATTGATCCTGCTGTGGATCGTGGTGGGCATCACCGACCTGGGCTGGATCAACAAGATCACCATGGCCGCCCTGTTCGTGCTGACCCTGGTGCTGTGCAAGGTGATCTTCTTCTCCGGCAGCGCCATGGCCGCCCCCTCCGGTGAGGGCCTGACCTTCGGCGCGGCGGTGGAGCTGGCGGTGGCTATGCCCCTGTCCTGGCTGCCCCTGATCAGCGACTATACCCGCCAGGCCCAGAAGCCCGTCCGGGCCACGGCAGCCAGCGTGGTCACCTACGGTCTGGTATCCTGCTGGATGTACGTCATCGGCATGGGCGCGGCCATCTTCACCGGCGAGTATGACATCGCCGTCATCATGGTCAAGGCCGGCCTGGGCATTGCCGCCCTGGTGATCCTGGTGTTCTCCACCGTCACCACCACGTTCCTGGACGCCTGGTCCGCCGGCATCTCCGCCGAGTCCCTGTCCAGGAAGGTCAGCGGCAAGACGGTGGCCATCATCACCACTGTGGTGGGCGTGGCCGGGGCCATCCTGTTCCCCATGGACGATATCACCGGCTTTCTGTACCTGATCGGCTCCGTGTTCGCCCCCATGATCGCCGTGCAGATTGCCGACCACTTCCTGCTGCACCGGGACCGCTTCGCCGTGGCCGCCGACGCCCGGAACCTGGTGATCTGGCTCATGGGCTTTGTGGCCTATCGCCTGCTGATGGGGGTGGACATCCCCGTGGGCTACACCCTGCCGGACATGGTGCTGACCATCCTTCTGTGCGTCATCGCGGAGAAGCTGAAGCCCTCCGTGAAGCAGTAATCCCCCCAAAACCTGTCATTGCGAGACCAGTCCGCAGACTGGTCTCGCAATCCATTTCTGAAGTGTAACGTTTGTTCCCTTTGAGCGGCTGTTTCGATGCATAGCATGTTCGACACCGGGAAAACAGGAAATCAGCTTATATTCGCAGAAAAGCCGCATTTCAGGCCGGTAACTTCCGAGCATTCTGTTGAAAACAGAGCTATCCTTGTGATACAATATGCACATGCCAACAGGCAGGAGACAAGGCAAATGAAAAGGAGTAACCAAGTGAGAATACAACATAAAAACCTGACAATCCGCCAGGCCGGGGCCGCCGATGCCAAGCAGCTTGCCGCCTGGTGGAATAACGGTGCCGTGATGGCACACGCAGGCTTCCCCAACGGCTTGGGAACGACCGAGGAAGAAGTCGTAAAAGGCCTTGGCAACGGTTCTCTGGTCATTGAGGAAAGCGACCGTCTGATTGGCGAGTGCAATTACCACAATATATCGGATGGAGTTGCAGCAATCGGCATTAAGATCTGCGAAACCGATTGTCGGAACCGTGGCGTCGGCAGAAAGGCTTTGAGTATGCTGATTGGTTGGCTGTTCCGAAACGGCTATGCCAAAATCATCCTCGATACGAACTTGACGAACACAAGAGCGCAGCACGTTTACGAATCACTTGGATTCCGCAAGGTACGAACCAATATCGACTCTTGGAAAGATCAGCTCGGTCGGCTTCAATCATCGGTTGATTATGAGTTGGTTGAGCAGGATTTTGTCAGTTATGAGTGAGGGAACCATCAATCCATGAGCAGGCACCACAGGCAGAGCATATAGAGCAGCTTGTTCAGCGGGTAAAGCGGAACAGGCATGACCGAGGTCATTCCTGTTCCAAGAAATTCAAATTTTACTGTCTTACCAGCAGAGAGGCTCCCGCCTCTCATTTTTTATGCTTATTTCCACTGGAACGTCACCATGCCATAGACATAGATGAACAGGATGGCCACGGGGACCACATACTGAAACATCGGCTTCATCCATTGCCGCACCTTCAGGCCCCGGCCGGCGTTGGCCTCCAGCAGGAAGCTGTCCCATCCCCAGCCGAACCGGTTGCAGCAGAACAGGGCAAACACCAGGGACCCCAGGGGCAGAATGTTGTTGGACACCAGGAAATCCCACAGGTCCAGCCAGGAGGTGCCCTCTGCGAAGGGCTGGAAGTGCAGCACGCTGTAGCCCAGGGCCGTGGTCAGCGCCACCAGGAAGATGCACCCGCCGCAGACCAGGCACCCCACCGGGCGGCTCCATCCGGTAAGATCCCGCACCATGGCCAGTATCTCCTCGCACACCGCCAGCACTGTGGACAGGGCCGCAAACACCATAAACAGGAAGAACAGGGTTCCCCACCAGCGGCCGCCATTCATGTGGTTGAACACGGTGGCCATGGTGTCAAACAGCAGGCTGGGGCCGGCGTTGACCTCCACCCCATAGGTAAAGCAGGCTGGGAACATGATCAGCCCCGCCACGATGGCCACAAAGGTATCCAGCAGGATGATGTTCACCGACTCCCCCATCAGGGACCTCTCCTTGCCGATATAGCTGCCGAAAATGGCCATGGCCCCCATGCCCACCGACAGGGTGAAGAATGCCTGGTTCATGGCGCCCACCACCACGCTGCCGGTGATCCTGGACAGGTCCGGCACCAGATAAAACCGCAGGCCCTCCGCCGCGCCGTCCAGGGTGAAGCTGTGAACGGCCAGCACCAGCATCAGCAGCAAAAGCAGCAGCATCATGTATTTGGTGACCCGCTCCAGGCCGCTCTGCAGGCCGAAGCACAAAACGCCGAAGGCCATCGCCACCGTCACCGCCAGATAGGTCACGTTGACGCCCGGGTCCGCGATCATTGCGGAAAACCCCAGATTCTGGCTGTTTCCCGTGAGAAACTGCACGAAATAGTACACGATCCATCCGGTGACCACCGTGTAAAACGCCATCAGGGCGATGCTGCCGAATAAGGACACATACCCATGGATGTGCCATTTCTGACCCTTTTTCTCCAGCTTCTGATACATGTGGATGGGGCTGGTCTGGGCCGCCCGGCCCACGCAGAACTCCATGGTCATGATAGGCAGCCCAAGCACCACCAGGCACAGCACATACAACAGCACAAAGCCGCCCCCGCCGTACTGGCCGCACATCCACGGGAATTTCCACACATTGCCGCAGCCGATGGCGCACCCGGCGGACAGCAGGATGAACCCCAGCCGGGACCCCAGCTTCTCGCGTTCCATATCGTCTCTCCTTCTGCATTTTTATTCACCTTAGTGTGGAGTTATCCTATCAAATATTCCGCTTTGCGTCAAGAAATGATTAAATTTTCACAATGCTTTCCCTGCTTCCCTTTTCCGGGAAGCCTGACAAGTCTGAATTAACCACCCAGAAAAAATTGCAAATACGCTCCAAAATGGGCTATTAAAGCCAATTTTGGAGCGTATTTGTTCATTATTGTGGATTATTGATCGGTTTTTGGTTTGGCCGGAGGAGTTGATTCCGGGATTTCCTGAAGATAGCCGGAATCCACAAGGGCCTGAAGAAAATTACCGAAGGATGGAGCAATTATCTCAATCGTTGTTTCGTATCGTTCTGCGGCGTCATTTATAATTGATTCAGTGGATAATCCAGATTTAATTTGTGAGAAGAAGTATGCTCCGGTTTCGTTCAGCCCTTTGACATACGGCACCCTGCCGCGAGCGGGTCCGGTTGCCACCAGGAATTGTTCATCGCAGATTTCTGCAAGAACTACTCCGGGAATAACGGTATATTTCATAGTTTTTCACCATTTTTATCACTTTTTGCCAGATTCATCGCAGGGTCAGACAGGGCTGCCGCCAGGGTATCTCTGCACAATTGGGCAGATTGGATATCTCCGCGGTTTTTCAGAAGCCAGACCGGGCTTTTCAGCATATTTTCAGCGATTTTACAGGCGGATTTCACTTCCTGCTCTGTATTACAATCAAACAGGAATTGGGAAAAGATTTTTCCGGCGGATTCGTGAACGGTCAGTCGTCTGATTTCGTTGGTTTTGGCCTGTTCCAGAAATATAATTCCGCCCAATTTAGCGGTTAGCCGCTGAGACATGTTTTCTTTGCCCGTCCAAGGGGATGAAGTGACAAATACTTGGTCATTTTCCATATATACAATGGGTTTATCCCCGTTGATGATCTGAACCGCATCGGGACAGAGGAGCTTCCACAGGCAATAATGGGTGGATTTGCCGGTGCCGCTGGGGGCGGTAATAAGCCAAGCCAGGTCCTTCCAGATAAAGGAAACGGCATGGAACACGATGCGGCCGAAAGCCGTGATGGCAGAGGAGACAGCGGGACACAGCTCCATATATTCCACATAATATTCCGGTTCCCCGGGCTGGTAAATACTGGCAGCCTTCCGGAGCCGCTGGGGCGGAATGCGCACTGACGGAATGTCCCGGTCATTTATGGGACAGGGCGGGATATCCCGGGTCGTCCCACCATTCTTTTCCAGATACGGTGAAAAATACGGATAGTAATCATCATAGGCGGTGATCACGTCTACGGGAACACCGGCAAGAACAAGTCGTCGTTTCATGGATAAAAATTCGTCATGTGTGAGAAGCGGAGGGATGGATGAGCCATCCCTCCGCTTGTGGTGTTTCAGCCGATGATGTTGCCGTGCTGGTCCACGATGACCTGCTGGCCATCGGGCAGGGTCACGGCATAGCGGCCATTGCCGATATAATCGGTTCCGATGCCTCCCTGACCGCCAGAGGGCTGCACGATCACATTATTTTTGTCCAGAATTGTCCGGAACTCAGGATCCATATAGGTCATAGTTTTCTCCTTTCCTTACTCCCAGATGCCGCGGGCACTGTAATGGAGGGTGTGGGGCTGACCCAGAACCGTGGTACCATCCTTGGTGACCCAATAGGGAGTGACCTCCAGGGTACCGGAGCCGGAGAGACTCTGCTGGGTGATCATGAGCTTGGCATTGCGGGCAGCGCCGAACAGGCCGGAGGCCGTATAGAACAGCCGATAGCGGGAGGCATAGGCAACGGGCACCTTCACGCCGTCCACAATGATGCCGCTCTCCTGATAATTGGCCGGGTTATCCACGGCGGAGATCAGGGTGACGCCGCGCAGGCGGAACAGACCATTCCGGACATAGTGCAGGTCCAGATAGGAATCGCTGACATACTTGGCGTAAATCGTGGTATCCTGGGTAATACTATCCAGGTTGGCAGGAGTAGTGCAGGCCTCATCGGTGAACCAGCCGGCAAAGACCTTGCCAGCGGGGGCCTGGTAGACCACCTGGTCACGGACGCTGCCGTTGGGGGCCACCTTGACTTCGGTGGTGTTGTTGCCGTCCACCACAGTAACCGTCAGGCGATCATCCACAACCGGCTGGGAATCGTCCGCCAGCATGCATGCCTGGAAACTCAGAGCTCGGGTGGCAGACGTATTGCCCACATAGCTGTACCCGGCGTCAAATATCCCAGTCTGGCTCTTATCATAAATAGGAGTATTGGAGCCTTCCTTGAAGGTAAGGGTACGGCTTCTGACACTGTCAACACGGACACCATCCAGGGTGACCCAGTAGGGCCGGTAGGTAATGCCATTATCCTTAAAGCTCTCAAACTGATCGGGAGCCAGACGGAAGCCGCCGATGCAGCCTTCATCGATAACCGTACCCGTGTCCTTAATATCGCCTGGATACATGGTAACAGCTCCCTTCATCAGGAACCAGGACTCCACAGGTGCCCCGGCCTTGACGGCCAGCAGGCGCTGATAGACGGTAGCCTTAGTACCGACAGAAGCACTGTCCGTCAGTTCACCACAGCCGGAGTGCACATCCTCAGCGGTTGTCTTGTCATACGTCGTACCCCAGCAGACAGCAAAGCCGACATCCGCATAGAGTGCGCGATCCACACCAACCAGGGGATACAGCTTCGTCACCGTTTCCTTGCCGTCCACATGCTGCCAGACATAGAAGGTAAAGGGCCGCAGATAGGTGTTGGGGACTTCCCAGATATAGTAGAACTCGTCTTCAACAGGAGTAATCGCCATGGGGTTCTGACCCTTGACGCTGGCGTTGACGTTGGTGCAGGCGGCCTCGTCAAAGGTGCCGCCGTAGAGGTAGTCTTTGGGGACTTCGCTCACCAGGTTATAGGTCGGGTTACCCAGCAGGCGAACCTTCTTTTCCTGACCAGGAGTGCCCTGATTCTTGCCGTTTTCGTCCACAGAGCTGGTCACGGGGACCACGGTGAAATAAGCATATTTCACCACGGGGCTCTCGAATTTCGCGAACATGCCCCCGTTTCCGTCCAGAATGCCGGAGTTGTTCAGATCGTTGGTGGGAACCTGGCCCACCGTGTCGTCCTTGACCTGAATCGGAATCTCCAGGACCATCTTGCTGCCGCGAGCCGTCTGGGTCCCATTCGCGGTGTGGAAGCCAACCCAGTTATCAGAGTAGTTAAAGCCGGTGATAGAAACCTTGCTGCCGTCCACATTAATGCTGTTTGTGTAGTCAGTCTGATTCGCGCCCCACTGGCGATTGCCGCTGGCATCGGTGCCGGTAAAGGGAACGGTGTACGCCTTGAGGGAATCCTGATAGTTTTCGGGCAACTGGAAGTAATCGGAAATCTCGTCCACCATGGTGGCGGTGCCCGTCAGGGTAGCGTCCGAGCCGCCGATGGTGCTGCTGATGCTGGAGAACACATTGTTCAGACCGTCAGCATCGCTGGCGGTGAGATAATAGTTGCTGCTGTCGCGGGTGTAGTTCTTGGTAATTTCGAAGTAGTACGAGTTATAAATAATATGATCCACGACTTTCTGACCAAGCCCCACATTCTCTGCAGCTTTAAAGTTGCTGGACACGAAGTTCATGAAGCGGTTGGCCGCAGCCGAATCCGTATCACTCCAACCCCAATACTCGCCAACCGCACCATTGCCGCTTCCGCCGTACAGCTGGCTGGGTTCAGCACCGGTGAAAATACCAATGGTGTATACCACAACGCCATTGTCCTTCATGGTCTTGGCGGCCTTGATGGCATCGTTGGCAACGCTGATGTCAAAGCCACTGTCCCCGGGGACGCCATCGGTAAACATGATGACCACCTGTGTACGCTGGGCCTGGTTGCTGCCAGTGTATTTGCTGTTGTCCAGCAACGTCTGCGCCTGCTGCATGCCCTGTCCAGTCTGCGTGCCACCCTTCGGCGCAGACGGTAGCCTGTCAATCGCTGTAGTCAGCGTGTTCTTACCGGTTCCGTCCACCTGAGTCCAGTTGACAAGCGTGGAGGCGCTACTCCCAAACGTCACAACCGCCATGCGGTGGTCGCTGGTCTCAGGGTCATACTTGTCGGCAACAGAGTTGATGAAGTTCTTCACCGCATTCTTCATGGCATACTGGCGTCTATCTGTATCATCGTCACCCCAGCCCAATTCTTTGCCGTTAAACTTATACGCCATAGAGCCGGACTGGTCCAGGACCAGGACGATGTCCAGGGGGACGTCCTTCTGCACCACCTGAGAGTTACCGGTAGCATAGGCCTCCAGGGTCAGGATGCCGGTTTTCCCGTCTGCGTTCAGCTACAGGGTCTTGCTCATTTCCATGCCAGTGACCCCTTCGGTGGGGCCGCCGGGGTTCACGACCGAAACCCCATTGGGCAATGTCCCATCGGCCGCGTCCTCATCCGCCGCAAACGACGGCAGGGCCACCAGAGACAGGGCCATGACCAGCGCCAGCACAAGGGCCAACGCCTGTTTCCATTTCTTCATATCCTCGTTCCTCCCATTGCGTTTATTTGCGCGGTGCGCATTATTTTCAGGCCCTAACGGACCTAATTGAAGATGCGACAACGCTTCCGCCGCCGGGATGCCGGTCCCAGCTGCGGAACGTTATTATAGCGCATATCGGTATCGTTTTCAAGTGTAATTTTGGTTTTCCAAAGTTTATTGTTATGTGGTTATTATTCTATCACAAAGTCATGTCGAATGCAAGTGCATTTTCAGGGGATAAGGGAAATTTTTCTGGATTCGACGGGTGGATTATGCTATAATATATGTGTAATTAATCAACAGGGCAGGAGGACAATGTCCATGAACGAGAGGAAAACATCCAAAAAAGCGGGATACCCCAACAGGGATGCCCGGGACTTCTTTTTACGGAATCTTGACGAAAAAACGGTAAAGGGTCCGAAAAAGCCGGAGCGGCCCGGGTCTGAGCCGCCCATCATGGCGGTGTATGCCGCGCCGGTGGTGAAGGAGAAGAAATGAGCGGGTTCCGGCTGCGCAGCTGCGTGTGGGAGCTGACGCTGGCGTGCTGCTTCGGGTGCCGGTACTGCGGGTCCGCCGGGGGGCGGGCCAGGGCCGACGAGCTGTCCACAGCGGAGTGCCTGGACACGGCGGACCAGCTGGCAGAGCTGGGGTGCCGGAGGGTGTCGCTGATCGGGGGCGAGGTGTTCCTGCGGCGGGACTGGGCGCAGATCGCCGGGCGGCTCACCGGCCGGGGCGCGGCGGTGGCGGTGATCACCAACGGGTACCTGATGTCGCCGGAGGTGCTGGCGCAGCTGCGGGAGGCCGGCGTGGAGTCCGTGGCAGTGTCCATCGACGGGCCGGAGGACGTGCATGACGCCGGACGGCAGGCGGGCAGCTTCCGCCGGGCCATGGACGCCGTGGGGGCGCTGGTGGAGGCCGGCATCCCGGCGTCGGTGATCTCCACCCTGCGCAGGGACTGCGTGGGGCGGCTGGAGGAGCTGTACCGGTTGCTGGAGGGCTCCGGCATCGCCGCATGGCAATTGCAGGCGTGCTCGCCTATGGGCAACGCCGCCCGGGGGCTGGACTGGCGCATGGACCCGGCGGAGGTGATCCGCTTCGTGGAGGGCCACCGGGACCGCGCGCCGTTTATGCTGGGTGCGGCTGACAACGTGGGCTACTTTACAGAGGAGGAGCCGGGCCTGCGGGGCGCCGACGGGGCCTGCTTCCAGGGGTGCCGGGCGGGAATCTCCGCCATAGGCATCGACAGCGTGGGAAACATACGGGGGTGCGAATCTATGTACGATGAGCGGTTCATCGAGGGAAATCTGCGGCAGCGGCGGCTGCGGGACATCTGGGAGGACCCGGAGGCGTTTGCGTATAACCGGCGGTTCATCCCGGAGCTGCTGACCGGAGACTGCGCCCGGTGCCGGATGGGGCCGTGGTGCGCCGGAGGGTGCCGGTCGTATAACTATTTCGTCCACGGGAAGCTGTATGAGGCGCCGGTGTGCGCCGGAGGCGCCAAATGAGCGCCGGGGCGGCAGCCGTGGGGCTGCGGCTGCGGCAGGAGCGGCTGAAGCGGGGCTGGAGCCAGGAGGGCCTGTGCCGGGGCATCTGCGCGGCGTCGTATCTGTCCAAGATCGAGCAGGGCCGGGTCCAGGCCGCGCCGGAGCTGCTGGCGCTGCTGATGAAGCGGCTGGACCTGCCCTGGTACGGGGAAAATCTGCCGGAGCTGGAGGGGCTGGTGGAGCGGCGGTACGCGCAGCTGCTGGACGGAGAGCAGGAGGCGTTTCAGGACAGCCGGGCGGCGTTCTCCCAGGCGCTGGAGACCATCCTGTCCAGTCCCCTGGCGGCGGACGGCCTGGTGCTGGACGCCGTGGACCGGCAGGACCCGTCGGACATCCCGGCAGCGCTGGAGCCGTATCTGGACCGGCGGCAGCTGGCGCTGCTGCGGATCGTACAGGACCGGGAGCCGGAGGCGGTGCGGCTGATGCCGGAGGCGTACTGCTTTCTGATGGCGGGCATTGCCGGGTATGAGCAGGGCGGCGACTATACCGGGGCCATGGCCTATCTGCGGCAGGGCTGCGACCTGGCGGCCCGGGACGGCCGGGTGCGGCTGATGCTGGAATGCCGGCTGATTATGGGCGGCGTATGCTGCAACCAGCTGGACCTGGACGGTATGGAGGAGCACTATCGGGCGGCGGAGCGCATGGCCCGGGCCCTGGGACGGCAGGAGGACCTGCGGGCCATGGCCTATAACCGGGCCGCCACCCAGGTGGAGTGCGGCCGGTATCAGGAGGCGTATGGGTATTTTTCCGCCCTGGAGCGGCCCCGGGTCATGGAGCTGCACAAGCTGGCGGTGTGCTGCGAGGGGCTGGGCCGGACCCGGGAGGCTCTGGACGCCCTGGACCGGGCGGAGACGGCCCCGGAGGAGTATCCGGATCGGGCTCTGTGCATGAATATCTGCGGGCTGGTGCGGCGCAGGCTGGAAAACCCCGGCTATCTGCGGGACCCGGATTACGGCGCGGCGCTGATGGACGTGTTCCACCGCTGCCGGAGGGAGCTGCCCATCGGATACGCGGGGTTCCACCTGCCCTGGGTGCTGGAATGGCTCACCGCCGGGCGGCAGTATAAGCTGGCGTATGAGCTGGTGCGGGAATTTCCCCTGGTCCCCGGGAGAAGCTCATGACAGCGGCGGCGCTCTTTTTTGACAGACTGAACAGGCTGTCAAAAAAGCAGGCTTGCCTCCGCCTTCGGAAAGGAAGATCGTTACGAAAGAAACCCATCAGGGGTGTC
>ENA-OYXA01000352-OYXA01000352.1-human-gut-metagenome-genome-assembly--contig:-NODE-352-length-17333-cov-8.599028_pt1 | contig 17333 bp, 14 predicted proteins | sample MGYA00244212_ERZ653411 | MGnify/ENA primary metagenome ERZ653411 (study PRJEB26926, sample SAMN06165066) | human gut metagenome | biome: ENVO:00009003; feature: ENVO:2100002; material: ENVO:00002003...
AGGGCCTGAGCTACGGCGGTTCCCTGATCCGTCCCGAGGCCACCGGCTACGGCGCCATCTACTATCTGCAGGAAGTGCTCAAGCACGAGAACGACACCATCGAGGGCAAGCGTATCGCCATCTCCGGCTACGGCAACGTGGGCTGGGGCATCATGAAGAAGGCCGCTCAGCTGGGCGCCGCCGTCACCTACTTTGCCGGTCCCGACGGTTACGTTCACGATCCCGACGGTGTCATCACCGACGAGAAGCTGAACTTCATCCTGGAAATGCGCGCCAAGGATCCCATGCACTGCAAGCCCTACGCCGACAAGTTCGGCTGCGAGTTCGTGGCAGGCGAAAAGTGCTGGGGTGTCAAGGATGTTGACGTGTATATGCCCGCCGCCATGCAGAACGACGTCCGCATGGAGTCTGCCGAGAAGATCGCCGTCTCCGGCGTGAAGTATTACATTGAGGTGGCCAATATGCCCACCACCAACGACGCTCTGAACTTCCTGCGTCAGCAGAAGGGCATCATCGTGGCTCCCTCCAAGGCCGTTAACGCCGGCGGCGTGGGCGTCTCCGCTCTGGAGATGGCTCAGAACTCCGAGCGTCTGGTCTGGACTGCCGAGGAAGTCGATGCTCAGCTGCACAAGATGATGAAGACCATCCACAAGGAATCCGCCGATGCCGCTGCCGAGTACGGTCTGGGCTACGACCTGGTGGCTGGCGCCAACATCGCCGGCTTCAAGAAGGTCGCCGAAGCTATGATGGAGCAGGGCTGCTTCTAAGCCGAACGACGGACAATGATCCAATAACTGAACCGGGGGTCCTGCGGGTGCAGGACCCCCGGTTTTCATTGGGAATGCGCTGTTGACGGCTTCCTCCGGTGGGGCAGGCGGCACATCCTCGCCGCGCCCGGTTTGTCCCGGCTTATCCCGCCTGCGTCCCGCCTTTTTTGGCCTCTGTCCCGGCCTTGTCCCGCCTTGTATCAGGACAAAAATAGCGAAATAATACGCACAGCAAGAATAACAATCAAAAATCCGGTTGCCACGCTATGCGCGGCAACCGGATCAATTTGTCTTAAAAGACGTACAGCAGGATGCACACCAGGACGATGCACAATCCCAGGCAGGCCATCAGCAGGGCATAGGACAGGCTGCCTTCCATCCGGCGGAGGGTGTCCAGGATGGTGCCCAGCCGGTCGGCGGCCTCCTGTTCCGTGCGCTGGCCGCCGTGGGTCATGGCGTGGATCATGGCGCTGCGGGGAGATCTGCGGCGCCGGGGCCGGGAGTCCCGCAGGAAGGTCCGCCGGGCCACCAGCACCAGGAAGTCCAGCGCGTCGCATACCGCCCGCATCACCACGTTCAGCACCCGGTACAGGCCCCGGATGACCGGGCGATAAACCCGTTCCTCCAGGCTCAGCCACTGGGGCCAGCGCTCCAGATACACGGCCTCCGCGCCCTTGCGGTCCATGAGCACCAGGCGGATGAACAGGAAATACACCGCCATGCCGATGGTCAGGGAAATGGCCACGCCCTTGAGATTTTCCCAGGCCAGGTAGTGAACGGCGTGGCCAAAGGGATGCCCGCCCACAAAGGGAAGGGCCAGAGCGGCCACCGGCTCCGCCAGCCCATGGGGCAGCAGCCCCAGTACCGGCAGAGGCAGCGCCGCCAGCACCAGCGCCGTGACGGTCATAGGCGTGCCCCAGGTCTTACCGGTGGGGGAGACGGGCTTCTGCCAGAACAGGGCCACATAGATCTTGGTGAGATACGCCGCCGTCAGGCCGCCGGAGAACAGAAACAGCCACTCCACCGCCGTAACACCCAGACTGCCGCTTTCGGCGGCCAGCTCTACCAGGGACTCATGAACCAGGGTTTTGCTGATATAGCCCAGAAAGCCCGGAATACCTGCCAGAGAACAGGCACCGCACAGGAACAGGATATGCAGCAGGGGCTTGCCCCGGCCGAAGCCCCGGATCTGGTTCAGGTCCAGGGCGTGGGTATTGCAGTACACCACACCGGCCAGCAGGAACAGGGTCAGCTTTACCAGGGAGTGGTTCATCATGTACAGCACCGTACCGTGGGCGGCCAGGGCATTGTGCTGCCCCAGCAGGGACAGGGCCGCCGTTCCCACCAGGATAAAGCCGATCTGGGACAGGGAGGAGCAGGCCAGAATATACTTGAGGTTGTTGGAAAACACGGCGATAGCCGCGCCCAGCACCATGGTCACCGCCCCCAGCACCAGCAGCAGAACACCCCACCGGTGCTCACCGGGGAGGATGTCCGCCGTGATGATCAGGGCGCCGAAGATGCCTGCCTTGGTGAGAACGCCGGACAGCAGGGCACTGGCCGGAGCCGGGGCCACCGGGTGGGCCTTGGGCAGCCAGATATGCAGGGGAAACACGCCCGCCTTGGCCGCAAAGCCGAACAGGATGCACAGGGCCGCCGCCCACAGCTGCCCCCGGTCCGTTACCATGGCGCAGGCGTCAGGCAGTTGGGCGATGACCAGGGTGCCCGTCAGCCGGTACAGCAGGAACAGGCCCATCAGGGTCACAAGACCGCCCAGCACCGCAATGGCCAGGTAGGTTTTGCCGGCGTCCAGAGCGTCAGGAGATTCCTCCTGCACCACCCAGGCGTAGGAGCTGAGGCTCATGAGCTCGAAGAACAGGAAGGTGGTATACAGGTCCGCCGACAGGAATACACCCAGGGTAAAGCTCAGACACAGCAGGAAGAAAAAGTGGTAGCGCCGCAGGTGGTGGTGGCCCCGGAAATACTGGGGCGTCAGCAGGGCGGACACGAACCACATGAAGCTGACCACCAATCCATAGATGGCCCGGAAGCCGTCCAGGGTAAAGTGGATGCCGCACAGGGGGATATCCAGGGACACGCCAAACCGGGTGCATACAGCCAGCACCATCACCAGAAGCGTCAGCCCCGTGACGGCGCAGGACCAGCGGCCCAGCCGCGTCTCGCTTTCGCTGCGGACGAGCAGCAGGGGAACGGACCCCATCAGGGGCAGCAGGATCAGAAGAAGCAGCATCACAGGCCCACCGCCTTTCCGATCACGTCCAGCAGCCACTGGGGAAACAGGCCCATGACCAGACACGCCGCCGCCAGCACGGCGGTGGGCACCGTCATCATCCAGCCCGCCTCATGAGCGGAGCCCTCGGGGATGGCGGGGGCGTCCGTCCGGGGGAACCAGGCCTTCAGCACCACCTGGAACATGTAGACCGCCGTCAGCAGGGCCGACACCAGCAGGGCTGCGAAGCCCACCAGCGGCAGCCAGCCGCCGATATCCACCGCCGCCCGGGCAATGTACCACTTGCTGACGAAGCCATTGAAGGGGGGGATCCCCGTCAGGGCGCAGGCCGCCGCCGTGAAGCAGGCGAAGGTCACCGGCATGTACCGGGCCAGGCCCTCCAGCTGGGGCACATACTCCCGGTGGGCGTAATGCAGCACCGCACCGGCCGTGAAGAAGGCCATGATCTTCACCACCGAGTGGACGATCAGGTGCAGGAAGGACGCTGCCAGGGCCTGGGTGGTCATCAGGGCGGCGGCAAACAGAATATACGACAGGTTCGACACCGTGGAGTAAGCCAGCCGCAGCTTGAAGTGCCGCTGCTTCAGGGACATGCAGGAGCCGTAGACAATGGTGATGATGGGCAGCAGCAGCGCCAGCTGCTGGGCCCAGGTGCCGGACAGAATGTCCGGGCCGAAGCTGTAATAGATCAGGCGGATGCAGGCGAAGGCACCGGCCTTTACCACCGCCACCGCGTGGAGCAGGGCCGTGACGGGGGTGGGGGCCACCGCCGCCGAGGGAAGCCAGCCGTGCAGCGGCCAGATGGCGGCCTTGACCCCGAAGCCCACGAAGGACAGGGCAAACACTGCCAGCAGCATGGACAGGTCTCCGTCATAGCCCGCCAGGTGACCGCCCAGGGAGAAGTCTGAAGCATCGTGGATGGCCAGGAACACCAGCCCGATAAACGCCAGGGCCGCGCCGGAGATGGAGTATACCAGGTACTTGACGCCGGCCTTTTTGGCGGCCTTGGTCATGGGCTGCATCACCAGGGGCAGGGTGGCCAGAGTCAGCAGCTCATAGAACAGGTACATGGTCATCATGTTGGCGGAGAAGGCAATGCCCAGGGTGACGCCGAAGGATGCCGTGAAAAATGCCCAGAACATGTGCAGGTGCTTTTCGTGGCGCATGTAGTCAAAGCCATAGAGCATGGTGAAGGGCCACAGGGTGGCAGACAACCCCGCAAACAGACGGGCGGCCCCGTCCATGCGGAAGGCGATGGTCAGCCGGTGGGAAAAGTGCAGCAGGGTGAACGTGCCGTCATCGCACAGGAGGATGGCCGCCCAGGCCAGGGCCGTGGTGCCCAGGATCAGGAGGCTGTACACCAGGCGGCGGCAGTTCTCGCTGCGGATGGGCAGGAAATAGGACAGCAGGCCCAGCACCAGCGGCAGGAACACCGGCAGAAGGAGAAGAATTCCATTCATATGGCGCACCTCCTTACAGAATGGACCCGGTGATGTGCTCCATCACGGGGACAGTGATGCTGGACAGCAGGCCCAGGATCAGGCTGGCTGCGGCGAACAGTGCCAGGGACAGCACCAGCAGCAGCGGCTCCCGGACCCGACTCCGGGCCGGGAAATCCTGCCCCGGAAAGAAGGCGCGGCACAGCGGCGGAAACAGATAGGCCGCCGTCAAAAGCGCCGAGATCAGCAGCACCGCCGGAATGATATAGCACAGGGGGGCGGACATGCCGTCCAGGGCTCCCAGAGCCAGATACCATTTGCTGAAGAAGCCGCCGAAGGGGGGGATGCCCACCAGGGACAGAGCCAGGGCGGCAAAGCAGCCCATGGTGACGGGAATCCGGCGGCCCAGACCCGGGAAGCCGTCGATGGTTTCCGTTTCCGTCAGGAAAATGATGGAGCCGGCGGACTGGAACACGCCGATCTTGGCCAGGGCGTGGAACAGAAGCTGCAAAAGCCCCCCCAGCAGGCCTACCGGAGTCATCAGGAATACGCCCAGCAGCACATAGGAGATCTGGGAAATGCTGGAATAGGCCAGACGCTTTTTCAGGCCGTTTTCCGTGCAGCCCATAAACGAGCCCATGAAGATGGTCACCAGGGTCAGAACGATGCACACGGTCTGGACCCAGGTGCCCCGCAGAGCCTCTGCGCCTACGGTGAAGTAAATGACCCGGATGGCAGCGATGGCCCCCACCTTGGCGATGATGCCGGAGAGCAGGGCATGGGCCGGGGCCGGGGCCACGGGATGGGCCGAGGGCAGCCAGTTGTGCAGGGGATACAGGCCCGCCTTGGCCCCGAAGCCCAGCAGCATCAGAAACGATGCAGCCAGCAGGGTAGGAGAGAGCGTCTGGAAATAGCCGCCACGGACGAAGGTCAGGGAGGACTGCTGGGCCAGCAGCACCACGCCAAACAGGGCGATGAAGCCGCCGCAGACGGAGTAGTACAGGTATTTTACCGCGCCCAGCAGGGCCTTGGGCCGCTGGGTGTGCAGCACCAGGGGGAAGGACAGCAGGGTGGTGAGCTCATAAAACAGGTACAGGGTCACCAGATCCGCCGCCAGGGCCGCGCCCAGCACCGCCGCCTCCGTCAGCATCAGAAATACATAGAAACGGGGGTGGTGCCCCTCGTGGGTCATGTAGACGGAGGCGTAGGGGATGGTCAGCAGCCAGCACACGGCGGTCAGCAGGCAGAAGAACCGGCCCAGGCCGTCCAGCCGCAGGGAAAACGTCAGGTCGGCGGTCATGTGCCACACCGGTGTGGCCGTGTCGCCCAGGGTGCAGGCACCGATCAGCAGCGCCAGCAGCAGGGCCTGGCCCACGGCTAGGATCACCGTGCGGGCCCGGTCATTCCGGATCAGGCTCAGGGCCGCCAACGCCAGAGGCAGCAGGAGGATGAGATACAGCATATTCGATTCCTCCCTTTCTCACTGACAGAACAGGTCCATGCCCTGACGGAACAGGTCCATGAGCCCATAGGACCGCAGGCCAACAGCGATGTTCAGGGCCACGAATACAAGGCCCGGCACACTGGCCCAGCACAGGCGGCGTGTATGCTCCGCTTCGGCCTCCGGCACCCAGAGCAGCAGCGTGGTGTACAGGAAATACAGCACGTTCAGCAGGGTGGACAGGGCCAGCGCCAGCAGCACCGCCCAGGTGCGCCAGCCCATGTGGAACGCCGCAGCGGCAAAATACAGCTTGGGGATGAAGCCGGCGAAAATGGGGATGCCTACCATGGACAGGGCGCCCACGGTGAATACGCAGCCGGCGGTGGGGTCCCGGTGGGCGGCGGCCCGGAGGCTGTTGAAGTCCTGGTGTCCGCCGGAGGCGGCCACCAGGTCCGCACCGGACAGAAACAGCATGGGCTTGGTCAGGGCGTGGGACACGATCTGGAACAGCACCGCCGCCAGGGCGGCCTGGGTCCCCATGCCCAGGCCCATGTAGATGTAGCCGATCTGGGCGGCGGAGGAGAAGGCGATCATGGTGGTCAGCCGCCGGGCGAAGATGGCGGAGACGGAGCCTGCGATCATGCCGCCGATGCCGAACAGCAGCAGCACCGTCTGGATGCCGGTGGCAGCAAAGACGTCGATGCCGATGACCTGGTAGATGACCTTGATGAGAAACACGATATACCCCTTGGACACCACGCCGGACAGAATGCCCGAGGAGGCGGGAGTGGCCTGCCCATAGGTATCGGGCATCCACAGATGGAAGGGAAACAGGCCGCTTTTGATGGCCAGGCCCGCCGTCATCAGGCCCAGGGACATGGTCACGGAGAACCGGTGCCCGCCGGAGGCCCACAGGTCCGCGATGGCGGTGTGCAGCTGGGGGAACAGCAGGTGGCCGGTGACGGAATAGGTGAAGATGACGCCGATCAGGAACAGGCCGGAGCCCATCAGGGCGAAAATCATATAGCGGGCGGAGGCGATCAGGGCACGTCCGCCCCGGCGCACCGACAGCAGGGCGCAGGAGGCGATGGTCAGCACCTCGATGAACACATAGCCGGTGAAAATGTCGTTGGTGTAGCACAGGGCCATCAGCGCCACATGGGCCAGGTCCACCATGACCCAGTAGAGCTTCTGCTTGTCGGCGGGGACATCCAGCAGGATGCGGCCCATGCCGCCCAGGACGCACAGGAGCATCACCCCGGCAAACAGCATGGCCAGGAAGGGCTCCAGGATCCCTGCCGTCAGCTCGTTGCCCCAAGGGGCGGGGTAGTGACCCATCATATAGGAGTAGCGAACGTGGTGAACGGTGCAGTAGACCAGGAGGGAGCCCTGGAGCACCACGCTGGCAGACAGCAGGAAAATGCTCAGCCGCCGGGCCCAGCGGGCGTTGGCCGCAAAGGACACCACGGCGCATACCAGAGACAGAATGATGGAGAAGAAGGGGAAATTCTGCACAAAGCTCATTGCTCGCCGTCCTCCTTCTGCCGCTTTTTATGGGACATCATCATATACAGCTTGTCCATGTCCAGGGTGCGGTAGGTCTGGTAAATGCGGACGGTCAGGGACAGCATCACAGCCGACACACTGACGGACACCACGATGCCCGTCAGCACCAGGCCTGCGGGGATGGGGTTGACGTAGTGCTCCATAGAGGTGACGCCGTCCACGATGATGGGAACGGTGCGGCCGGTGATATAGCCGCGGTCTGCCAGCAGCAGAAACACGCCGGAATCCATAATGTCCAGGCCGATGACCTTTTTCAGCAGGTTCCGGTCAAACAGCAGCATGCAGAAGCCAATGACGAACAGCAGAATGGCCACCACCAGCTCGTAATTGGAAGCAAGGGCCTTCAGCATCACAGCTCCCCCCTTCTGAAGTACATATAAAGGCTGTACATGGTGCAGCACACCACGAAGCCCACCGCCACGTTCAGGGGCAGGATCAGCCCGGCGGACAGAATGCGGCCCGGGGTGCCAGGGGAGATGACAGAGTGCAGGTGATTGGCGCCGGTATAGAAGGAGTAGCTCTTGGCCAGGCAGTAAAAGCCCAGGGAGCACAGCACCACCGTCTGGAGCCGCCGGGGCCGCAGCACGGCGGAGGCCGCCGCATCGCCCCACACCATGGCAAACAGCATCAGTCCCGCTGCCAGAATAGCACCGCCGGAGAAGCCGCCGCCGGGGGACAGGTGGCCGTTGAGAAGAATATAGATGCCGAACACCAGGATCACCGGAATGAGAAACCTGCTCATGGGGGCCACGATGGGGTCCGAGGCATAGTCCACCACGTCGGGCTGGAGAAGCCAGCGCCTTTTGCCGGAGCGGTTCAGCAGGATGGTCACGGCGCACATGGCGGTGAACAGCACAAAGGATTCGCCCAGGGTATCGAAGGCACGGTAGTCCAGGATCATGCCGGCCACGGTGTTTACCGCGCCGGTCTCCTGGGTGCCCTGCTCCACATAGCGCTGGGCTACCTCGTTGACGGTGGGGGCGGTATCGGAGCCGTAGGGGGGCAGGTCCGCTGCCGTCAGCAGCATGAGGGCCGACAGCACCACGCACAGAAGGCCTGCCAGCACGTTGTACAGCCGCAGGGACCGGTGGACTCCCTGCTCCACCAGCGTCCGGTCCCGGTGGGGGGTCGGATGAGCGGAGACGTTTTCAGCCGGACACTCCGGAGGCTCCTTTTGCAGCTGCTCGGACAGGTCCAGGCCGCCGTGGAGCCAGAGCTGCACCAGGGAGGGCTCAGAGGGTGTCGTCATGGTGGTCCTCCTCTCTGCGGGCCTCATGCTCCGCGTCCTTGTCAATGAGGTTGATACGCCGCAGGGTCAGGAAAAACAGAATGCCCGTGATGCCTGCGCCCACGGCGGCCTCGGTGATGGCCAGATCCGGAGATTCCAGCAGCAGCCACACCACGGACATGATGATGGAATAGGCCATGTAGATGATGACAGCACGCATGGGCTTTTTCACCAGAGCGGTGGCCACGGCACAGACCAACAGGCCGATCAGCAGGAGGATGCGGAAGACCGTACTCATTGACCGGCCTCCTGTTCTCCGTCGGGCAGCTCCAGGTGCTGCTCCAGATTCTGGTTCACCCGGTACTCAAACTGGGCCAGCATATGGCCGGACAGGGGAGAGGTGCACCACTGGAGGATCACCACCAGCAGCAGCTTCCACAGCACCGGGCGCAGGCCCACCGCCAGCATCACCGCCAGCACCAGCAGGGAAAGACCCAGGGTGTCGGCTATGGAGGCGGCATGGAGCCGGTTCAGGGTAAAGTCAAAGCGAAACAGGCCCACCATGGCGGTCAGCAGGGCAAAGCACCCGGCCAGCACGCACAGAGCCGTCAGGCCGAAGCGGATCCATTCACCGGTCATGCGATTCGTCCTCCTTCTTGTCCTGCCGCTTGTGCTGGTACAGGTTGATGTAAATGCGGCACAGCAGCATTACCGCGATAAACGACAGCACCACATACACGATGGCCACGTCCGCCAGGTAGTCTTCGCCCAGCAGATAGGCCAGGATGGCGATGATAATGGCCACCAGCGTGCCGGTAAGGTTGATGCCGATGATGCGGTCCGCCGTCAGCCGGGCCCGGATGATATAGACCATCACTGCCAGCAGGCCCAGACCCAGAAACACCAGCGCGCCCCAGAACAGATAGTGATAGCACTGTTGGATCAGTTCCATTCCGGGCCCTCCATTTTCCGCAGGAGCCGGGTCAGACTCCAATCCGGGATGTCGGCGGCATGAGCCTTATTCAGGCACAGCACCAGGTAGTCCTCTCCCTCCTGGCGCACCGTCACAGTGCCGGGGGTCAGGGTGATGGAGTTGGACAGCAGCATCCGGGAGACGGGCTTTTCCAGGGGCGCGTGGACCCGGACGATGGCAGGGTGATAGTCCGGCTTCCGGGACCAGATCACCCGCATCACGGCCAGGTTGGCCCGGATGATCTCCCGCACAAGGATCGCACCGTAGACAACATAGCCGCCCAGGCGCTTCAGAAAACGCCGCTCCGCCTGGGGCCGGCAGCCCAGGGCAGCCACGCAGAACGCGTAGACCGCCCCGGTGATGACCACGCCGAACAGGCAGATCTCCAGCGTGACTTTTCCGTTCAGGATCAGCCACAGCAGGAACAAAAAGATACACATGACCATGGGGGGTTCCTCATTCCTCTCTCATGCATACGGCAAAAAGCCGTTAAGTGATTTTTGCGATAAGGGCAAAAATCTTCATACAAAATTTATTGTAGCATGTATACGGAAATGAAGTCAACAAAAAATGGGGATTCCCGCAGAAAATCGGAAGATTCACCGGAAAAAAGCGAAATCAGGCGGCGAATCCGTGAAAATTCGCCGCCTACACTGTATAAATTTCCGGAATTTTCCTCATATGGAAAGGGCTGCGTATGCCGCCAGGGTGAGGACAATGGTGCGCTTATGGGTTTTCCACATGCTGCTCGTCTCCTTTCAGCCGGGTCAGCCACAGCAGGATCTCCTCCAGCACCGAGGCGTTCAGCTCATAGAATATGAATTTTCCCCGGCGGTCATCCCGGATCAGGTCCGCCTCCTTCAGCACCGACAGGTGCCGGGATACGGCGGCGGCGCTGATCGCAAAGTGGTCCGCCAGTTCTCCGGCACTTTTGCGTCCGTCCCGCAGCAGCTCCAATATGGCCCGCCGGGTGGGGTCCGCCAGCGCCCGCAGCGTATTTTGCAGCGACACAATGAGTTCCTCCGTCATTTAACAATTAACTGAAATGTTAATCATATGATAGCAAATATTTTCCGGTCCGTCAAGTGTTGCAATTGCGACAGACAAGAGGGGGCGTTGGGCGTATACTCACAGGCGTATCATTGGAAATAAGGAGGACTCATTTGATGATTCGCAGGATCATTCACATAGACCAGGACAAGTGCAACGGCTGCGGGGCCTGTGCCAAGGCGTGCCATGAGGGCGCCATCGACATGGTGGACGGCAAGGCCCGGCTCATGCGGGAGCACTACTGTGACGGGCTGGGGGATTGTCTGCCGGCCTGTCCCACCGGGGCCATCACCTTCGAGGAGCGGGAGGCTCCCGCCTATGACGAGGCGGCGGTGAAGGCTGCCCAGGCGGCAAAAAAACAGGCCCACACCGGCTGTCCCGGCACGGCTATCCGCCAGCTGATGCACAAAAAGCCCGCACCGCCGGCACCCGGCGGGGAGACGGAGAGCCAGCTCACCAACTGGCCGGTACAGATCAAGCTGGTTCCCACCCGGGCCCCGTATTTTGACGGGGCGGAGCTGCTGATCGCGGCGGACTGCACGGCGTTTGCCTATGCCGATTTTCATAGCCGGTTTCTGGCCGGGCGGGTATGCCTCATCGGCTGCCCCAAGCTGGACGGAGTGGACTATACCGAAAAGCTGGCGGAGATCCTTCGGGGCAACAGCATTCGCTCCGTAACGGTGCTGCGGATGGAGGTGCCCTGCTGCGGCGGGCTGGAGATGGCTGCCCGTCGGGCCGTGGAGCAGTGCGGTAAGGATATGCCCTGGCAGGTGTGCACCGTCCATATCGACGGCACGGTGACGAAAAACTGACGTAAAAAACGCTGACCGCACGATAGAGCGCGGTCAGCGCTTTTTTCAGCTGCGGGTCCATCTATTTTCTGAACGCCGCCCGGCCCGGAAAAGTGGAAATCCGGTTTACAGGAAAAGCTTCTTATGGTATACTAAAGGGACATTGTGTTTCCTTCCAACGGTTTTTACAAGAGGAGCCTTTCATGCTGAAACGAATCAAAGATAGCATTTTGGATATTTTGCGGCAGGCCGACTGGCTGCTGCTGTGCCTTTGCTGCGGGGCGGCGCTGTTCGGGCTGGTGATGATCGCCAGCGCCACCAATTTTCTGGGCTCATGGAAGATGGTCATTGTCCAGGCCTGCGCCATTGTGCTGGGGGTGGGGATCTATTTCCTCATGTCCCAGATCGACCTGACGGAGGCATCCAAGCGGTGGAAGTGGCTGCTGGGCTTCGGCATCGTCCTGTTCCTGCTGCTGAAAACACCCTTGGGCATTGAGAATAACGGCAACCGGGCCTGGCTGGGCATCCGGGGCTTTCCGGCCAATATTCAGCCGGCGGAGATCGTGAAGCTGACGTTTATCCTGGTGCTCAGCAAGCAGCTGGTGTGGGTGAAGGAGCACTGGGGACTAAGGTCCCTGCGGTCCGTTGCGTTTCTGGGCGGACATCTGCTGCTGATGGTGGGGCTGTATTACGCCATCTCCTCGGATATGGGCAGCGCCCTGGTGTATGCGTTCGTCTTTGCCGCCATGGCCTTTGTGGCCGGGGTGGCGGCCCGGTGGTTTGTCATCGCGCTGCTGGGCGGCGGCGCGGCGTTTTATCTGCTGTGGGAGCTGGATAAAATTCCGGACTATATGAAGGAGCGGTTCATGGTGGTGTTTGACCACAGCCTGGACCCTCTGGGCGCAGGCTGGCAGCAGACCCGGAGCCTTCTGGCGCTGGGCGGCGGCAAGCTGACGGGGCAGGGACTGTTCCACGGCATCCAGACCCAGGGCGAGTATTCCGGCAGTCTGCCCTTCCGGTACACGGACTTCATCTTCTCCGCCATCGGCGAGGAGCTGGGGATGCTGGGGTGTCTGGCGGTGCTGATTCTGCTGACGGCCATCATCGTGCGGTGCCTGATGGTGGCGAAAAACGCCCGAAACACCATAGAGAGCTACGTTTGCGTGGGTGTGGCGGCGGTCCTGATCTTCCAGACCATCAGCAACGTGGGCATGTGTCTGTTTGTGATGCCGGTGGTGGGTCTGACGCTGCCGTTTTTCAGCTATGGCGGCTCGTCCATTGTGACACTGTTTGCGGCCATGGGGATGGTCAGCAGCGTCCAGAGCCATTCTCTGCCGGATTGGCTGCGGTAAAGGGGGATGCTGCCATGCATGAGTCGGAAGCGCTGCATATCCGCAGGCTGACGGCAGAGGACCTGGAGCCCCTGCACCGGCTGCTGTCGGATCCGGCGGTGATGCGGTATCTGGAGCCGCCCTTCACCCGGGCGCAGACGGAGGCGTTCCTGCAAAAGGCGGGCATGGGCCGTGAGCCGCTGATCCGGGCGGTGGAGGACGGCCGCGGCTTTGCGGGATATGTGATCTATCACCCCTACGACGAGACGTCCATGGAGCTGGGGTGGGTTTTGGCTTCTGACCGGTGGGGCAGGGGGTACGCCCTGGCTCTGACCCGGCAGATGATTTGCCGGGCGCGGGAGAGTGGCCGGGACGCGGTCATAGAATGCCATCCGCAGCAGGCGGCTACCCGGCATATCGCGGAAAAGCTGGGCTTTCGTCCCTGCGGCATGGACGGCGGGTGCTGCGTGTACCGGTTGGCCGGGAAAAACGAATAGATAAGGGCTATCCGACCTTCTGATATGCTCCCTCTGTGAGAGACAGTGAAATAAAACACTGTCAGTCATGGAGGGAGCATTTCTATGCCGCACAGGCAGCCATTAGGCGCACAAGCACGAGCTTTGCCTTGCCGCATAAAAAAAGCGGCCAGCAGCGATTGGCTGCTGGCCGGGAAAACGATCTATTTTTTCACTGTCCTCCTGACGGGGTGCGGTTCAAAGCTGAGTGCCGCCTTTTATGGTGTGATAGGAAATTGCCGCTTATTGATCCTGCGCCCGGCGCTTGTAGGACTCGTATTTGGCCTTGGCGTCCTCCTCCGCCTCGGCAAACAGGACCTTGGCGTTCTCCGGGAAGCTCAGCTCCAGGGAGGAGTAGCGCACCTCACCCTTCATGAAGTCGTACAGGGCCATGCTGGGCTCCTTGCTGTCCAGGGTGAACTTGTGGGTCTCGGGGCTGTAGCGGTACAGGTTCCAGTAGCCGGAGGCCACGGCGTCCTTCATCTCCTGCTGGACGCAGCCCATGCCCTTCTTGATGCCGTGGTTGATGCAGGGTGCGTAGCAGATGACGATGGAGGGCCCCTTGTGGGCCTCGGCCTCCCGGATGGCCTTGATGAGCTGAGCCGGGTCGGCGCCCATGGAGCACTGGGCCACATAGACGTTGTCATAGGTCATCATCAGCATGCCCAGGTCCTTCTTCTTGGTCTTTTTGCCGCTGGCCTGGAACTGGGCCACTGCGCCCACAGGCGTGGCCTTGGAGGACTGGCCGCCGGTGTTGGAGTATACCTCGGTATCCACCAGCAGGACGTTGACATCCTCGCCCATGGCGAACACATGGTCCAGACCACCGTAGCCGATGTCATAGGCCCAGCCATCGCCGCCGTACATCCACATGGTCTTTTTGGACATATCCTTGCGGCGCTTGAGAATCTCATCCACCAGAGCCTGCTCCTGGGCGGAGAAGGTTTCGCTCTCCAGCAGGTGCAGCAGCTCCCGGGTGGCGGGGGTGGAGGCATCCAGATCGTCATAGGTCTCCAGCCATTTGGCAATGGCGGCCTTGACGGCAGCGTTTTTGGTCGTGCTGTCCAGCCGGCGGACATATTCCGTGACGGCATCGCGCAGCTGCTTCACCGCCAGACACATACCATAGGAGAACTCGGCGTTGTTCTCAAACAGGGAGTTGGACCAGGCCACGCCCTTGCCCTCCTTGTTCTTGCAGTACGGCACGCAGGGCATGGCTGCGCCCCAGGCCTGGGTGCAGCCGGTGGCGTTGGCCAGGAACATCTTGTCGCCGAACAGCTGGGTCAGCAGCTTGATATAGGGCGTTTCGCCGCAGCCGGCGCAGGCACCGTTGAATTCAACCAGGGGCTGGCGGAACTGGCTGCCCTTCAGGGTGAATTTGTCGAAGCGGTCGTTCTTCTCGGGGATGGTTTGCAGGTAGCTCCAGTTGGTCTGGTCCAGGGAAACCTCGTGGGCCGGGACCATACGCAGGGCCTTGCCGCTCTTGGGGCAGGAGGCCACGCAGCTGCCGCAGCTGGTGCAGTCCAGGGTGGAAACGCCCATGGTGAATTGCAGGCCCGCCAGCTGGGGACCCTTGGCGGCGGTGTGCTCCAGCCCGGCAGGGGCATTCTTGACCTCGTCCTCGTTCAGCAGGTACGGGCGGATCACCGCATGGGGGCACACAAAGGAGCAGCGGTTGCACTGGATACACTCGTCCTTGTCCCACACGGGCAGGTGGGTGGCAATGCCGCGCTTTTCATACTGGGAGGTGCCCAGGGGCATGGTGCCGTCCTCCATGCCCTTGAAGGCGGAAACCGGCAGGTCATCGCCCTTCTGGGCGTTGATGGGCACCAGGATGTTCCGGATGATGTCGGGCACGTCGGCACGGGGCGGCTGGATGGCAGCGCCGGTGAGGTTCTTCCACTCCGGCTTGACGTGTACCTCCACCAGGGCGTTGATGCCGGCGTCCACGGCGGCGATGTTCATATTGACGACCTTTTCGCCCTTGAGGCCGTAGGTCTTTTTCACGGCGTCCTTCATATGGGCCACGGCGTCCTCCACGGGGATCACCCGGGCCAGCTTGAAGAAGGCGGCCTGGAGCACCATATTGGAGCGGTTGCCCAGGCCCAGGGCCTGAGACTCCTTATTGGCGTCGATGATATAGAAGTGGATATCGTTTTCGGCGATATAGCGGAGGATGTCCCCGGGGATGTGCTGCTCCAGCTCATCTTCCTTCCACTCGCAGTTCAGCAGGAAGCTGCCGTGGGGCTTCAGCTCGGAGATGATGTCATACTTGGTCAGGTACGTCTGGTTGTGGCAGGCCACAAAGTCGGCGCGGCTGACATAGTAGGTGGAGCTGATGGGATGCCTGCCGAAGCGCAGGTGGCTCTTGGTGATGCCGAAGGACTTCTTGGTGTCGTACTCAAAGTAAGCCTGACAGTACATATCCGTGGTTTCGCCGATGATCTTGATGGAGTTTTTGTTGGCGCCCACGGTGCCGTCGGAGCCCAGGCCCCAGAACTTGCAGCTGATGGTGCCCTCCGGCTCGGTGAGCAGGGGAGCGCCTACCGGCAGGGACAGATGGGTCACATCGTCCTGGATGCCGATGGTGAAGTGATTCTTGGGCTGATCCAGCAGCAGGTTGTCGAACACGGCCTTCAGCTGGGCGGGGGTGGTGTCCTTGCTGGACAGGCCATACCGCCCGGCGAAGATCAGGGGGCGGTTTTCCTCGTTGATATAGGCGGCGCAGATATCCTCGTACAGAGGCTCACCGATGGAGCCGGCCTCTTTCACCCGGTCCAGCACGGCGATGCGCCGGACTGTCTTGGGCATGGCGGCCATCAGGTGCTTGACGCTGAAGGGGCGGAACAGGTGCACCTGCAGGAAGCCCACCTTCTCGCCCCGGGCGTTCAGGTAATTGACGACCTCCTGGGCGCAGCCGGACACGCTGCCCATGGCCACGATGACGCGCTGGGCGTCGGGTGCGCCATAGTAGTTGAACAGGTGGTATTCCCGGCCCGTCAGGCGGCTGATCTGGGCCATGTAGTCCTCCACCACGTCGGGGAGGTTGGAGTAATCGGTGTTGTTGGCCTCCCGCAGCTGGAAGTAGATATCGGGGTTATCCACCAGGGAGCGCATGCGGGGGTCCTCGGGATTCAGGGCATTGGCCCGGAAGCGGGCCAGGGCGTCATAGTCCACCAGCTTGGCATATTCGTCGTAACTCAGCACGTCGATCTTCTGGATCTCGTGGGAGGTGCGGAAGCCATCGAAGAAATGCAGGAAGGGGATGCGGGCGCGGATGGCGGACAGATGCGCCACGGCGGCCAGGTCCGCCGCCTGCTGGACGCTGCCGCTGGACAGCATCTGTCTGGTCACCTTGTCGGAGTAGCCGTACTTCTCCTGAAGATCGGCCATAACGTCGGTGATGACCTGCTCCTCATACCAGGAGTAGATGGTAGAGGGAGTGGACTCCCCCGCCGCCCGGTCGAAGACCAGCTCCTGGGCCACGGCCTCATCATACTCCTCCTGAGTGATATAGCCCTGGTCCAGCATGCTCCACAGCACCAGTTCCTGACGCTCCTTGTTCTTGTCCCGGGCAGTCTTCTGCTCCCCGGTCTCCGAGTTGGTGAAGACAGCATCGGAGTAAGGGCCATAGATGGTGGGGTTATTGGTGATGGAGATCAGACTGGCGCACTCCGCCAGTGTCAGCTCCGACACGTCCTTATCGAAGTAGGTCAGAGACGCCGTCACCACGCCGTAGCAGCTGCGGCCGAAGTACACCTCGTTGAGGTACGCCTCCAAAATCTCGTCCTTTTCGTAGCGCTTCTCCAGATCCAGAGCACGGTAGATCTCCGTGACCTTGCGCTTCACGGTGTTCTGGTTGTCGCCGGTGACGTTCTTCACCAGCTGTTGGGTGATGGTGGAGCCGCCCTGGACATTTCCGCCGAACAGGGTGCTGAGGATGGCGCGGGCGGTGCCGTACCAGTCCACGCCGTGGTGCTT
>ENA-OYXA01000363-OYXA01000363.1-human-gut-metagenome-genome-assembly--contig:-NODE-363-length-16910-cov-8.688282_pt1 | contig 16910 bp, 16 predicted proteins | sample MGYA00244212_ERZ653411 | MGnify/ENA primary metagenome ERZ653411 (study PRJEB26926, sample SAMN06165066) | human gut metagenome | biome: ENVO:00009003; feature: ENVO:2100002; material: ENVO:00002003...
TCTGCCCTCCCGGACAGCTTTGTTAGACTACCATACCCCGTGCCGTTTGTCAACGGTCAATTCCACATTTTGTCCACTTGGAATGGAAGTCTTCACGTCATCAGCACAGCTTATGTATTATTCCCATCTCCCGCCTCTTTGATACTTATAGGAACGTCTCGTTCTTTGCCGGCCGGGCGTAGATCTCCTCCAGTTCGCTCTTGTGGTATAGATACCCGGGGTCATCGAAATACTTGGCGCCGGTGGGACAGCCCTTGACACAGGCACCGCACTTGATGCACACTCCGTTGACCCGGGACACGTCCGCCGGGTCGATACTTCCCATGGGACACCGGGCAGCACATAGCCCGCAGCCGCCGCATTTTGTCATATCCGTCTTGGGCTTGACCTTCAGGATATTGATAGAATCACCATGGCGGTCACGAGGGGTGTAGTAGGGCCGTATGGGATCGCAGCCGCCCACAGTGACAGGCGCAGTATCTCCCGCTACCAGCTTGGCGGCCACATGCTCGGCAAAGACATCCATCTCCCCCACATCCGCCCCACTGGGCCGACCCGCGCCTAAGGTACGGGAAAAGCTGTGTTCCCCCACGAAGGCCCCTCCGGCCACGCAGGAAAAGCCGTCAGCCGTCAGCAGCTGCGACAGCTCCATCAGTGCGTCATCGTAATTGCGGTTGCCGAACAGCACCACAGGCACCGCCAAAGCACCCTCGCCGTGCACCATATCCCGCAGGTACGGCATCAGCAGATTTGGAACGCGCCCAGCGTAGGTGGGACAACCCACTACGGCCACATCACCGGACGGAATGGTCAGCTCCTGTCGGCGTGCGGCAGGCAGCGTGTAGTCATACACTTCGCAGTCTGTGCCCAACGCTTCTGCCAGACGGTGGGCGATGCGATCGACTGTTTTCTTCGTGGTGCCGGTCCCGCTGAAGTACAACGCCCATACTTTTTTAACAGTCATGCCATTTTCCTTTCACTGCACGGGCAGCCGGCGGCTGCCTATTGTGCTTACAGTTGAAAATCCTCTTCCCGCAGCTTGTCTGTATCCAGCTTCATCGGCCGGGGCGGTACCCGCTTCAATGGGTCGTACTTAAACGCGCCACAGTGGTCCTCCGGCATCACGACACCCCGCTTGACGCAGGCTACCTTGTCCTCGCCGATGCGGCTTCCTTTGGCGCAGTAAGCGCACCGGGGATCCATATCCTTGCGAAACAGCATAGACTCACCTCACAATGTGTACAGCTGCACCGCACCGTCACGTACGGTGGCGCTGATCTGCGTAATGGGATGCTCGAATGCATCGATGATACGGGCGGCCATGGGGTTCTCCAGCTCCTTTTGGATCAGGCGCCGCAGGTTTCGGGCGCCGTAGGTCAAAGAGTAGGATTTCTCTACCAAATAGTCCACCAGTGCCTCGTCATAGCGGAGGGTATAGCCCTTGTCGCCAAGCGAGGCTTTCAACTCATCCAGCATGATACGGGCGATCCCGGCAAAGTTCTCTTTTGTCAGGTGGTTGAAGCACACGATCTCATCCACGCGGTTCAGGAACTCAGGCCGCAGGAAGTCCTGCAGTGCCTTCATGATTCGCTCCCTGCCCTGGTCATCAGCGCTGCCGCCGAAGCCCACTGCACCGGCGGATTTAGTGTCGGACCCTGCATTTGAGGTCATCACGATGACGGTGTTCTCAAAATTCACCTTCCGTCCGTGGGCGTCTGTGATCTGTCCGTCGTCCAAAATCTGCAGCAACACATTCAGCACATCCGGGTGTGCTTTTTCGATCTCATCGAACAGCACAACGGAGTAGGGCTTGCGGCGTATCTTCTCCGTCAGCTGCCCCGCCTCGTCGTAGCCTACATAGCCCGGAGGACTGCCCACAATACGGGAGACAGAGTGCTTCTCCATAAACTCGGACATATCCAGGCGGATCAGGCTCTCCGGCGCATTGAACAGATCGTCAGCCAGCTGCTTCACCAGTTCCGTCTTGCCCACACCGGTAGGACCCACGAAGATGAAGCTCACCGGCTTGTGCTTGGGGGAAATACCCACGCGGTTGCGGCGGATCGCGGCGGACACGGCGGCGATCGCCTCGTCCTGGCCCACCACATGGGCGCGCAGCCGCTGATCAAGCTCCGCCAAACGCTTGAACTCTTCTTCCTTGATCTTGCTGGCGGGGATCTTTGTCCACATCTCGATGACCCGGGCAATGTTCTCCATGGTCAGCTCCGGCATCCCCTTGGCCCTGATGGCATTCAGCTCATCCGTCACCCGTAGTTCCTGGCTGCGAAGCTCCGCGATGCGCTCGTACCGCTGGTCAAGCTCCTGCTCGGTAAACTGCTGACCATCCGCCGGCTGGGCGGACATCAGGTTCTCGCGCTCAAAGGTCAAATTGGACAGCTCCTGTTCCAGCTCCATCCGGCGGTTGATCTCCGGATCGTGGAGGTTCCGGTCGGAGCAGGCCTCGTCGATCAGGTCGATGGCCTTATCCGGCAGATAGCGGTCCGTGATATAGCGCTCGGACAGCAGCACCGCCTGGCGCAGCACCCCCTGCGGGATGGACACACCGTGGAACTGCTCATAGTAGTGGGCAATGCCCTGCAGTATCTTCAGCGTATCCTCTACATTGGGTTCGCTGACGGTAACGGGCTGGAAGCGGCGCTCCAGCGCCGTGTCCTTTTCGATGTGCTTACGGTACTCGTTGAACGTGGTGGCACCGATGACCTGAATCTCGCCCCGGCTAAGGGCAGGCTTAAGGATATTGGCGGCGTTCATACTGCCCTCGGCATCGCCGGCACCCACGATGTTGTGGACCTCGTCGATGACCAGGATCACGTTGCCGGCCTTGCGTATCTCCTCGATCAGGCCCTTCATCCGGCTCTCGAACTGACCGCGGAACTGCGTGCCTGCCACCAGCGCCGTCAGATCCAGCAGATAGACCTCCTTCTGCCGCAGCTTGAACGGCACCTCGCCCTTGACGATCCGCTGGGCCAGGCCCTCGGCGATGGCGGTCTTGCCCACGCCCGGCTCGCCGATCAGGCAGGGATTGTTCTTCTGGCGGCGGTTCAAAATCTGCACCACGCGCTCGATCTCCTGCTCCCGGCCAATAACGGCGTCCAGCTTGCCCTCCCGGGCACGCTGGCTCAGATTGATGCAGTAGTTATCCAGAAATTTGCGCTTTTTCTCCGTCTTGCGGCCGGTCCCTTGCTGTCCAGTACCGCCGTTCTGGGGCGGCTGCTGCTCGGCCGGCGGATTGCTGCCGTTGTTGAACAGGCGGTTCAGAAACGGGAACGTAGCGGTCTTGCCGCTTTCCTCATCATCCTCGTCGCTCTCGTCCGCCGGAACATCCAGCTCCTCCGCGCCGCCGAAGGCCTGCATCATCTCACTGTTGATGTTCTCCAGGTCCTCCGGCGTAATACCCATACGCTTCATCATGTCCTCCACCTGGGGCAGACCCAACTGGGCGGCACACTTGAGGCACAGGCCCTCGTTGACCATCTCATTCTTCTCATTCATCCGGGAGATGAACACAACGGCCACATTCTTCTTACATTTGGAACAAAGAGTCGGTTGCATGGTTTTCCTCCGTTATCTCTTATCAAAAAAGCATATCCATTATAGCCGTTTTCACAGCTTAGCGATCAGATCGATGGGGCTGTTCTGGGCGAAAAATTTGAGCAGCACCGTTTTGTTCACCAGCTCCGGCGTCACCAGCAGCTGCAGCTTCTGCAGCACCCACACCGCCAGGAACAGCAGCAGCGCGCATTTCACCAAGCCCAGCACGCCGCCCAGCAGGGCGTTGACGCCATGTACCACCGGCAGTTTTGTGAACAGATGCAGCGGTGTCAGTACCAGCCGCAGCAAAAGCAGCAGCAGCAAAAACGACACCACATACACCACCGCGTAGGCCGCAGACTTCAGTGCGGTGGACACCACAGCGCTCAGCAGCGTCTCGCCCGCCTGCTGGGCCTTCTCCACAGCGTTGTCCACCAGCTCTGACAGTGTATCGCCCTCAAAGCCGAAGGCCGCCAGCATCTCGCCGGCGTCGTCGGTGTTGCCCCGGGCCGTCAGCCGCTGCTCCAGCTTCTCTGACAGGATCGGCTCCAGCCATCTGGCCGCCGGCTCCGCCAGCTTTCCGGCGATCCAGCTGGCCAGCAGCAGTGCCGCCACCACTACGATGATACGCGTCAGCGCCTGCACGAACCCCTGCCGCCAGCCCAGCACCAAGCCGATCAGCAGCAGCGCCAGTAAAATCAGATCCACAAATATTCCAACATTTCCACTCATTGGTGATCACCTCACATAGGGCCTCGCCCCGTCACACCTTACGGCAGATACAGGCTTGCGGCGGTACTGCCCGCCAGCACAGCCGAGCCGTCGCTCCGCATCAGCACCTCCCGTGCCTGGCTGACCTCCTCCAGGTCGGCCACCGGGAGCAGCTGCTTATCATAGATCGTCAGATGGTCGCTGCACAGCACGGCCACGTATCGTCCCGCGGCGGACAGGCTGCTGACCTCGGCGTCCAGCTCCAGCGATGCCAACTCCTGACCCTCGCTGTTCACCGTCACCACACGGTGCTGCGTGCCGGTACGGTACCGGCCCAGCAGCAGAGCGGCATAGCCGTCACCGCTGATGCTGACCCGCCGCAGATAGTCTCCGCCGTAATCATAGGCGGCAGTCATCACGCCGCTGCCGTCGATAAAGCACAGCTGCTCCTCCGTCACGGCGCAGAATCCGGTTCCCGCAGCCATCAGATCATAGACCACGCTGCCCCGCAGGGTGCAGCGTCCAGCCTCCTGATCACTGTTCACCCGGTAGAAGATCACATAGCTGGCAAACGTGCCGTTTTCCTGCCCCATGGTCACCGCCGCCAAGGTACGGCTGTCGGCGGACAGCGCCGCCGTCATCACAAAGCGGTCCGACGACTTGAAAGCGAACACCGCTTCTCCGTTGCCGTCATAGACCCGTACCGCGGCCTTGCAGCCGCTTTCACTGCACACCACAGTCAGCCAGCCCTTGGTATTCAACGATGCACTGAGCACCTCTCCGGCGCAGTCCAGTGTGTACACCAAACCCTTATCTGACAGGACGTATACCACCGTTCCGCCCACGTCATAGGCTGCGGCACGTCCGCCGCCGACGGACAACGCCGGTGATTGGAACTTCACCGCCTCGTCATACAGTGTCTTGTTCTGCTCATCCAGCACCGTCAGTTGGTGCATGGACACAGACACAAGGCTGCCCTCCAGCGAGGCAAAATGACCCGACTGGTCGCTGCTGTAACGATACAGCTGGGCGCAGCCGTTTTCATCCTTCACAGCCTTGGCGTAAATGACCTTGCGGCGCAGACCATCAAAACCGCTGCGGTCCAGCAGCACCGCTGCCGTCACCGCCGCTACCGCCAATACCGCCACGATCAGCAGTACCAGCAGCGGCTTCCGGCTGCGCTTGGCCACACGCCGGGGATGCTCCTCCTGGACGTCGCCCAGGGTAAACTCTTTCCAGTTGTTGGTGTTGTTATCCATTCAACCGTTCATCCTCATACCATACTCGCGTGAGATACAGCCCTCCCGGCGGCGCCGTGGGCCCCGCCAGCGTCCGGTTTCCCGAATTCAGTATCTCCGGGATGTCCTCCGGCATCAGCTTCCCCTCCGCCGCGTACAGCACCGTGCCGGTAATGGCACGTACCATATTATACAAGAAACCGTCCGCGCATACCTTCAGCTCCAGCAGTTCCCCATTCCGCGTCACACGGCAGTAGTGGATAGTCCGCACGGTGCTCCGCACGTTGGTCCCCACACTCCGCACAGCGGCGAAATCGTGGGTCCCCTCGAACATCCGGGCTGCCCGATCCATCAAGTCCTCATCCAATTTCTTGGGATAGAAATACGCCCGGTGAACGTAAAAGGGGTTTTTGATCCGGGAGTTGTAGATACGGTAGGTATACTCCTTTTGGATACACGACCCGATGGCGTTAAAGTCATCGGCCACCTCATAGGCCGCCTTTACCACAATATCCTCCGGGATATGGGTATTCACCGCAAAGGGCAGGCGATCCACCGGTATCCGCGACTCTGTACGGAAATTGGCCACATAGTGCTCCGCGTGGACGCCGGCGTCCGTCCGTCCGCAGCCCGTCACCTTCACCGGATGACCGCACACCATAGACAAGCCCTTTTCCAGCGTCTGCGCCACAGAGGTCTCCGTCTTCTGCACCTGCCAGCCGTGATAGGCGGTGCCGTTGTACATCAATACCAGCGCGATATTCCGCATAGGCCCCGCCTCCTCTCACTCAAAAGCCAAGCTTTTTCAAAACGATAATGCCTGCCGTCAGCGCCAGGAACGCCACCAGCACAAGCCAGTCCGCCGCCTTATACCGCAGCACCCGCAGGGCTGTACGCCCCTCACCACCGTGGTAACAGCGGCACTCCATAGCCGTAGCCAGTTCATCGGCACGGCGGAACGCACTGATGAACAGCGGCACCAAAATGGGAACCAACGCTTTGGCACGCCGGAAGATATTGCCTGTCTCAAAGTCCGCGCCGCGGGCCTTCTGTGCCGACATGATCTTGTCCGTCTCCTCGATCAGCGTGGGAATGAACCGCAGCGCGATAGACATCATCATAGCCAGCTCGTGGATCGGCAGGCGCAGCTTTTTCAGCGGCCCCAGCAGGCTCTCCATGCCGTCCGTCAGGGCGATGGGACTGGTGGTGTACGTCATCAAAAATGTGCCCATGATGAGCATCACGATCCGCAGCACCATCTGCACGGCGGCTACAACACCCTCCCAGGTGATGCTCCGCAGCAGCCACACGTCCGCCACCGGCGTACCGGCGGTGAAAAACATATTCATAACGGCCGTAAAGGCCACCACAAAATAGACGGGCTTCAAGCCCTTGGTCAGCGACTTGAACGGCACCCGCGACACCAGCACCGACACCGCCAGCACCGTGATCATGATTCCATAGGTCAGTACGCTTTTGGCGCTGAACAGCGCCACGATGTAGAGGATGACGCACAGCAGCTTTGTCCTGGGGTCCAGTCGGTGTACCGGCGTATCCGCCGGGAAGAACTGTCCCAGTGTGATATCCTTCAGCACGGAGACGCACCCCCCCTCAGCGTCAGCAGCTTCTGCTCCAGCGCCTCCACGGTGTACACCGCTGTATCGATATCCAGCCCCCGCGCCTTCAGCGCGGCGGCCACCTTCGTCACCTGAGGCACATCCAGCCCCACCTGCTCCAGTTCATGAGCCCGGGCAAACACCTGCTTCGGCGTGCCCTCCATATATACCTTTCCGTCGGACAGCACAACGATGCGGTCCACGTTCCTGGCGATCTCCTCCATGCTGTGGCTCACCAGCACCACCACCGCGCCCTTGGCGCGGTGATAGGCCTGTATCTGTGCCAGTATGGTGTCCCGCCCCTGGGGATCCAGCCCCGCCGTAGGCTCGTCCAGCACCAGCACCTTCGGTTCCATGGCGATGACGCCCGCGATAGCCACACGGCGCTTCTGTCCACCGGAGAGCTCAAAGGGCGACTTGTCCAGCAGCGTCTCGTGCAGTCCCACAAAGACCGCCGCGTCCCGCACTCGCCGGTCGATCTCCTCCGCGTCCAGTCCCATGTTCTTCGGTCCGAAGGCGATGTCCTTATACACCGTCTCCTCGAACAGCTGGTATTCCGGGTACTGGAACACCAACCCCACCTTGAAGCGCACGTCACGTATTTTCTTCGGATCCGCCCAGATGTCCTTCCCCTCCAGGAGAATACGCCCGGACGTAGGCTGCAAAAGCCCGTTCAGATGCTGTATCAGCGTGGATTTACCGGACCCGGTGTGTCCGATCACGCCCAAGAACTCCCCTGCGCCCACAGTCATGCTCAGCCCCTCCACGGCGCTGCGCTGGAACGGTGTCCCCGCTGAATAGGTGTGGGTCAGGTCCTCTATCTGCAAAATCGGTTCCAATGTTACTTCCCTTCCGCCTCGCCGAAAGCGCGGCAAATGGTATCGGCGCACTCATCTACCGTCAGTCTGTCCAACGGCACATCTATTCCGTCCCGCCGCAGCCGATACAGCAATTCCACCGTATCCGGCGCCGCCAGGCCCAGCTCATGCAGGCGCTCCACCTGTGAGAACACCTGCCGCGGCATACCGTCCATCGCTACCTCGCCGTCGTTCATCACGATCACTCGGTCTGCACGCTCCGCCTCGACCATGTGATGGGTGATAAGCACCACGGTAATACCCTGTTCCCGGTTCAGCCGCAGCACGGTGTCGATGACCTCACGCCGTCCCGCCGGGTCCAGCATAGCCGTGGCCTCGTCCAGCACGATGCACTCCGGCTCCATGGCCAGAATACCCGCAATGGCGATGCGCTGCTTCTGCCCGCCGGAGAGCAGGTGCGGTGCGTGGCTGGCGAATTGCTCCATGCCCACCGCCGCCAGCGCGTCGTCCACCCGCCGGCGTATCTCCGCCGTAGGCACACCCAGGTTCTCCGGGCCGAAGGCTACATCCTCCTCCACCACATTGGCCACGATCTGATTGTCCGGATTCTGGAACACCATCCCCGTCCGCCGCCGGATCTCCAGCAACAGCTTCTCGTCCCGGGTGTCCATTCCGTCCACATACACGGCACCGCCGCACGGTAGTAGCACCGCGTTCAGGTGCTTGGCAAAGGTGGACTTGCCGGAGCCGTTGTGGCCCAGCACCACCGTAAAGCTACCCTTTTCGACCTGTACCGATACATCCCGCAGGGCCGGAGGATTTGTCTCCCCCTCCGGCGCAGGGTACGTATAGGTCAGGTCCCTTGTCTCTATCATCACTGCCATACGCAATTACTTCCGTTCTTGTTTACTCGGAAAACCATCTTCCCGTGGCGCCGCAGGGCAGCGCCATGCCGCTTTCCGTGCAGGGCAGGCCCAGCTCGTCCCATGTGACCGTGCCGCCGAATTTCCGCCCTACCAGCAGCTGCAATATGTACCCCAGCACCGACGGCGCCAACCCCGTGGTATAGCTGTTCAATACCACGAACAGCGGCTTGTCCGACAGCACCCGGCTGCACAGCTCCAGAAAGGGATACAGATTGTCTTCTAACTTCCACACCTCGCCGCCGGGCCCGCGCCCGTAGGAGGGCGGATCCATGATAATGGCATCATAGGTCTTACCCCGGCGTATCTCACGCTCCACGAACTTGGCGCAGTCGTCCACGATCCAGCGGATGGGCGCTTCGCCCAGGCCGGATAGCCGGGCGTTCTCCTTACCCCAGGCCACCATGCCCTTGGCTGCGTCCACATGGCACACGGACGCGCCCGCCTTGGCGCAGGCCACCGTCGCGCCGCCGGTGTAGGCAAACAGATTCAGCACCCGGATAGGCCTTCCGGCATGCCGTATCTTGTCCATGGCGAAATCCCAATTTACCGCCTGCTCCGGGAACAATCCCGTATGCTTGAAGTTCATGGGCTTCACCTGAAATGTCAGGTCTTTGTAATGCACCTGCCAGCTTTCCGGCAGCTTGCCTTTATCCCAATGACCGCCGCCGGTAGAAGACCGGGAATAGCGTCCTGTTGCGCCGCGCCACAGCCGCGTGGTCTTATCCGTCTCCCAGATCGCCTGGGGATCGGGGCGCACCAATACCTGCCGGTCCCAGCGCTCCAGCTTTTCGCCGCCGCCGCAGTCCAGCAGCTCATAATCCTTCCAATCCTTCGCGATCCACATACAGACGGACCCTCCCCATAATAAATCAGTTTATTATACAATAGAAGTCCCCCATCGTCAACGCCGCAACTGTAAACATTTTTCGCCAACATTTTTTGCCGCGCTGCCCGTTGTGGCCGCGGGCAAAGTGTGGTATACTGCATATACCATACGCAAGGAGGTCTATATGGAAAAGAACACACCCAAACAGCTGGCCCCCGTCAACGGCACCCCCTTTGATTACCTCCGCTGGCGCGGCGACCTGACCTTTGCCCGTGACGGCTTCAACGAGGTGGACAACCTGGTGCTGTGCATCCTCTCCTATATCAACTTCCGCCGCATCGACGCGGTCCATACCAAGGACCCCGCCGCGGCGCCCACCCTGGCCCAGGTCGCACCCCTGCTCACCGACGAGGATGACCAGCTGGGCCTCTCCGAGCTCAGCTATCTCCCCCTGCTGCGTCTGGCGGCACAGACCGAACGCTTCCGGGACCTGCGCCTGTTCGGCTATACCCACGAATACGACGAACAGAGCGCCAAGCAGTTCGACGCGCTCTCCTTCCTGGTGCCCGACGGCACATTGTTCGTCGCCTTCATGGGCACTGACACCTCTCTGGCCGGCTGGAAAGAGGACTTCAACATGAGCTTTCTCTCCGCCGTCCCCGCCCAGACGCGTGCCGTGTCCTACGCCGTGGAGATGGCGTCCCTCTGTCCCGCCCTGCCCCTGCGTATCGGCGGCCACAGCAAGGGCGGCAATCTGGCCGCCTGGGCGGCAATCTATCTGCCTGCCGAGCTGCAGAAGGACCGCCTGCTGTCCGCCTATAACAACGATGGCCCCGGCTTCGCCCGGGATATGCTGGACACCCCGGAATACCGCCGGGTGGCCGATAAGCTGCACACCTATATCCCCGAGTCCTCCATCGTAGGCGTCCTGCTGGAGCACGCCGAGGACTACGCCGTTATCGACAGCGCCAACCGTTCCATCATGCAGCACGAGCCCCTGTCCTGGAGCGTGGTGGGCACCCGCTTTGTCCACCTGGGCCAGCGTTCCCAGATGGGCAGGCTCTCCGACGATGTGCTCCGGGAGTGGATCGGCTCCATGACCCCCGCCGAGCGTGAGCAGTTCACCGATGCGCTGTTTGACGTGCTCTCTCTGTCCGGCAAAGCCCGGACGCTGGACGACCTCCGCGGCGGCGGTCTGGCCGGCGGCGCGGCGCTGCTGAAGCAGTACGTCGGCGCGGACGAGGAGAAAAAGAAGATCATCGCCGAGATATTCCGCCGTCTGGCCGTGGACGTGAAGGACGAGCTGAAAAAGGCCGCCGGTGAGGGGTTTGAAGGCGTGAAAAAGGCCGCCGGCGAGGGTCTGGAGGGCGTCAAGACCGTCCTGACCAACCTGACCAAGGGCGAAAAATAAAAGCGCAGCCGCCCGCAGGCACAGCCCTCGCCCCCGCAAATGTCAAAAAAAGAAAGCCCTCACGGGCTTTCTTTTTTGTTGACTTAGTGCCGCTTCTTGCCGACCCACGCCATACCGGTCACGGACAGCACCGCCGTCACGGCGTAGATGCCCACGCCCGCGTCAAAGGTCTTAGGGGAACCCTTGGTCTCTGTGGTATCGGTGCTGGGTGCGTAATAGTAGTAGTGGTTTCCGGACGGCTTCTGCTCCGGCTGAGGAACAGTATATCCTTCCTCATCCTGTTTGGTAATGTTCTTGCTGCCGTTAACTGTCACCGTATTCCCCTCGGCATGGTTTCTCACGTTCACTCCCGCTGATACGCCGGTCAACTGTACATCACCGTTCTTAATGATGATGGTCTTTACACCTTCAGCGGTCGCTGCTGCCTGGATATAATCCGTACCATAGTTGTACGTAATCTCGCCGGACTCACCTGTCACTTCCGCCATCGCCAGGCTTCCATTAGGAGCCGCCCAACTCGCATCTCCTTCTGCAATAGGCATATTATCATAGCAACCGCCAGTCAGCTCCAGCTTGCCCTCGGGCGAACCCTGACGCCCATAGATGGTCGTTACCGGCGTTCCGTTGGATTTTACAGTGTTTCCCTCAACTACCGCCTCAACCACGATACCACCAGTTTTCCTGTTCTTCTCCGTACCGGCTGCTCCCGTCGTACCAAACAAAGCGCCAGCCTTGTTGTTAGAACTCCCGGTAGATGTCACTTCATTCGCAGTAACAGAGGTATTCTTCACCTCCACCGACGTCCAAGCGTCACCAGTAGCATGTCCTATCAGCGCACCAACAGAGCCTTTACCTGTCAATGTGCTGCCGCTTACCGTGCACCCCGTGAACTTGACTGTTTGGAACACCGGTCCATCACTGCCGCTATAACCAGCAGAATATCCGACAAAACCACCCGTCCAATGTCCGCCTTCCACATGAGAATCTACCAAATGGCAATTTGAGAACACAACCTCTGTCGTTGCCCCAGCGCTGCCAAGAAATGCACCTACTCCTTTGCTTTCTGTTCCATCATCTATTTCAACTTTGATATTCGCGTTCGCAATCGTCAGATCTTTAACGATCAGTGCACACTTACCCGCCCATGATCCCGAAAACAGCATATCACTCAGACCGGTGATTTTATTGCCATTCCCGTTCACTGTCACAACACCGGTTCCAGCCTTTCCGCTCTTTCCATAGCCGTTGATGTACCCAGGCTCCCAACTCCCTGTGATCGTAATATCATTTTTAATATTGATGATCATATTTGCGCCAAAGCAATCCGTTGCCTTAACTGCTGCCTGCAATTGCTCTTGGCTCGTCACATCAACGGAATAAGTATCCATCCCATTGGCGCCTTGTTCGCCTTTAACAAAACCGTCATATTCCGCCGCCCAGCTCACGCTGCACAGTCCCAGTGCCAACACCAGCGCCAAAACAGTCGCAAACCACTTTTTCATGTCCTCTACCCCTTTTGGTTGATATTTCCGCAGGACGCTTCGTTTTAATCTCTGTTAAAACGCTAAAGCAGGAGTACTCCTGCTTTAGCGTTTTAATCTCTGTTAAAACGCTAAAGCAGGAGTACTCCTGCGGATACACAGATTATACCACACTCTCCCCCATTTGTCCACCCCAATTTCAGCATTTCCCCCTAAAACAACCATTCCTGGTAACAAATTTTTTGCATTTTTCCACATTTTGGAAATATTCCCGCATCGGTCCGCCCAGCCCCTTGCCTTCCCCTCGAGGGGAAGGTGCCCCGCAGCGCCGGATGAGGTGTCGCGGCTCACCGCTCCCCCAAAAAAACAACTCCCCCGGCTTCGCCGGGGGAGTCATACGCATTTTCACTTAGTCCAGCATACTCTTCAGGTCAACGGCGACCTCGAAGGGAGCGGCCGTGGCTTCCTTGATCTGGTCCACGGTAAACTCGGGATTGATCTCGGTCATCAGCAGGCCCTTGTCAGTGACCTCAAACACGCACATCTCAGTGATGATCTTGTTCACGCAGTGAGAGGCGGTCAGGGGCAGACGGCACTTCTCAAAGATCTTGGGGTTGCCCTTGGCGGTGTGCTCCATGCACACAATGCAGTGCTTGGCGCCCACGCACAGATCCATGGCGCCACCCATGCCGGGCATCTTCTTGCCGGGGATGATCCAGTTGGCCAGGTTGCCCTCAGCATCGACCTCCAGCGCGCCCAGGAAGCAAGCGTCCACATGGCCGCCGCGGATCAGGCCAAAGTTGCTGGCGGAGTCGATGAAGCCGCCGCCATAGGCCACGGAGGCGGGACTGCCGCCGGCGTCCACAACGTGGTACGGATCATAGTTCTCGTCGCCCTCCTTGGGTGCCTTTCCGGCGGAGACGATACCCAGCTCAGCGTGGATGATTACCTCAACGCCCTCGGGCAGGTAGTGGGGGATCAGGGTGGGCAGACCGATGCCCAGATTCACGACGTCGCCATCTTTCAGCTCTTTGGCGCAGCGCTTGGCAATAAAGCCCTTGATCTCAGACTTTTCCATTACTTTCTGTCTCCTTCCACGATGTAGTTCACGCACATACCGTAGGTATGGACGTTCTCCGGCTCAATATCGCCCACGGGAACGATATACTCGCACTCGGCGATCACGGTGTCTGCGGCAGTGGCCATCACCACGTTGAAATTGCGCATGGTGCCCTTGTACCAGCAGTTGCCGTACTCATCGCACTTATAGGCGCCCAGCAGGGCGAAATCGGCGTGGATGGGCTTCATCAGCAGATAATCCTTGCCGTCCACAGTGTGGCGGCCCAGGCAGAAGGGGGACTCCTCCACCAGCGTGTCGATGCCCACGGGGGTCAGCACGCCGCCCAGACCGGCGCCGCCGGCGCGGATGCACTCAGCCAGGGTGCCCTGGGGCAGCAGATTGACCTCCAGTGTACCCTCGGTGTTCTGCTGGCCGACCTCGGGGGTCATGCCCACATGGGTGGCGATGACGCGCTTGACCTGATGGTTGTGGATCAGCTCCGCGATGCCGAAGAACTCCTCGCCCATGGGGCCAGTCGCGCGGCCCATATCGTTGGCGATCAGGGTCAGGTCCTTCGTGCCCCGGGCCACCAGCTCCTTGACGATAGCGCGGGCCTGGCCACAAGCCAGGAAACCGCCGCACATAATCGTGGCGCCGTCGGGGATCATGGCCGCCGCTTCCTTGGCAGTCAATACAGGTTTCTTTGCCATTTCTGTTCCTCCTACTTTTTTATGACAGCAACCACTGGGCCATCTGCCTATGCAGTTGACCCAGTGGTGCCGTATGGTTTTACTTCATGCCGCGCTTGACCATTTCGGTCACGGCGAAGGACGCCACGTCGTCGGCATACTTGCCGGCGCCGAAACCGGCGTCAAAGCCCAGCTCCTTGGCCAGCTCATGGGTGATGCGGGGACCGCCGCAGCATACGACGAACTTGTCGCGCAGGCCCTCGGCCTCCAGCAGCTCGATGAGGTTGGTCAGGTTCTGGATGTGTACATCCTTCTGGGTAACGGTCTGGCTGACCAGCAACACGTCCGCGTGCAGCTCCAGCGCCTTCTTGATGAATTCCTCGTTGGGGACCTGAGAGCCCAGGTTATAGGCCTCGATCATCTCGTAACGCTCCAGGCCGTAGTGGCCGGCGAAGCCCTTGCGGTTCATAATGGCATCGATACCCACGGTGTGAGCGTCGGTGCCGGTGGAGGCACCCACCATCACGACCTTGCGGCCGATGTGCTCTTTGATGTACTCATTGGTATCCTCCATGCTCATCACGTCGGACTCCACCGTAATAACATGGATATCCTCGTAGTTCACGGAGTGTACGCAGCTGCCATAGACCACATAGAAGGTGAACTCCTTGTCCAGTGCGGTGTGATAGGCCACGTTGGGCTCCTCAAGACCCATCTTCTTGGCGATCTGGCGGGCAGCCTCCTCACCGCGCTCATCATCCTTGATGGGCAGGGTGAAGCTGGTCTGTACCTTACCGTCGTTCATGGTGTCGCCGTAGGGCTTCAGGCGGGTCAGATCCAGCGTTGTATCGAAATCGATCTTATGGGTATTATACAGTCCGCTGCTCATGCTCCCACCTTGCCTTTCATGACTTCAATGAACGGGTTGAAGTATTTGTCGTCCTTGATGACCACGCCGGCCAGGCCCTTGCCGCCGTCCTTGGGGCGCTTCACGTCGGCGAAGATGCCCTTCTCGATGGTGGTGAACAGACCCAGCTTCTCGATCTCGGAGAGCAGGTCGGTGGCCTTGGTCAGCACCTCGTTGGCGCGGGTACGGATGATGCCGCCCTCTTTATAGGTCAGCTCATCGCCCAGATCCTTCATGGTGCGGAAGATGTACTGCGCGTTCTCAATGGACAGCGCACGGTCGGACATGAACGGGGTGTGGATGGCCTCGGTCATCATGCCCAGCAGGCACAGCTTCTGGTTGGTCAGGATGGTCACCATGTTGAACAGGGCGTCCTGAATGTGACCGCGGAAGATGTTGCCGGTCATGAACTTCGTGGGAGGCATATACTTCAGGGGCGCGTTGGGGAAGATCTCGCGGGCCATCTGGGCCTGCGCCAGCTCGTACAGGAACGTATCCTCCACGGCGGGATCCATCTCGAACGCGTGGCCCAGACCCATCTGCTCCTCGCGCATACCGGCGGTCTTGGCAAAGGCCTCGTTGATGAACTGGGAGGCCAGCACGGTGTGGGCCGCGGTGATAGCGTCGTCGGTGGTCAGATAGTTATCCTCACCGGTGTTGATGATAACGCCGGCATAGCCGTTGATGACGCGGGAGAAATACTGGTCCACGATGGTGCGCTGCATATTGATGTCGCGGAACAGGATGCCGTACAGCGCGTCGTTCAGCATGACGTCCAGACGCTCCAGAGCGCCCATAGCGGCGATCTCGGGCATGCACAGGCCGGAGCAGTAGTTGCACAGCCGGATATAGCGGTGCTGCTCCTCGCCTACCTCGTCCAGCGCCGCGCGCATCAGGCGGAAGTTCTCCTGCGTGGCGTAGGTACCGCCGAAGCCCTCGGTGGTGGCGCCGTAAGGCACATAGTCCAGCAGGGACTGGCCGGTGGTACGGATCACGGCGATGATGTCGGCACCCTGCTTGGCACCGGCCTTGGCCTGCGTGATATCCTCGTAGATATTGCCGGTAGCCACGATGATGTACAGGTACGGGCCTTCCTTATCACCCCACGCCTTCAGGTAGCTGTTACGCTTGGCGACGTTCTTGTTGATGCGGTCCACGGTAGCGTTCACCACGGGGGTGATGGCGCCGCGGATCTCCGCGTCGGAATGGGCGGGGACCTTGCTCAGGTCCAGCTCGCCGCTGTTCACGGCATCTGCCACGCCCTGGGGATCCTTGCCGGTCTCCACCATAGCGTTGCCGATAGCCCACGCGGCACCCACGGGCAGCAGGGAGTTTGCCATCAGGTGGTCAACGACCACGTTGGGCAGAGGAACGTCCATATCGTTGACGCCATCGATACCCAGCAGACGGCAAACAGCGCGCTCCACCGTGACGGTGGTGTGCTGGTCGATAAAGTGCTGGGTGTCGTCCGCGATCTTGGCGGCGGAGGCACGGGCACGGTTGACCAGCTCAAAATTCAAGCCGAGTTTGCTTTCCATAGTTTTTCCTCTCTCTTACTTCTTGACGTGACGCTCGTTACGCAGCAGCTTGGTGGGCTCCAGATAGCGCTGCTTGGTGCCTTCGGCGACCCATGCCACGCCGGTCTTCTCCACCTTCTTCTTGCCGGTGCAGACGT
>ENA-OYXA01000364-OYXA01000364.1-human-gut-metagenome-genome-assembly--contig:-NODE-364-length-16897-cov-7.774433_pt1 | contig 16897 bp, 15 predicted proteins | sample MGYA00244212_ERZ653411 | MGnify/ENA primary metagenome ERZ653411 (study PRJEB26926, sample SAMN06165066) | human gut metagenome | biome: ENVO:00009003; feature: ENVO:2100002; material: ENVO:00002003...
CGTTTATCTATGTCACCCATGACCAGACCGAGGCCATGACCCTGGGCGACCGCATCGTCATCATGAAGGATGGCTTCATCCAGCAGATCGGCACGCCCCAGGAGGTCTTTGACCACCCGGCCAATCTGTTCGTGGCCGGCTTTATCGGCACGCCCCAGATGAACTTCTTTGACGCGAAGCTGGTGAAGAACAGCGACGGCAAATACGCCGTGGCTATCGACGGCATCAACGTGGAACTGGCCGAGGATAAGCAGGCCCGGCTCAGCGCTAAAAATGTACCGGAACAGGACGTGACGCTGGGCGTTCGCCCCGATCACATCATGCTCTGCGCCGACGGCGTCAAGGGTACCGTGGATGTCAGTGAGCTGATGGGCTCCTCTGTGCATCTGCATATCTCCACCCACGGCCATGATGTGGTGGTCATCGTCCCCACCAACGGCAACGCCGCCCACTTCCCCATGGGCAGCGAGGTCAACATGATCTTCGGCGGCAATGTGGCCCACGTGTTCAGCAAGGAGACGGAAAAGAACCTGGAGTGGTAACACCCTCATATAGAAGGACAGCGCCCCGCATGGGGCGCTGTCCTTTCGGGGCCGGCGTCCTGCCGTGGAGCGCAGCGGAACAAATGCCCTTGGGGTACGATGTCCCTCCTCTGTCATTGCGAGCCAGCGCTCACGCTGGCGTGGGGCTTCGTCCCCCGACAAAAAAGAAATCCCTTTCGGGATTTCTTTTTTGCGTTCTCAAGATTTCTTCTTACTCACATATACCATCCCGGTCAGAGACAGCGCCGCACTCACGGCGTACATTCCCACGCCCGCATCTATGGTCTTGGGGGAGCCGGTCTTGCCCTCGTCCTTCGCGGTAGTCGCAGAGCTGTAGTAGTAACGCGGCGTTTCCTCTACTGTCGGATACTTGTGCTCCGGCAGAAGCGGTGTGCCATTCGGGTTGAAGCGGTAGTCGCCGCCGTTCTGGGTGAGCTTGTCGTAAAATTCCTTGGTTTTCATGGAATCGATGGATTCTGCGGTGCCAGCGATAGTACCATTGGTGGCGCAGGAATCAACGTTTGCAGTTTCGGTATAGTAGTTGTTCTCAAAAACAGGTGTGCCGGATTCAACCTTGCCAACAAGTCCGCCTAAACGCTTATAAGGTTTAGTGGCAGTATATTGAGATAGATCCATTTCACCAGCGAAATAGCAATGTCTGATTTCTGTGCCTGCCCAAACAGTACCTGCAATGCCGCCGAAATCTGTAGTTCCATTGCCAAGAGGAACCATTTTCCCTGTGGAATAACAATTGATAATCTTTGAGTCTTGATACAACTCCCCAACAATTCCTCCGGTATGGGGTGTCCAAGAAGTCATATCGCCCGTATTGGCACAATACTGTACGGTACTGTTTTGAGCAAGACCTACGATACCGCCCATCCAAAATCGGGTTGTATCCTTTGTTATTGTAAAGTTACCTTTGTTTTGGCAGTGTTCAATCGTGCTATTTATCGCATATCCGCACAAAGCCGCAGTGCCGTTGATATATTTGTCTGTATCCGTGAACGACACATCTGAGACGCAGTCAGTAATTTTACTGCCTGCTGCAACGCCCGCTACCGTTCCAAAATAGACATACCCTGAATTGGACACATCCAGCTTGCCTTGAATTGTCAAACCGGAAATTTCAGCGCCGTAAACCTCACTGAAAAATCCGAAAGACGGATACTCTGTCTTTCCATAGTTTTCGGAAAAATCTAAATTGGAGATCGTATGCCCGTTTCCATAAAATTTGCCTCTGAAGTAATGCAGCAGAGTTCCATCATCAGCAAATCTGCTGCCAATCGGCGTCCATGTTTTTACATCCTTCAAATCCAAATCCGCTTCAAGAGATACAACCGCATCTGTTTCGTCATCATATTCGCCATTGTCCACCGCTTTTGCAAATTGTAAAAGCTCATCAACATTTGTAATGGCTGTCTTTTCCACCGCAAAAGCAGAAATGGGCAGCATCGCCAAACACAGCACCAACGCAAAAAATATACCCACTACGCACTTCTTCATTGTACACTCCTCCTTTTATTCTCCCATAGCATACAGGCGGCATCATTCCGTGGGTACCCACGGAATGACGGGAGCTCCCGTCGCCGCATATATCAACGCTGTTGGTCATATTATACCTGCTTTTCTGCCAAATGTAAATTCAAAATTTGTGCGCCTTTGGCGGAAAATAAAATGGGAGAGACGGCTCACAGCAGCTTCTCCAATTCGCTCTCGCCGTACACTTTTATGCCGTTTTCCTTCATCAGCGCCGCCGTGACGCCGTCGCCGTCCGTCAGCGTTCCGGTGAACGTTCCGTCATAGATGCGCCCGCAGCCGCAGGAGGGGCTTTTCTCCTTCAGCACGGCGGCGGTACAGCCGTACAGCCGCCCCAGACGCAGCGTCTCCTCCGCGCCCCGGTGGTATTCCGCCGTCACGTCCCGTCCATCGCTCATCACCACCCGATCGCCCCGCCGCTCGGAGGGCTTTCGGGGCGTGGGCAATCCTCCCAGCTGCTCCGGGCACACCGGCACCGCCAAGCCGCGCTTCGCCAGCTCCTGCGCCAGCGGGTTGGGCTTGCTCTGCCCGTCATAGCGACAGGCACAGCCCAGCAGACACGCACTGACCAGTATCATATCGCCAGCTCCTTTCCGTTCAGAGCGGCATACACCAGCGTATCGCCCGCGTATTGCAGCTTCATGGAGAAAAACGGCGTGTCCGGCTCGTGGATCAGCGCCAGAAACAGCTTGTCCCCCTCCCATTGGGGCAGCGCCGCCAGCGCGTCCTTGTGCAGCCATTCCAGCACGCCTTCATTGCATTCCCGCAGCGTCCCTGTCCAGCCGGTGGCGGTAAACAGGTGCATATATTCCCCCTCCCAGATATCCGACACGAAGGTGATGACGCCCCGGTACCGATAGTCGGTCAAGGTCAGGCCCGTCTCCTCCAGCGTCTCGCGGCAAACGCACTCCTCCGGGCTCTCGCCCTCCTCGCACTTGCCGCCCACGCCGATCCACTTGTTGTGGTTCAGGTCGTTCTGCTTCTTCACCCGATGCAGCATCAGGTATTCGCCCCGTTCGTTTTCGATATAGCACAGCGTGGTGTTTTTCATCTTTGCACCTCCGATTTACAAATCACTGCCAATAGTATATACTATTCGTATCGTCAACACAACTGTTACCTGTCAGGAGAGTATATAGTATGCCAACGATAAAACCAGGCCGCTACCGCCACTTTAAGGGTAATGAATATGAGGTCATCGGCACCGCCCGCCACTCTGAAACACTGGAAGAACTGGTGGTCTACCGTGCCCTGTATGATAATGGCGGTCTGTGGGTGCGCCCCGCCGCCATGTGGTCCGAGATCGTGGACCGCGACGGTTACCGCGGCCCGCGTTTCATCCCGGAGGACGGCCAATGATCGACTATACTGTGATACGCTCCCGCCGCCGCACCCTGGCGCTGGAGGTCACCCGGCAGGGCACCGCCCTGGTCCGCGCCCCCCTGCGGGCCTCCGATGCGGACATCGCCCGCTTTGTGGACAGTCACCGCGGCTGGCTGGAAAAACATCTGGCAGCACGGCAGGCCTATCTATCCGCCCACCCGGAGCCGTCTGCGGCACAAGCGGACGCATGGCGGCAGCAGGCAAAAGAGACACTGCCGCCCCTGGTGGCCCACTGGGCCCAGCGCATGGGCGTGCAGCCCGCCGGTATCACCATCACCGCCGCCCGCACCCGCTTCGGCAGCTGCTCCGGCAAAAACCGTCTCAGCTTCTCCCTCTACCTGATGGCCTATCCCGAAGCCGCCATTGAATACGTGGTGGTCCATGAGCTGGCGCACATTCGCCACCACGACCACTCCCCCGCCTTCTACCGCGAGGTGGAAGCCTATCTGCCCGACTGGAGGGCGCGCCGCGCCCTCCTTCGCCGGTAATTCCGCCATTTTGCGCCGTACATTCGATACTTCGCCGCCGCCCGTTCAGTCGGGCGGTGGTTTTCTTGTGATTTTCACAAGAAAACCACCGTCTTTTCTGTGCGTTTCGGCAAAAATGCAGCGGAGCAATTGACAATTGCGGCAAACACTGATAGGATAACTATGCTGAACGGAAACGTTACCGGAAATGTTTTCGCTTTCCTCTGACGATTTTCGTTCCTTTCGATCTGGTATAGTAGGAGGCACACCCAGGTATGACGATCAAGGATATAGCCAAACAGTGCAGCGTCAGCGTCAGTACCGTCTCCCGTGTGCTGAATGACCGGCCGGATGTCAGTGAGGATGTCCGGCGTAAGGTGCTTTCCGCTATCAAGAACAGCAACTACATTCCCAACAACAGCGCCCGCGATCTGGTTCGCACCAAGTCCGACGCTGTGGGTCTGGTAGTCCGCGGTGTGTCCAATCCGTTCTACACCGACATTATCCGCGCCATTGAACGCACCATCACCGATGCCGGTTTTACAATGGTCATGCAGCAGATCGGTACTTGCGACGACGAGGTCAAATGCGGTGCGGTTATGGAGCGCGAAAAGCGCCTGCAGGGCATCGTGTTCCTGGGCGGTCGGTTTGATTACACCCCCGCTGATCTGGCGATGCTGAACGTTCCCTTTGTGTGCTGTTCCTACTCCAACCGCTATGGCACGCTGATCGAGGGTGAGTATTCCTCTGTGTCCATCGCCGACGGTGACACCGCACAGCAGGCGGTGGAGGAGTTGTACCGCCACGGGCACCGGCGCATCGCGGCGCTGATCTCCCGGCCCAACGATCAGTCCATCAGCCAGCTGCGCTATGAGGGCTATGTGCAGGCGCTGGAGAGTCACGGCATCCCCGTGGACCCGGAACTGGTGATCTCCACCGGCGGCTTCGACGTCCGCGACGCCTATTCCGCCGTAAAGGCTGCCCTGGAACGGGGCGCGGATTTTACTGCTCTATTTGCCATTGCCGACTCTATGGCCATTGGTGCCATGCGGGCTTTGATGGACGCCGGCAGGCGTATCCCCGAGGACTGTTCCGTTATAGCGATAGATGGGTTAGAATTGTCTGCCTATATTGAGCCGCCGCTGACTACCCTGTGCCAGCCTATGGAGGAAATGGGCCGCCGCAGCGCCGAGATTTTGCTGGATATGGTGCGGCACAAGGGCTCCCACGCCTGTGAGCTGCTTCCCACCACCCTGCGCCAGGGCCGCAGCGTGGCCGCGCCCAGGTAATACTTTTGTATATCTTTGTGATCTATTTTGTGTATCCTAAGGATCTGTTTCCTGCATCCCAATAATTTGTTTTTTGTACCCTAATAATCTGTTTTTTACATCCTTGTGATGTGAAAATAAAAACAAAAAAGGAGTAATTACCATGAAGAAGTTTCTTGCAATGCTTCTTGCTCTCGTGATGGCCCTGTCTCTGGTGGCCTGCGGTGAGAAGAAGGACGACACCAAGACCGAGGGCGGCGACACTGCCACCGGCAGCGTGTACTATCTGAACTTTAAGCCTGAGTCCGACGACGCGTGGAAGGCTCTGGCCGCCACCTACACCGAGAAGACCGGCGTGCCCGTCAAGATCCTCACCGCCGCCTCCGGCGAGTATGAGTCCACCCTGGTGTCCGAGATGGACAAGGAAGACGCGCCCACCCTGTTCCAGTGCAACGAGGGCGGCGTGGCTACCTGGGGTGAGTTCTGCTACGACCTGAGCAGCAGCGACGTGTACAACCAGCTGACCTCCAAGGATTATGCCCTGAAGAACGCCGACGGTGAGGTCATCTCCATCGGCTACTGCCTGGAGACCTACGGTATCATCGTGAACAAGGCGCTGCTGAAGGAAGCCGGCTATGAGGTCACCGACATCACCAACTTCGAGTCCCTGAAGAAGGTCGCTGACGACATCCACAGCCGCGCCGCTGAGCTGGGCTTCGACGCCTTCACCTCCGCCGGTCTGGACGGCACCTCCGCCTGGCGTTTCTCCGGCCACCTGGCCAATATGCCTCTGTTCTATGAGTTCCGCGATGAAGGCGTGACCAGCAAGCCCGCCACCATCAAGGGTACTTATCTGGACAACTACAAGGCCATTTGGGACCTGTACACCACTGACTCCGCCACCACCGGCGCCGCCCTGCTGACCGCCACCGGCGACCAGGCTGAGGCCGAGTTCGGCGAGGGCAAGGCTGTGTTCTATCAGAACGGCACTTGGGAGTACAGCAACCTGACCGGCGAGAAGTTCGGCATGAACGCTGACGACCTGACCATGATCCCCATTTACTGCGGTATTGAGGGCGAGGAGAAGGCCGGCCTGTGCACCGGTACCGAGAACTACTGGTCCGTCAACAAGAACGCCTCCGAGGAGGACATCAAGGCCACTCTGGACTTCCTGAACTGGGTCGTTACCTCCGAGGAAGGCACCGCCATGATGGCTGAGCAGTTCGGCGCCTGCCCGTTCCAGGCCTCCAAGGCTCCCTCCAATCCGTTCAGCGCTCTGGCCAACGAGTATGTTGCCAATGGCTGCTATCCTGTCACCTGGGCCTTCAACTACACCCCCGCTGTCAATGACTGGCGTGCCGCTGTGGTCGACGCTCTGGGCAAGTATACCGCCGACGGCGGCAGCTGGGACGATGTGAAGACCGCCTTCGTGGAAGGCTGGGCTACCCAGTACAACAACGATATCGCCAACGGCTAAGCTACGGTTTCAACCACATACGCACAGGGGGCGGGCTTTTCGCCCGCCCCCTCTTTCTTACTCTGTGACGGCGTGCGCTGTCCTTCGAACGCACTTCGGAGGAGAGCTTTCGCTGTGACAAAACTACGGAGAACAGGAGTGGTCTAATGAAACGATTTCAAGCGAAACGGGACGCGGCTGCGCTGAACAGCCGACTGGTCCGACGGCCAATTCAGCGCATGGTGTGGCTATTTCTGCTGCCCACCTTTGCCGCCTTCTGCATCGGGTTCATCTACCCGTTCCTGAAGGGCGCGTTCCTGTCCTTCTGCAAATTCAAGCTGACCAGCAAGTGGACATGGGTAGGCTTTGACAACTATCTGAAGGCCTTTGCCGACAGCAGCTTCCGCCATGCCTTCTTGTTCACGGCGCTGTTTGCCTTTGTGTCGGTGCTGTTCATCAACGCGCTGGCCTTCGCGGTGGCCTATGCGCTGACGCGGGGCATCAAGGGCTCCAATCTGTTCCGGACGGTGTTCTTCATGCCGAACCTGATCGGCGGCATCGTGCTGGGCTACATCTGGTCCATGATCTTCGACGGCTTTCTGGTCGCTTACGGCCAGTCCGTGGTACTGAACAGCCACTTCGGTTTCTGGGGGTTGATCATCCTGCTGTGCTGGCAGCAGGTGGGCTATATGATGATCATCTACATCGCCGGATTGCAGTCCGTACCGGAGGATATGCTGGAGGCGGCCCGCATCGACGGCGCCACCAACTGGCAGACCCTGTGGAAGGTCACTATCCCCAACATGATGAGCTCTTTCACCATCTGCATTTTCCTGACGCTGACCAACGGCTTCAAGCTGTTTGACCAGAACCTGGCCCTGACCGGCGGCCGCCCCTTCCTGCAGCAGGCGGACGGCAGCGTTATCAAGACCACGGAAATGCTGGCCCTGAACATCTACAACTCCTTCTACTCCGGCAGCGGCAACAACCGCGGCGTGGCCCAGGCCAAAGCCGTGCTGTTCTTCATACTGGTGGCGGCTATCGGACTGATCCAACTCCGGGCTACCCGTAAAAAGGAGGTGCAGCAGTAATGCAGACGAGCCTTGCCAAAAAGCATGACCGCAGCAAAATGGTGTTGACCATAGCGTTCACGGTGATCTGCATCGTGTATGTGCTGCCCATCGTCATCGTTCTGATCAACTCCTTCAAGACCAATGCCGCTGTCAATACCGATACGTTCGCCCTGCCCAATGAGGACACCTTCGTGGGCTGGCAGAACTATATCAAGGGCATGACCTTCGGCAACTATCCGTTTATCAAGGCGGTGTTCTACAGTCTGTTCATCACCCTGGTCTCCTCGGCGCTGATCCTGATCTGCACCTCTATGGCCGCGTGGTATGTGGCCCGTGTGGGCAGTCTGTTCAGCAAGATCGTGTACTACCTGTGCGTGTTCTCCATGGTGGTGCCGTTCCAGATGGTGATGTTCACCCTGTCCCGCACCGCCGAGCAGGTCAAGCTTCCCTACTTTAGCCTCACCTCTATGGCTTTTGCCAAGATCGGATTGAACACACCGTGGACAATACCTATCGTGTACCTGGGCTTCGGCGCGGGACTGGCGGTGTTCATGTTCTCCGGGTTTGTCAAGACGATCCCGCTGGAGATCGAGGAGGCTGCCGCCATTGACGGCTGTGGGCCTGTGCGTACCTTCTTCCTGGTGGTGCTGCCCATGCTGAAGCCCACGTTTATCTCCGTGGGCGTGCTGGAGATCATGTGGGTGTGGAACGACTTTCTGCTGCCGTACCTGGTGCTGGATCTGAACAAATACCGCACCATCCCCATCGTCATCCAGTATCTGAAGGGCAGCTACGGACAGGTGGATATGGGCGCCACCATGGCGCTGATCCTGCTGAGCATCGTCCCGGTCATCATCTTCTATCTCTGCTGCCAGAAGCACATCATCAAGGGCGTGGCGGCAGGCGCCGTCAAGGGCTAAACTTACAACACGCCGGGGGCGGGCTGATCGCCCGCCCCCGTATATTTTGGCCGGGACCGTCCGGCTGAAAGTCAAATCCTATCCAAGAGAGAAGTTGAGTTATGAAACGAAGCAGCGGTATTTTAATGGCGGTATCCTCCCTGCCCTCCCCCTATGGCATCGGTACCCTGGGCAAGGCGGCCTATGATTTCGCCGATTTCCTGAAAGACGCCGGCCAGTCCTACTGGCAAATGCTCCCCCTGGGCCCCACCAGCTATGGCGACTCCCCCTACCAGAGCTTTTCCGCCTACGCCGGCAACCCCTACTACATCGACCCGGATATGCTGGCGGCTGACGGACTGCTGACGGACGCCGAGTGCGCCGCCCCCGACTGGGGCAGCGACCCGCGCCATGTGGACTACGGAAAGATCTACGAGAGCCGCTTTACCCTGCTGCACAAGGCCTACAAACGGGGCTGGGAGCGCGATGCCGGCGCGGTGGCCGCCTTCACGGCGGAAAACGAGCGCTGGCTGCCGGACTACGCCCTGTACATGGCCTGCAAGCGGCACTTCGGCATGAAGGCATGGACGGAGTGGCCCGACGACGACCTTCGCCTGCGTAAGAACGAGGCCGTGCTGGACAAGTACCGCACACTTCTGCGGGAGGATGTGCAGTTCTTCACCTATCTGCAATTTCTGTTTTTCAGGCAGTGGACCGCTCTGCGCGACTACGTCCACCAGCAGGGCATCCGCATCATCGGCGATCTGCCCATCTATGTGGCCATGGACTCCGCCGACGTCTGGGCCGAGCCGCAGTTCTTCCAGCTGGACGACGATCTGGTGCCCAAGGCTGTGGCCGGCGTCCCGCCGGATTACTTTACCGCCGACGGCCAGCTGTGGGGCAACCCCCTCTACGACTGGGACGCCATGCGTGACGACGGCTTCGGCTGGTGGATCCGCCGGATCGACGGCGCCGGCAAGCTGTATGATGTGATCCGCATCGACCACTTCCGCGGCTTTGCCAACTACTGGGCCGTGCCCTACGGTCAGCCCACCGCCAAAAACGGCCGCTGGATCGCCGGTCCCGGCATGGACCTGATCGAACGGCTCAACGGCTGGTTCCCGCAGCTGGAGTTCATCGCCGAGGATCTGGGCTACCCCACCCCGGAGGTGGCGCAGCTGCTCCGCGAGTCCGGCTGGCCCGGTATGAAGGTGCTGGAATTCGCCTTTGACTCCCGGGATTCCAGCGGGTATCTGCCCCACGCCTATACGCCGCACTGCATCTGCTATACCGGCACCCACGACAACAGCCCTCTGGCACTGTGGCGGCAGGAGGCCGCGCCGGAGGATGTGGCCCACGCGGTGGAATACCTAGCGCTGACAGAGCAGGAGGGCTTCCACTGGGGTATTATCCGCGGCGGTATGTCCAGCGTGGCGGAGCTGTTCGTGGCGCAGGTGCAGGACTATCTGGGCCTGGGCGAGGGAAACCGCATGAACATCCCCGGCACCCAGGGCGGCAACTGGACCTGGCGGCTGCTGCCCGGCGAGCTGAGCGATGCGCTCTCTGTCAGGATCGACCGCATGACTGCGCTCTACGGCCGCAAGGCATAAGCGAACACCCCCGGCAGTGCCGGGGGTGTTTTTTTGCCGTGAGCACCGCTTCCGCAACGCCGAAACCCCCATCTGCCATGTGACAGATGGGGGTTTCGATGCCGCCGAGGTAGGGGTTAGACCTCCGCGACCCGTACTGCAATATGGGCCCTGCCGGGCAGGGCAAATAAAAAACCGGCTGCAATGTATGCACCTTTGAAGCGCATCCCACTTGCAGCCGGTCAATCATGCGGTCAAATGCCGTTTAGACACCGTAGCTTTGCGTCTCGGCCTTTCAGCCGATTTGCCAACAGAACATTATTGTATTCGTAGTATATCACTTTCGTTCCGTTTCGTCAAGTCTTTTCCGCAAAAATCCGTGTTTTCTACGCGTCCGTCTCTAAATCTCCGATCGCCGCGCACGCCTCACGGTATGCCGCGGCCGTCTCCGGATACAGCGCCGACGCGCGCTGCATATCGCTGCCGCGCAGGGCCTCCGTCAGGGCTGAGGCTGCCTGCCCCAGCTGCACCAGCCCCAGGTTGGCTGCCAGGCCCTTCAGCGTGTGCGCCGCGCGGAAGGCCAGACGGGCGTCTCCGGCGCTCATGGCCGCCTGCAGCATGGCGAAGGTGTCGTCTCCGGCGAACATCCGCAGGAAACGCTCCACCGTAGCTATACTGCCCAACCGGCGCACGGCGTCCGCCATGTCGCCGCCCATCTCTTGATAAAGCTTCTCTAAATTCATTGTTTCTTCCTCTCCAGCCACTCGGCGATCGTTCTTATCATCTGCCCAGCCTCCAACGGCTTGGGGATATGCGCGTCCATGCCCGCTGCCAGGCAGGCCGCCACGTCCTCGTCAAACAGGTTGGCGGTCATGGCGATGATCGGCAGCTGCGCGTCCGGCCTGTCCATCCCGCGGATGGCGCGGGTGGCGGAAAGGCCGTCCAGCTCTGGCATCATCACGTCCATCAGCACCGCGTCGTAGGTGCCGGGCGCCGACGCGGTGAACATCTCCACCGCCTCCTTGCCGTCGGCGGCCTGGTCCACCATGGCGCCGGCCTCCTGCAGCAGGTACACCGCGATCTCCCGGTTCAGTTCGTTGTCCTCCGCCACCAGCAAGCGACGTCCGGCGATGGAAGCCGCCGCGTCGGGAAGCGCGGCTTCCGGTTCGGCCTCACTGGGCATCATGGGCAGCACCACGCGGAAGCGCGTTCCCTGTCCGAGTGCACTGTCCACCTGAATGGTACCGCCTCTTTCGTCCACCAGCTTTTTCACCACGGCCAGACCCAGGCCCACGCCGCCGGAAAGGCTGCCCCTATCGCTGTTTTCCTGGGCAAACGCCTCGAACATATGGCGCTGGAACGTCTCGCTCATACCTGCGCCGTTATCCTCGCATATAAACTCCAGCCGGCACACGCCGTCCGCATAACGGGACTCGCGGAAGCTGCAGCGCACCCATCCGCCGGGGTGATTGTATTTGATGGCGTTGCCGATGATGTTCTGGCAGATCTGCCGCAGATACAGCGGGTCGCCTGTGAATTGTTCATGCTCCAGCGTCAGGTCCATCACCATCAGCGTAACGCCTGCGCTCTCCGCCTGGGCGTGCGAAATACCCAGCATCTCGTGCAGCTCGCTTGTCAAACAATAGGGGGTCTTTCCCAGCGCCTCCTGCTTCGGGCGATTCAGTGTCAGTACGTCGTTTACCAATGCCAGCAAATAGCGTGCCGCGGTCTGCGCCTTCTCCCGGCAGGACTGCACCAGCGTCACATCCTCCGGGTTCCGCCCGATGATCTCCAGCATACCCATGATGATGTTGATAGGTGTGCGTATGTCGTGGCTCATGCTGCGAAGGAAGTGCGTCTTGGCCTGGTCCGCCGCGCTGGCGCGGCGCACCTCCTCCTCCAGACGGTGCTGGTAGTCCATCTCGCGACGCTTGCGCTCCTGCGTGGTGCGGAGCACCAGCAGCGTCGCCAAGACCGCCGCCAGCGCGTAGACGCCGAAGGCGGAGATCAGCATATTCTTTGTCTGCGCTAACACAAAGTCTGCCGGCAGGAACACATACAGGCTGTACTGCTGGTATCGCTCCCGTGCACCGAAGAACGTGCCGTCCGTGCGGAGCTGGGTCAGCTTGCTGCCCGGGGAGGGGGAGGACTCCAGCGCATGGATGAGGGGCACCTCGTCCACCGGCAGGTTCCACTGCTCCGCCGCGCTGCTGCCCACCACGCGCTCGCCGTCGGTGATGTAGGTGTAGACCTTGTCATTGAGCAGCGTCTCGTAGCCCGCCAGCAGGCTCTCGATGGACGCACGGTAGGAGGCGATGATCGTGTTCGACTGGAGGCGGACGCAGAAGACGACGCCGGGATTTTCGACGCGCGCCACGGCTGCTATGTCGTATACCGCGCCGTCACGGGTCAGGCGGCGGGCGAAGATCTTTTCCGGGTAGTCCATGACGGAGCGGATCGCCTCATTGGTGTAGTAATCGCTCCAGTCCATGTCCGCACCGGAGCTGAACTCGATCTCCAGATCCTTGTCCAGCACCAGCACGCAGGTTACGCGCTGCCGCTGTGCATATTCAGCCAGCTCCTCATTGCTGCGCGCCCGCCCCTTCAGTCTGTCGCGCTCCGTCAGCTCCTGCGCCTGCTCCGTCAGCCGCACCAGGCTCTTTAGCCGGTCGGCGGCGACGATGTCGCGGTAGCTGATGCACTGGTTTTGCAGATATTGCAGCGTCCGCTGGGCGGTCTGCTGGGCGTTGCGGGTGCTGCTGTTGCCGCCGATGAGAGCCGTGACCGCCATCACAAAGACGCCCAGCACCAGCATGAGCACCCAGATATATTTGTTGGAAAACTTATTGCCCATGGATCAACCCCGCTAAAGCCGCCTGTGCGTCCACGCCGTAGCTCTCCAGAATGGCGGCCACGGTGCCGTCCGCCACCAGCTCGTGCAGCATTTCGTTCAGAGCCTCCGCTCTGCCGCTGCCGTCGTCCTTATAGAACGCCGCGCCCAGACCTGCCCGCAGCAGCCCCGGCTCCAGCACCCGGTATTCCCCGGCGCGCCCGGCGATGAAGGTGAGGTACGCCGTCTCGTGTCCGGCGCAGGCGTCCACGTAGCTTTTGTCCAGCGCGGCGAACACGTCCACCGTGTCGGCGAAGCAGTACACGCTGTCCACCTGCTCCACGCCGGGCACCTGATGCTTCAGAAACAGCTCCTCCGGCTTAGTGGATATCTGCACGGAAATACGCTTATCATTCAGGTCGGCCAGTGTACGGATATCGCTGTCAGCCTGCACGATGACCACCTGACGGCTGTACATATACGGCCCTGCCCAGCGGTAGCGGTCCTCTCTGCCGTTCATGGAGAAGCTGCCCCAGAGGCAGTCCACGTCGCCTCGCTCCAGTAGGGCGTCCTTCTCCTGCCAGTTGATTTTTTGGAAACTCGCCGTCCAGCCCAATCTCTCGCAGGCGGCAGTGGCGATCTCCACGTCGATACCCGCATAGGCGCCATTCTCATCCAGATAGAAATACGGCTCATAGTCGTCGCTGCCAATGACCAGCACCGGCAGTTCTTCCGTTTCCGTCTCCCGCTGTCCGCAGCCGCACAGCAACGCGCCGCACAGCGCCAGCAGCACCGCCAGCAATCTTTTTGTCCTGCTCATTCCTTACCTCTCATGCCGTATACCTCACGGCACAACGCACTCTGTATGTCCTCCAGACAGTCCACCAGCAGCGGATCGAACGCGCCGCACTCGCCGCGCCGTATCATAGCCAACGCCTCCGCATGGGTATACGCCGGCTTGTACACCCGCTGGCTCACCAGCGCGTCATAGGCGTCCGCCAGGCCCACCGCCTGCACGGTCATCGGTATCTCGTTGCCCTTCAGCCCGTCGGGATAGCCGCTGCCGTCCACCCGCTCGTGATGCCAGCGGCAGATCTCCGCCGCAGCCTCCACCAACGGCTCGCTTTCCATCTCCTTCATGCCCCGCATCAGTTCCTCGCCGATCAGGGTATGCTTCTTGATCTCGTCAAACTCCTCCGGCGTCAGGGGGCCGATCTTTCGCAGCAGGGCATCCGGCACGCCCATCTTTCCGATGTCGTGGAACATAGCCGCGGCGGCGGCCCGCCGGCAGTCCTGCAGGGTCAGGCCGTATTTATCCGTGCGTTCCAGCATTCTCTCCAGCAGCCGCTGCGTGATCTGCTCCACGTGCCGCCCGTGGTCCGCGCCCTCGCCGTTGCGGTAGCCCATCACCCGCGACAGGATATCCGCCGCGATGCCCATCATATGCTCCTGCCGCCGCAGCTGCTGCGTCATCACCGCTGCCAGCCGCCGCTGCCGCGCGTACAGCTTCACGGTGTTCATCACCCGCTGCCGCACGATACGGATATCAAAGGGCCGTTCTATGTAGTCCGACACGCCCATGTCATAGGCCTGCCGCACCTTTTCTTCTGAGCCGTCCGCCGTGATGATAATGACCGGGATATCCTCGATAAACCCCCGCTTATTCATCTCATCCAACACCTGCAGGCCGTCCATCTCCGGCATGATCATGTCCAGCAGCACCAGTGAGATATCCGCGCCGTAGGTCTCCAGCTGCGCCATGCACTCCCGGCCGTCCTTCGCCTCCAGCACGTTGAAATCCTCCGCCAGCATCTCCCGCAGTATCGCGCGGTTCATAGCCGCATCGTCCACCACAAGAATATGCGGCTTGATCTCCTCCCCCTCCACGGGGGTATCCTCGGTGACCACGGCGTCCTTTCTTCGCTTGGCCCGGTACATCAGCCGGTCCGCCCGCTGCACCGCCTGGGCGATCGTCTCCTGCTGCGCCATGACGCAGCCCACGCTGATGGTGATATGCTGGCCGCCCTCGCAGCCCGGTATGCTCACTGTCCGCAGCCGCCGCTGAATGTCTCCCAGCACGGTGGCAAAGGCCGCCTGCTCCACGCCCGGCAGCAGCAGCAAAAACTCGTCGCCGCCGTAGCGCACCAGTGAGCCGCTGCGGCCCACTACCTCATAGATGGTATCCGCCAGCGCCCGCAGCGCGTTGTCGCCCACCTGATGGCCATTCATGTCGTTATACAGCTTCAGATCGTCCATATCGATGAGCGCTACACCGCCGCGGTATACCTCATTGCTCATATCCCGCTGGTAATGGTTGCGGCTCAGCGCGCCGGTCAGCGCGTCTATCTCCTGCTCCTGTGTATCCCGCCCGGAGATGACCAGCACATAGTCGTTGATCCGGTCGATGCGGATGTCATACTGCCGGCAGCCTACGCCGCCCTGCCGGAACCGCAGGCGAAAGCTCTCGTTTCGCTCCTTTTCGTAGAAAAAGCTCCGCAGGTTTTCGCTGCTGAGATAGCGCATCCACACGCTTTTTTCCGCCGACACACCGCCGTTATCCCGAAAGATGTCACGCAGCTCCTCTACGGTGTACCATTTATCCTCCAGCCCACTGGCCAGGTCGGTTTTCCGGACCCGCAGCTTTCCCCGGGTCCTGTCATATTCACATACGGTGTCGCAGATCGGCAGCAGTGCCGCGATAAAGGCTTCCTTCTCGATCATGGCTGAGACCTCCGTTCCTATCATACCAGCCTTATTATAGCATCTTAATACCGTATTGCAACGGCTTCCCCCTGAAACGCTGAATTTTTCGCCTGTTTTGCAGGCGGCGCGCCGGGGTGCGCTGTCGGTGAACGGCCCTGACCCGCGCAGAGCAAAATAAAACCGCCCGGACGGGCGGTTTTGTTTTGCCTTTTTGCGATCTAACTGCGGCGGCGTCGGCGGAGGGCTAAAACGGTCAGTGCCGAAATGGAAGCCCCAACAATAAGCCATGCCCACGGACCGGCGGAGAGCGCGGCGGCCGGCAGAGACTGCCAGGCGGCATACAGCGTCATATCCGCCGTGACCGGCGCATTGAAATCCCAGGGGCGGGTCAGGTCGTAGTCACTGTACCAGCCGGTGAAGCGATAGCCCGAGCGGGTGGGCGCCTGCGGCGGCGCCAGGGGCGTTCCACGGAGCACCTCCGCCGGCGCTACGCCGCTGCCGCCGTTACTTTGGAAGGTCACACGGCACTGCTCTGACACCACCACCGTGACGTCCCGGGCAGCGGCGGCATAGCGGCCCATGCCGTCCTCGGTGGACACCAGGTAATGGCTGCCGGTTATGGCGGACGCACCGCCGTCGGCCAGGACCTTCAGCTGAAAGGAGCCGACGACCGTCTCATCCGCCCAGTCCGCGCCGCCGCCAAAGTCTACGTAATTCATGTAGACCGCCTGACGGCCATCACGCAGCGTGACCAGCGTCGTCTTGACGCCCTCGCGGAGCAGGGTGCCATCAGGCTGATAGGCGAAGAAGGCAGGATCGAAGCATATCTCGTCCTGCATGGCGAACATCGGCCCTGTGCCGGTGGTCCGGCACAGGGTAAGCGATACCGTTACGGTATCGCCGGCGGCGGCATGGTACGTCGCCTCTCCGTTGGCGGCAAGGCGGAATTCATAGTGCCGGCTGTCGTCGCCCCAGGCCAGGGACGGCGCCAGCAGCAGCACCGCCAGCAGCGCCAGAACTACCCGCTTCATGGTCCGCCTCAGTTCAGGAAGTCCTTGAGCTTCTTGCTGCGGGAGGGGTGCCGCAGCTTACGCAGGGCCTTGGCCTCGATCTGGCGGATACGCTCACGGGTGACGTTGAACTCCTTG
>ENA-OYXA01000367-OYXA01000367.1-human-gut-metagenome-genome-assembly--contig:-NODE-367-length-16675-cov-8.702347_pt1 | contig 16675 bp, 16 predicted proteins | sample MGYA00244212_ERZ653411 | MGnify/ENA primary metagenome ERZ653411 (study PRJEB26926, sample SAMN06165066) | human gut metagenome | biome: ENVO:00009003; feature: ENVO:2100002; material: ENVO:00002003...
TAGATTTTTTGTACGCCGCCGCCCGCCATCGAGCAGAGTTTTACACCTAATTGGGAATAAAACAGCTTATGGCGGGCGGCGGCGTTGCCTTGATTGGCGGCGTTCTCGTTCCCCTGCTCAAAGGGCTGTTCGGTTAAGCGGCGGTAATGTCCTATGCAGAGCATACTTGACGCGATTAACGAATGGATCAAGGAAATCCTGATCGGAGCGATCAACGGAAATCTGTCAACTATGTTCGGGGACGTAAACGAAAAGGTCGGTACGATTGCCGCCGAGGTAGGCAAGACCCCGCAGGGGTGGAACGCAAGCATATTTTCCATGATACAGACGCTATCGGAAAATGTGATTGTCCCCATTGCGGGGCTTGTTATTACCTACGTTCTATGCGTGGAGCTAATCAGCATGGTAACGGAGAAGAACAATCTGCACGATATTGACACGTTCATGTTCTTCAAGTGGTTTTTCAAAGCGTTCGTTGCGGTGTTTATCGTCACGCATACCTTTGACATCACTATGGCGGTATTCGACATGGCACAGCACATTGTTTCCGGCGCGGCGGGCGTGATCGGCGGCAGCACCAGCATTGATGTTGCCGCCGCACTCTCGTCCATGCAAGCCGGACTTGACGCAATGGAAATCCCCGAACTGCTCTTGCTTATGCTCGAAACAAGCCTTGTCAGCCTTTGCATGAAAATTATGTCGGTGCTGATAACGGTTGTTTTGTACGGGCGTATGATTGAGATTTACCTGTACTGCTCCGTATCGCCTATCCCATTCGCCACCATGACAAACCGGGAATGGGGGCAAATCGGAAACAACTACTTAAAAGGCCTGTTTGCCCTCGGCTTTCAAGGCTTCCTCATTATGATATGCGTCGGCATTTACGCGGTTTTGGTAAACAACATGGTTATAGCGGACAATCTGCACACCGCGATATTCTCCATCGCAGCCTATACGGTGCTGCTTTGCTTTAACCTTTTGAAATCCGGCGCACTGGCAAAATCATTATTCCATGCACATTAAAAAGGAGGTTTTTCATCACCAAGAAATACAGCGTTATTTACGCAGATCCCCCGTGGCGGTATGAACGGAGCAAGGTGCAGGGCGCAGCGGAAAAGCACTATCCCACCATGGGCATTGACGAGCTGTGCGCCCTGCCCGTGCCGGAGCTGGCGGCGAAGGACTGCGCCCTGTTTTTGTGGGCGACCTTTCCGCAGCTTCCCGAAGCCCTGCGGCTGATCCGCGCATGGGGCTTTCGGTATCGGACTGTGGCGTTCGTTTGGCTCAAACGTAACCGCAAAAGCCCGTCCTGGTTTTACGGTATGGGCTATTGGACGCGCAGCAACGCGGAAATCTGTCTGCTGGCGACCAAGGGCAAACCCAAGCGGCAGTCGGCGGGCGTACATCAGTTTCTTATCAGCCCCATAGAGCAGCACAGCAAAAAGCCGGATGCAGCGCGGGAAAAAATCGTTGCCCTCATGGGGGATTTGCCCCGTATTGAGCTGTTTGCCCGACAGAAAACGCCGGGGTGGGATATATGGGGCAACGAACTCCCAAACAGTATTGAAATGTAACGAAAGGAGATTTTTCTATGGCGTATGTACCCGTTCCAAAAGACCTGTCCCGCATCAAAACAAAGGTCGCTTTCAATCTCACGAAGCGACAGCTTATCTTCTTTGCGGCGGCGCTCCTTGTTGGACTGCCGCTTTTCTTTTTGCTCAAAGGCAGCACTGGCACAAGCCTTGCGGCGTTCGTGATGATCCTCGTTATGCTGCCCTGCTTTCTGTTTGCCATGTACGAAAAGCACGGGCAGCCCCTTGAAACGCTGATTAAGAACATCATACAGACAAAATTTATCCGTCCGAAAGAAAGACCCTATCAGACGGAAAACTTCTATGCCGTCCTCGAACGGCAAAGACAACTTGAAAAGGAGGTATCGGCTATTGTCAACGGCAAACGCAAAACACGCAGGAAACAGGCGTAAGCTCACCCGCGCCGAGAAAAAGGAAATCGCCGCCCTGATCCGAGCGGCAAAGGGCGACGGAAAGGCGCACACCGCGCAGCAGACCATACCGTATCTTGCCATGTACCCGGACGGTATCTGCAAGGTTACGGAAAAGAAATACTCCAAGAGCATCGCCTACGACGACATCAACTACCAGCTTGCGCAGGCAGACGATAAGACCGCCATTTTTGAAAACTGGTGCGACTTTCTCAACTATTTTGACGCGACCGTTAGTGTGCAGCTTTCCTTTATCAACCGGGGAACGCGCAGCGGCGGCGCGGAGGAGGTCGTTGCGATCCCCGCGCAAAACGACGCTTTCAATTCCATCCGCACCGAATACGCGGATATGCTGAAACATCAGCTTGCAAAGGGCAACAACGGCTTTGTAAAGTCAAAGTACATTACCTTTTCCGTGGAAGCGGACAATCTGAACGCGGCAAAGGCGCGGCTTGCCCGTATCGAAACCGACATACTGAATAATTTTAAGGTGCTGGGCGCAGCCGCCCGCCCCATGACGGGCTATGAACGGCTGGAAGCCCTGCACAGCGTATTCCACCCGGAGGGAGAACCGTTCCGTTTCTCTTGGGACTGGCTCACCCCGTCGGGACTTACCACAAAGGACTTTATCGCCCCGTCCTCGTTCCGTTTCGGCGAGGGCAGATATTTCCGTATGGGACGCAAAATCGGCGCGGTCAGCTTCCTTGAAATCCTTGCGCCGGAGCTGAATGACCGTATGCTTGCGGACATTCTCGACCTTGAAACGGGGATCGTCGTCAATCTCCATATCAAGAGCATCGACCAGGCCGAAGCCATCAAGACCATCAAGCGCAAGATAACCGACCTTGACAAAATGAAAATCGAGGAACAAAAGAAAGCGGTACGCAGCGGCTACGATATGGACATCATCCCCTCTGACCTTGCCATGTTCGGCGGCGAAGCGAAAAACCTCTTGCAGGACTTACAGAGCCGCAACGAGCGAATGTTTCTCCTGACTTTCCTTGTAGTCAATATGGCGGACACGAAGCGAAAGCTGGAAAATGACATATTCGCAGCGGCAGGCATTGCGCAGAAATACAACTGCGCTCTCACCCGCCTTGACTACCAGCAGGAGGCGGGGCTGATGTCCTCTGTTCCGCTGGGCGAGAACCTGATCCCCATCCAGCGGGGGCTTACCACATCAAGCACCGCGATTTTCATTCCCTTTATCACGCAGGAGCTTTTTCAGCAGGGCGCGGCACTCTATTACGGGCTAAACGCCCTGTCAAGCAATATGATCCTCTGTGATCGCAAGCGGCTTAAAAATCCCAACGGGCTAATCCTCGGCACCCCCGGAAGCGGCAAGAGCTTTGCGGCGAAGCGGGAAATCACAAACGCTTTTCTCATTACCGACGACGACATCATCATCTGCGACCCGGAAGCGGAGTATTACCCCCTTGTGCGCCGCCTGCACGGACAGGTGATCCGCATTTCCCCCACAAGCACACAGTATGTCAACCCTATGGATATTAACCTCAATTACAGCGAGGACGACAACCCCCTTGCGCTGAAAAGTGACTTTCTCCTTTCCCTCTGTGAGCTTGTCATCGGCGGCAAGGAGGGGCTGATGCCCGTGGAAAAGACCGTCATTGACCGCAGCGTAAGAAACGTGTACCGCCCGTTTTTAGCCGCCCCCGACCCGGAGAAAATGCCGATCCTCGGCGACCTTTACGACGAGCTTTTAAGACAGCCGGAGCCGGAAGCGGCACGGGTGGCGGCAGCATTGGAGCTTTACGTTTCGGGCAGCCTGAATGTCTTTAACCACCGTACCAATGTGGAGCTTTCAAACCGCCTCGTCTGCTTTGACATCAAGCAGCTTGGAAAGCAGCTTAAAAAGCTGGGGATGCTCATTGTGCAGGATCAGGTGTGGAACAGAGTAACCATAAACCGGGCTGAAAAGAAATCCACCCGCTACTACATGGACGAGTTTCATTTGCTTCTCAAAGAGGAACAAACCGCCGCCTATTCCGTGGAGATTTGGAAGCGTTTTCGTAAATGGGGCGGGATCCCAACCGCCATCACGCAGAATGTCAAAGACCTTTTGAGCAGCCGCGAAGTTGAGAATATCTTTGAGAACAGCGATTTTGTCCTCATGCTCAATCAGGCGCAGGGCGACCGGGAAATCCTTGCAAGGCAGCTCAATATCTCCCCGCAGCAGATGAAATACGTTACCCATACCGAAGCGGGCGAGGGGCTGATCTTCTACGGAAACGTGGTGCTGCCTTTCCTTGACCGTTTTCCGCAAAATACCGAGCTATACCGGGTAATGACGACCCGCCCGGAGGAAGTGGGCGGCACATGAGATTAGACACCATCATCAACCGCGACGCGCTGTGCGCCCTGCGGGAGCTGCCCGCCGAGAGCGTCCATTGCTGCGTCACAAGCCCGCCCTACTACGCCCTGCGGGATTACGGCATGGACGCGCAGATCGGGCGGGAGGACACGCCGGAGCAGTACATCGCAAGGCTTGTCGAGGTTTTCCGTGAGCTGAAACGGGTGCTGCGCCCGGACGGTACGTTTTGGCTGAACATTGCCGATACCTACTGCGGTACAGGCAGCAAGGGCGCCTGCACCGACCCGAAAAACCCGAAAGGCAGGAACGGGCAGAGCCTGTCCCTTGCAAGACGGGCGGCAGGCTGCAAGCAAAAGGACTTAATCGGTATTCCGTGGCTTTTAGCCTTTGCCCTGCGCTCCGACGGGTGGTATCTGCGCAGCGCGATTATTTGGCAGAAGGACAACCCCATGCCCGAAAGCGTGAGGGACAGACCGAGCCGCTGCTATGAGAACGTCTTTTTGCTTACGAAGTCCAAGAGCTATTACTATGACGCCGCCGCCATTGCGGAACCCATCGCCCCCACCACAGCAGCGCGATACCGGGGCGGGCGCAGCGCGGGACACAAATACGACGGCGAGGTACCCGGACAGGGCAAGGTGCAGGGCATCAACCGGGCGCGGACGGGCGGCTACTACGATGAAGCCCTCATGCCGACCACGCGGAACAAGCGGGACGTATGGCATATCAACACCGTACCCTACAAGGGCGGGCATTTCGCCGCGTTCCCGCCGAAGCTGGCGGAAACCTGCATTTTGGCGGGCTGTCCCAAGGGCGGCGTTGTCCTTGACCCGTTTTTCGGCAGCGGCACGACGGGGCTTGCGGCAAAATGCCATGACCGCCATTACATCGGCATTGAACTGAACCATGACTATTGCACCCTTGCAAGGGCGCGGATTGGAGGTGAAACGAATTGAGCAAAAAGCTGAAACCCCGCGATAAAATTACGCAGAAAATGAGCCGGGACGGGCTTATCGAGGTCAACGAAACCGCAGGCACCGCCGAGCTGGTCAGCGGGCGCGAGCAGGACGCGGATTTTTCCAAGCAGCCCGAACAGGCGGCGCAGGAAGCCGTGCAGCAGCTTCCGCACCCATCCGGCGGCGCGGCAGCTCGTCCCCATACCCCGGAGCTTTCCCAGAAGCGGGACGACGCCGCAGCCGAGCGTGTTTTGGAGCATATCGACGCTGCCCATACCCGTGCAGCATCCAAAAAGGCGATAAAGCGGGCGCAGCGGGAAGCGGCGGTAAAAACAAAGACCTCACGCCTGCAATTCACCGAGGAAGAACGGGCGACGCCGGAGCTTCAAAAGGCGATCCGCAAATCGGAAAGAGCCGCCGACCGCTTGGACGAAGCGCGGGCGGCTATTCCAAAGAAGAAAGTCTTGACAAAAGAGCGCACCTTTGACGAAGCCGCAGACAAGGGCAAAACCCGCCTGCGCTTTGAGGAAAAGGAAAAGCCCATACCGGGCGGCAGGCAGCAGAATAACCCCCTCTCCCGCCCCGTGCAGGAGGTCGGCGTTTTCGTCCACAATAAGATACATTCCGTTGAAAAGGACAACTCCGGCGTGGAGGGAGCGCACAAGAGCGAGGAATTAGCCGAGCGCGGCATCCGGGCAGGGGCGCGGCAGATGCGAAAGAGCCGCCGCAGCCGCAAGCTGAAACCCTACCGAGCGGCGGCAAAAGCGGAAAAAGCCGCATTTAAGGCAAACGCCGATTTTCAGTATCAAAAGGCGCTGCACGACAACCCGCAGCTTGCCGCGTCTAACCCCGTTTCCCGGTTTTGGCAGAAGCAGCAGATCAAGCGGCAGTATGCAAAGGCGGTACGAACGGGCGGCGCAAAATCCGCAAGGAAAGCCGCAGAAAACACCCGCAAGGCGGCGAAGAAAACCGCCGAAGCGACGAAAAAGACCGTCGCCTTTGTAGGGCGGCATTGGAAAGCCTTTCTGATTGCCGGGTGTGCGCTGCTCCTGCTTATCATGCTGATGTCCGCAATTTCCTCCGGCTCTGCTCTTTTTTCGGGGCTTGTCAACGGCGTAATCGGAACCTCTTACACATCGGAGGACAGCGACCTTGTAGCGGTGGAAAACAATTATGCGGCAAAGGAAAACGATCTGCAAAGCAGGATAGACAATATCGAGTGCGATTATCCGGGCTATGACGAATACCGCTACGACCTTGCGTACATCGGGCATAACCCCCATGAATTAGCATCATACCTGACCGCCCTGTTGCAGAGCTATACCCCGCAGAGCGCACAGGCAGAGCTTGACCGCATTTTCAATCTGCAATACAAGCTGACCGTCACGGAAGAAATCGAGGTGCGCTACCGCACGGAACGACGCACAGGCAGCTACACGGACGCGGAGGGCAACACCCACACCTATACCTACACCGTTGAAGTCCCCTATAACTATTACATTCTCAATGTAACGCTGACGAACAAATCCATATCCTCTTTTGTATCGGAGCTGCTAACGCCGGAGCAGCTTGAAATGTACCGTGTCTATTTGCAAACAAGCGGCAACAAACCCCTCGTTTTTGGCGGCGGCTCTGCGGACACTTCTGCGTCCGAGGATTTAAGCGGCGTACAGTTTGTAAACGGTACGCGCCCCGGCAACACCGCCCTTGTGGATATAGCGAAGTCGCAAGTCGGCAATGTAGGCGGTGCGCCTTACTGGAGCTGGTACGGCTTTGACAGCCGCGTGGCTTGGTGCGCCTGCTTTGTGTCATGGTGCTACGGACAGGCTGGACTTTCCGAGCCGCGCTTTGCGGGCTGTCAGTCGCAGGGCGTTCCGTGGTTTACCTCTCACGGGCAATGGGGCGCGAGGGGTTATGAGAATATCGCTCCCGGCGACGCCATCTTTTTTGATTGGGATTTAGACGGCAGCGCAGACCATGTAGGTATCGTAATCGGCACAGACGGAAGCCGCGTTTACACCGTGGAGGGTAATTCCGGCGACGCCTGCAAAATCAGAAGCTATCCTCTTGATTACGCCTGTATCAAGGGCTACGGGCTGATGAATTGGAATTAAAATTTGAAAGGAGTTTTGACAGTATGACAAACAGCAAAATTGACCGCATTGAAAAGGAAATGCAGAAAACGCGGGAGAAGATCAGCGAGTATCAGAACAGGCTGAAAGAGCTTGCGGCGCAGAAAACCGAAGCGGAAAATCTGCAAATCATCGCTCTTGTGCGCTCCATGCGCCTAACCCCCGCAGAGCTTACCGCCCTGCTTTCCGGCGAGCCGATCCCCGGCATTGCCGCCGCAGGGACAGACTACATGGAACAGGAGGAAATCGAAAATGAAGAATAAAGGTTTTTTCAAAACAGCCGTCGCCCTGCTTGTCGCCCTTGTCCTCTTGGGCGGCTTTTCTGTTACCGCCTATGCGGGCGGCGGTGAGGACATTCCCACCAATGACAGCGGCGTGATCGTAGAAACCGAGCCGCAGCCCCTTACGCCGGACGGTAATCTGTCGCTGATCGACGACATTGAGGGAGAAGCCGCCGAGGACAAGCAGTTTATCATTGTGCAGAGCAAAAACGGCAACTACTTTTACATCATCGTTGACCGCGCCGCCGAGGGCGAAAACACCGTACATTTTCTCAATCAGGTGGACGAAGCCGACCTGATGGCGCTCATGGAGGGCGGCAGCGGCAGGGCGCAGGCTCCCGCCGTTTGCACCTGTAAGGACAAATGCAAGGCAGGCGCAGTCAATACCGCTTGCCAGATATGCTCTGCCAATATGAACGAATGTGTAGGCAAGGAAGCCGTGCCGGAGCCGGACGATGCGCCGCCGGAGAAAGAAAAAAGCAATGCAGGCGGGCTTGTGATCTTCCTTGTCGTTACCCTGCTTGCCGGTGGCGGCGCGTTCTACTACTTTAAGATTATGAAGCCGAAGCAGGGTATCAAGGGCGACACCGACCTTGACGATTTCGATTTTGACGATTACGGCGAGGACGAGCCGGAAGCAGGCAGCGAGGAACAGGAGGACGAGGAATGAGGTTAGTCATTGCAGAGAAGCCGAGTGTAGCGGCGGCACTTGCCGCCGCCCTTGGCGTAAAGAACAAAAAGGACGGGTATATGGGTGGCGGCGGCTACCTCATTTCATGGTGCGTGGGGCATTTGGTGGAGCTTGCGGAAGCCGCCGCCTATGGGGAGCAGTACAAAAAGTGGAGCTATGACAGTCTGCCGATCCTGCCGCAGCCGTGGCAATATACCGTATTCAAAGACAGGCAAAAGCAGTTCAAAATCCTAAAAGACCTCATGCGCCGCAGCGACGTTTCCGAGGTTGTCAACGCCTGCGACGCAGGGCGCGAGGGCGAGCTGATTTTTCGCCTTGTCTACCATGCGGCGGGGTGCGATAAGCCCTTTTCCCGCCTTTGGATTTCCTCTATGGAGAAAAACGCAATCAAAAAGGGCTTTGCGGAGCTGAAACCCGGCGAAGCGTATGACGCGCTCTATGCGTCGGCTCTGTGCCGCGCAAAAGCGGACTGGATCATCGGCATCAACGCCACCCGCCTTTTCTCCGTCCTACACGGCAAAACCCTAAACGTGGGGCGCGTTCAGACGCCGACCTTAAAAATGCTTGCAGACCGGGACGCGGCGATCACCTCTTTCAAGAAAGAAACCTACCATATCGTCCGTCTTGATGTGGGCGGCGCGGAAGCGGCAAGCGCAAGGATCTCCGACGCCGCAAAAGCAGAAGCGGTAAAAACGGCTTGCGAAGCGTCGCAGGCCGTTTGCATTTCGGTGAGGCGTGAGAGGAAAACCGAGCAGCCACCCCGCTTGTTTGACCTTACAGGTTTGCAGCGGGAAGCCAATCGCATTTACGGTTACACCGCAAAGCAGACCCTTGACCTTGCACAAGCCCTTTACGAAAAGCGGCTGCTTACCTACCCGCGAACGGACAGCAATTATCTGACCGACGATATGGGCGATACGGCGGTGCATATCGCCGCGCTGCTTGTCGGCAAGCTGCCCTTTATGAAAGGCGCGGCGTTTACGCCGGACATAGCCCGGACGCTTGACAGCAAAAAGGTGTCCGACCACCACGCCATTATTCCGACAATGGAGCTTGCGAAAGCAGACCTTGCCGCGCTGCCGGAAAGCGAAAGAAATATCCTCACCCTTGCCGGGGCGCGTCTGCTGTTCGCCGCCGCCGAGCCGCACGTTTTTGATGCGGTAACGGCGGTGTTTTCCTGTGCCGATACCGAGTTTACGGCAAAGGGAAAGACGGTTCTTTGCGACGGGTGGAAAGAGCTTGAACGATGCTACCGGGCGACGCTGAAAGGAAAGCCCGACGCCGAGGGCAACGAGGAAAACGAGCTTATTTTAGATGAGCCGACCTTTGCCGAGGGACAGAGCTTTGACAGTCCAGCCGCAAGAGTTACGGCGCACGACACGCAGCCCCCGAAGCCGCACACGGAAGCAAGCCTGCTTTCGGCTATGGAACGCGCCGGAAGCGCGGACATCGACCCGGACGCAGAACGCCGGGGGCTTGGCACTCCCGCTACCCGCGCCGCTGTGATTGAAAAGCTGGTCAAATCCGGCTTTGTGCAGCGCAAGGGAAAACAGCTTATCCCAACCCAAAAGGGCAACAACCTTGTTTGCGTTCTGCCCGATACGCTGACCTCTCCGCAGCTTACCGCCGAATGGGAAAACGCTCTGACGCAGATTGCAAGGGGCGCAGCCGAGCCGGAGAACTTCATGCGGGGCATTGAAGAAATGGCGCGGGAGCTGGTGAAAGCCTATCCGTTTCTTTCCGAAAATCAGAAAGACCTGTTCAAAGAGGAACAGACGGTGATCGGCAAATGCCCCCGCTGCGGCGAGAATGTCTGCGAGGGCAGGAAAAACTACTACTGCGAAAAGAAGGGCTGCGCCTTTGTCATGTGGAAAAACGACCGCTTTTTCGAGGAACGCAAAACCGCCTTTACCCCGAAAATCGCCGCCGCGCTGCTTGCGGGCGGCAGGGCGAAGGTCAAAAAGCTGTATTCCCCGAAAACGGGTAAAACCTATGACGGAAGCATTGTATTAGCCGATACGGGCGGGAAATACGTCAACTACCGTATCGAGCTTGCGAGGGACAAAGAACTTACGCAGCAAGCATAGGAAAGGGGTACCCTTTCCGTAAAATCCCCGTTCTGACGCTACGCGCAGAATGGGGATTTTGCTTGTACCCTCACAGGCTATCGCCTGTTGGGGCAGACCCTTGGGAAGTTTCCCAAACCCTCTGTAACGATGAAAGGAGGCGTAAGCCATGCAGAACAAGCCGAAAGCGGAGCTGACCGCCGCCCCGATGCTTCTTGATACCCGCAGTATGTCATTTGATATGCGGGAAATCGACAACCGCCGCTTTATGTTCTCCCCGCAGGCGGGAGAGCTGATTTTAGGCAGACAGTATAGGGGCGGGCAGCTATACAAAAGCCATGCCGAGGAACACTTTGACAGCGGGGCGAAAGCCCCTTTCGACAGCTTTATCCGGGGCTGGATCGGCACAGGCAGGGACTACCCGGACGGTGTTATCCACTTCGCCCCGAATATTGGCACAGACAATATCACCGCCTTTGACAATGCGTTTTCCACCCTGCAAATGTTCAGCGAAAACGGCGCGGCGGGAGATACCGTCGTGCGCGGCTTTGGGCGCAAGTGGGAGCAGCCGCTAAAAGACATCATCACACCAACAAAAGAAAGGAGCAAAACCGTGAGCGAACAGGAAAAGAACTATTCCAGCTATGATTTTGACAGGCTGGAAGTAGCAAAAAAGCTGGTAATTGAGCGAAGCATCTATTTTGAAAGTGAGAAAGCGGATATTTCCGCGCTGACCGGGCTTTCTCTTACGGAGCTGACACGGCTGCGGCAGGAGAGCGCGGCGGCGGAGCAGGCTGTATTTGACAGGCTGAAAACGGAGGCAGCCGCATGGGAGCAGCAGGCAGGCAACACCCGCTTTCTTGAAAAAGCCATCGAGTATGTGCAGACGCCGCCCGTCAAGCATACATCCAACAAATGGGAGAAAACAGATTATGAATGGCAGCTCCGCAGCAACGCAGTCTATCAGATGCGCTACCACGTTTATGAAAACACCCGCTATGACAGACAGGCGCAAAAATCCGTGCCGTATTCATGGAGCCTGACATGGAGTGTCTACACCAACGGACCGATCCATGAGCAAAACGTAAAAATCGCCGGACAGGAGCGCAAGATCTTTTCAGACAAGGCGGCAATGGAAAAATACCTTGCCGGACGCATCAAGGCATACGACCGCCTGTTTACCGAACTCGCGCCGCCCGTTCCGAAAGAATACGCGGAGCCGTTTAAGGTGAATGGGCTGCTGCTTCCGGGTTATGCCATTGAGGGCGAGCCGCCACAGCACACCGCGCCCCAGCAGGCAGCGCAGCCGACACGCCTTGACCCGGAAAAGGTGGAGATGGATGCCGCCGCGATGCAGGCAGCGCCCCTTACTGTCGAGCCGCCGCAGCCCGTTATCCCTATTAACCTTACCGCAGAGAAGCCAGCCGAAAAGCTCAAGGAGATTACCGACCGTTTGGAGCAAGGCATTACGGAGCTGTTCGACAGCGAACGCTACAAAGAGTATCTGCGCGTCATGTCAAAGTTTCATAATTACAGCTTCAACAACACCCTCTTGATCGCCATGCAGAAGCCCGACGCTTCCCTGATCGCGGGCTTCAACTCATGGAAAAATCAGTTTCAGCGCAACGTCAAAAAAGGTGAAAAAGGGATAAAAATTATCGCCCCGTCGCCGTTCAAAATCAAGCAGGAAACGGAGAAAATCGACCCGCAGACCCAAAAGCCCGTGATCGGCAAGGACGGAAAGCCCGTCACCGAGGAAAAGGAGATCACTATACCCGCCTACAAGGTGGTGTCCGTTTTTGACGTGTCCCAAACCGAGGGAAAGGAATTGCCGGATATTGCCGTGGACGCGCTGACAGGCGATGTGGAGCAGTACAGTGATTTTTTCGCAGCCCTTGAAAAGACCTCTCCCGTCCCCATCGGCTTTGAGAAAATCGAGGGCGGCGCACACGGCTATTATCACTTGGAGGACAAGCGTATTGCGCTTGACGAGGGCATGAGCGAGCTGCAAACGCTCAAAACCGCCATTCACGAAATCGCCCACGCAAAGCTGCACGATATTGATCTGAACGCTCCCAAAGACGAGCAGCAGCCCCGCGTAGACCGCCGCACCCGCGAGGTGGAAGCGGAAAGCGTCGCCTACACCGTTTGCCAGCATTACGGGCTTGATACGTCGGACTACTCTTTCGGCTATGTTGCCGGGTGGAGCAGCGGGCGGGAGCTTGCGGAGCTGAAAAGCTCCCTTGAAACGATCCGCTCTGCCGCCGCAGACATCATCAACAGCATTGACGGACATATCGCAGAGCTGCAAAAGCAGCACGAAGCCGAGAAAGCTGCGCCCGATCTTGCCGCCGCGCAGGAGCAGCAGAGCGAAAAAGCCACCCCGCCCCTTACGGACTTGCAGAAGAAAGCCGCCGCAATCGCAGAAAAATACGAGACACTTTCCACACAGGAGAAAATCGGAGTGATTGCGCAGGCGTTCGGCGGTACTGCGGGCAGGATTGAAACGTCGCTCTGCACGGGAAAATGGCGCGGTACAAGCGATATATCCATCCGCTTTGATAACGGCGCGTCCCTGTTTCTCGGCAACCGCCTTACGCCGAAAGCCAAGACCGCAGCGGTACAGCGGGAGCTTGTCAACGATACCCTGTTGCGGTACAACCCGGAGATCGTCAGCGCAACAAAGGAAGCAGCTCTCGCTTCCCTCATGGAGCGCGAAGCAAAGGACAATGCCATTGCCGCGCAGAAAGGCTTGAAGCCCTACACCCTGCTCAATGTCGAGTTCAACGACGGTGCGGACGGTCAAAGCAGCGGATATATGGGCTGGTACTATGTAACACTGGCGGTGGACGGAAACATCTGCTCCCATATCGAAACCGGGCTGAATTACGACATCGCGGATGGCAAGGTGAGTGCAGAACCCACGCGGGAGAAATATTTTGCGGCAGGCGCGTTGAAAGATAGTGAAGTGGACTATGTTTTCAACAACGTCGGCTTTTCCTCTGCTTCCGGGCTGTATGCGCTCCCCGTCAGCGATGCCGTTTTGCAACGTGCCGAAAAGACGCTTGCGGAGCGCACACAGGCGCAGGAGCCGGACAGGGACAGCTTTTCCATTTACCAGCTCAAACGCGGCGACGAAACGCGGGATTTGCGCTTTGAGCCTTACGACCGTCTGACCGCAGCGGGACACGCGGTTGATCCGGCGAACTATGACCTGATTTATTCCGCGCCCCTTGCACCGGGTACGAGCCTTGAAGCTATTTTTACCCGCTTTAATATCGACCACCCGAAAGACTTTAAGGGACACAGCCTTTCCGTTTCCGATGTGGTGGTGCTGCATCAGAACGGGCGGGACACAGCGCATTACGTTGACAGCATCGGCTATCGACAGACGCCGGAGTTTTTGCAGCCGCAGAATTATCTAAAGCACGTCGAGGATATTGTGGAGCAGAACGACAACAATTTTGACGGTATCATCAACAACACGCCGCAGACGCCCACCGTCGGGGAATTGGAGCAGAAAGCAAAGGCGGGTGAGCCGATTTCCCTGATTGACCTTGCGGACGCTATCCATGCCGATAAGGAGCGCGGCAAAGAGGAAAAGCCCTCGATCCGGGCGCAGCTTCGGGCGGCAAAGGAGCAGACTGCCCGAAGAAAGGCGCAAAGGAGCAAAACACAGGATTTGGAAAGGAACTGATCGTATGCAGAAGTTTGAAAACGTGGATATATTGGCTTGCCTTGATGCGGTGATGAAGCAGAACACCGGCTTTTACCAAAGCGATTTTGAGATTGACAAGAAGATCATTCACGAGGCTGCTGCAAGCCCCGACCGTGAGGACAAAACCCTTTTGTGGCTCTCCCGCCCGTCCGGGACGCATTGCTTCCGGGAGCGCGACGTTTTTCTCAAAGACACCCGCCCATACAACACATGGAAGTTCCACGGGGAGCAGACACGCGACCGCATTCTTGCCTACGCCGTGGAGCTGACAGGCAGGGAGCGCGGCAAAATCCGGGGAAACCTCTATGAGCTGGACTATGCCGCCCATTTCCGGCACGTTCGGGAGCAGGCGCTTCCCGCAGACACAAACGCCCTTATCTATGAATACGGGCGCGTCGAGCAGCCCGCAAAGCAATGGTTTAACGGCAACGACCACCCGCAGTACGGCAAGTTTGAACGCTTTGAGACGCAGCCAAACGCCCCCGAAGCCTTGCGTGATCTTCTGCAAGAGGAACGGCGCAGCCGTGAGCAGCTTTCGCCGGGGGACTTCAAGGCGCATATAGCCGCCTTGCGCGACGGGCTGATTGAAGCCGAAGCGCGGCGCATTGTTGCCGAAATGAAACGTCAGTACAGCCCCAACAGCCCGAACAAAACCCACTACATGACAGAGCTTGCCCCGGCGTTTATGATGCTTGCGTCGAGCAGGGATACCGACCGCCTTTTCTCGCTGCTTCCCTACAAGACGCTGACCTTTTCCAAAATTGAGGGCAGGCACGGCATCTATGCGCTGATCGACAAGAACGAAAACCGCGACCGGGATATTCGCAAGCCCCGCCCCTCTATCCGGGCGCAGCTTGCCGCCGACAAGAAGAAAGCCGCTCCGAAGCGGGCGGCAAAAACAAAACATCACGAAATGGAGGTATGAGCATGAACCGATTTACCGTTGAGGAAACAAATCTTATCAGCATCTACATCGCCGATACGCGCAGGGAGCTTATCGGGGAAATGTCGGGTGCGCTGCCCTATATGGACGGCGAAATGCGCGAGCTTGCCTTGCGTACCCTTGCGAAGCTCCGCGCCATGAGCGACGCCGACTTTGCCGCTCTCGCCGTATCTGCCGCCGACGAAGTATGAGCGGGCTGAAACGGCTGACGCCGCAGCAGAGCCGCAAAGCGAACGCCCTTATCAAGAAAACCTGCTGCAACTGTATGGGCGGGAACTGCATTTTGCTGGACGATGGAGACGAGTGCGTTTGTCCGCAGCTCATTTCCTATTCGCTTCTTTGCAGATGGTTTCAAAACGCCGTACTTCCCGCCGACAAGCTGCTTTACGCGGAGCTTTACCAAGCAGAGGACAGGCGGCGGTGCGCCGAGTGCGGCGCGGCGTTTGCGTCCACCTCAAACAGCGTCAAATACTGCCCGGACTGCCGCAAGCGGATCACCCGCAGGCAAGCCGCCGAGCGGATGCGGAAACGACGCGCCCGCGTTACGCAGTAGGCGCGAAAAAGCCCTTGCGCCATGCCGCTTTTCAGACGCGATTTGAGCATGACAGGGGATTTATACCTAAACCCGCAAAAACAGTGTTCTACTGCGTAACAGACACTTAAAGCAGCACCCACGAACAGACGGGGCGCGGTGGCCATCATCGGCTGCCGCGCCCCGTTCTCTTTTTTTGCTTATTCCTCGCCGATTTCTGCTACGCCGACCCTGCCGACGTTTAGAAGCCGATATATCGTCAGAGGGATATACCATGCCGCGACCGCAAGCCGCCATATCAGAATGACGCCGCCAATCAAGCCGCCCACAATGAAGTTGAGCGCAACGACGCCCACCGTGCCGGAAAGGTCAAAGCCGCGTGGGATAAGCCACACGAACATACGGCGTATGCCAAAGGGGATGCCGCAGCACAGCCACACATAAAAGTAGTTCGTTGCCCCGTCCTTTGTGAATACCAGTGTAGCCCAATAAAACAGCACTCCGGCAATCAGAACGGTCAAAACCGTTTTCTTAAAAAAGTCTTTCCAAATCTCACCTCGCGTCATAACCTCACCTCTGTTTCGTAAAAATATGGATAGCGTTCAGCAGTCCTACATTGGGATAGTTTCATCATACCATGCTTTTTCGGGGATTTCCACACAATCCGCATTTAGCCGCGCACATTTTCCTTACCCCGCTCCGGCTCACTTTCGCGCCGCAAAATACTGTCGATGTTCCGCTTGATAACATCGTATTCCTTGACCTGCTTTTTCAGCCTGCCATAGTCGGCGCACAGCGTTTCTTTCTGTTCTTGGAGCTTTGCATATTCCGCTTGCAGCGCGGCGACGTTGGGGAGCTTGCCGCCTACGCCGGACAGCACCCTGACCAGTGCCGCCAGACCGACGCAGACCCGGACACGGGCTGCATGGAATTTGAAATCCGCAAGGGGCGGTTCTCCTTTCGGCTGACTGCACCTGTCTCTTATACACATCTGACGCTGCCGACGAAGCTAGAAGTGTAGA
>ENA-OYXA01000415-OYXA01000415.1-human-gut-metagenome-genome-assembly--contig:-NODE-415-length-15294-cov-8.067130_pt1 | contig 15294 bp, 5 predicted proteins | sample MGYA00244212_ERZ653411 | MGnify/ENA primary metagenome ERZ653411 (study PRJEB26926, sample SAMN06165066) | human gut metagenome | biome: ENVO:00009003; feature: ENVO:2100002; material: ENVO:00002003...
CGAGATAGGAGTCCGTCTCGTGGGCTCGGAGATGTGTATAAGAGACAGCCCCACAGCCGTGGCTTACATCTTATATATGCAGGGTCTGTCCATGGGGCTCGAGACGTCGAAAGTTCCCGTCGTAATGTCTTTCGAGACGGTCGTCACCGTACTGGTGGGCATTGGCATCTACGCTGAGCCCGCCGGCGCGATCAAGGTCCTGGGCATCGTGCTGGTGCTCGCGTCCATCCTGATCATGAACACCGACTTCTCCAAGCTGCGCAACAGTGTGTTTGTCGGTCATGTCATTGAGAGCATGACCTTTAAGCCCAACGCGTGGTGGACCGAAAAATCTCAGGACATGGATCTGTTTAAGGAACGCACCGGCATTGCGCTGGAACCCACCGTACAGGAAAGCCCCTGGTACTTCGTGCGATAGGGGATTGCGCGCAGGGTCTGACCTGGGGTTATCCAGCTAGCGCCGGCCTACCTAGCCAAACGTTTCGAGTACGTTAAACCCGTCAACGGTCGATTTTCACCCGCGAACGGTCTTTATACTAATTAGCAATATAAGCAACGTATAAGACGTTATAATGACCATAACGAAAAGGAGGAGGCAAGATGAATCAGATCATTCTCGCATCTCATGGCGGCCTGGCCGCAGGCGCCAAAGACACGCTCGAGATGGTTCTCGGCGACGTGTCGAACGTCCACGTCGTGTCGCTTGCTCGTGACGACAAGGAGCCCATCACCAATAAGGTTGAGGCTATGATCGCCACGTTCAACGCGGACGACACCGTCTATGTTCTGACCGATATGCTCGGCAGCTCGGTCAACAACAACATGGTCGAGCTTTCCAAGAACGGCACGAAGTTCACGGTTGTCAGCGGTTTCAACATCCCGCTGGCGCTCACGCTCGCTATGAGCCCCGTCCCCGTCAAGGGTGCCGAGCTCGCAGCCCTCATCAACGAGGCCCGCACCGGCCTGACTAACCCCAACGCACCGGTCGAGGCCGCCGCGGCTCCCGCCAAGAAGGCCAAGGCTACCGCTCTGTATCAGTTTGACGGTCTGGCCAAGGTACCCGTCACGGAGGCCACCGCCGGCAACATCATCGCCATGAGCGGCATCGGCGACGTGACCATCGGCGACACCATCTGCGCCCCCGAGGCCGTGGAGCCCATCGAGTTTGTGAAGATCTCCGCCCCCACCATCGAGATGACCTTCTCCGTCAACGACTCCCCCTTCGCCGGCCGCGAGGGCAAGTTCGTCACCTCCCGCCAGCTGCGGGACCGCCTGTTCCGGGAAACGCTGAAGGACGTGTCCCTGCGGGTCACGGAGCTTGAGGGCGCCACCGACGCCTTCAATGTGGCAGGCCGCGGCGAAATGAGCCTGTCCATCCTCATCGAGACCATGCGCCGGGAGGGCTACGAGTTCCAGGTGTCTCCCCCCCGGGTCCTGTACCGCACCATCGACGGCAAGAAGTGCGAGCCCATTGAGCGTCTGGTGGCCGACGTGCCCAGCGAATGCGTGGGCGCGGTCATCGAGAAGCTGGGCTCCCGCAAGGGCGACCTGATCGAGATGACCCCTGTGGGCAGCCGCATGAAGCTGGAGTTCCTGATCCCCGCCCGGGGCCTGTTCGGCTATCGCAACGAGTTCCTGACGGACACCCGGGGCGAGGGCATCATGGCCTCCGTGTTCGACAGCTACGCCCCTTATAAGGGCGACCTGAACCGCCGCAGCACCGGCTCCCTGGTGTCCTTTGAAACCGGCGAGTCCGTCAGCTACGGGCTGTTCAACGCCCAGGAGCGCGGCGCTCTGTTCATCGGTCCCGGCGTCAAGGTGTACGAGGGCATGATCGTGGGCGTGTCTCCCAAGCAGGAGGACATCACCGTCAACGTCTGCAAAAAGAAGCAGATGACCAATATGCGGGCCGCCGGCTCCGACGAGGCCCTGCGCCTGGTGCCTCCCCGGAAGCTGAGCCTGGAGCAGTGCCTGGAGTTCCTGGCCGACGACGAGCTGCTGGAGGTCACCCCCGAGAATCTGCGCATGCGCAAGACCATCCTCAATCACGAAAAGCGCATGAAGGCCACCCACGGCGGCAAGAAAAAGTAAATCATTGATGAGTAAGAAACGGCGTCCGCCTTTGGATAAAGGCGGACGCCGTGAGACTGTCAAAAAATAGGATTGCCTCTGCCCTCGGAAAGGAAGATAGTTACGAAAGAAACCCATCAGGGGTGTCTTTCGTTTTCAATCATCGCATTTTCAGAACTTTCATGAAAGTTTTGAAAATGCTTTTTCAGCTTGTCAAAAATCCTTTTTGACAAGCTGACGGCGTCCGCCTTTGACCAAGGCGGACGCCGTTTTTGCCCTTTTTTGACAGGCAAAGGGGGTCCCGCCGGATGGCGGGACCCCTCTTTTGTTCAGCGCTTACCTGAGCGATCAGGCTTTCTCAGCTGTTGCGCTTTTTGCGGGACACGATGACCAGCACCACAGCCAGAGCGGCAGCGCACACCAGGACGATGATCCACATGGTGGTGTTGCTCTCGTCGCCGGTCTTGACGCCGGGCTGGGTGGGCTGATAGCCGGGATCAGCTGCGCCGCAGTCGGTGCACTTGCCATCCTTGTAGTGATGGCCGGTGGCGTCGATGACCATGGTCTCCACCTCACCGCAGCCGGTGCAGGTGCGGGTCTTTTCGCCGGGCTCGGTGCAGGTGGGCTGGGTGGTGACGATCCACTCGCCGAAGGTATGCTCATGGGCGGTGCAGACCACGTCGTTGCGGTCGCGGACGCGGATGCGGGGAGCCATGGGGGTGCCGTCGGCCAGGACGAAGGTGTTGTCATAGGAGGCCAGGCCCGTGGCGGAGATCTGGCAGCCCACGGACAGGTTCGCCACATCGTAGGAGGTGGTGATATAGCCGTCGATGAACACGCGGGCGATCTTGCCCTCGCTGTCGCGGACCAGGATGGTCTGGACCAGGCCGTCGGCCATCTCATAGCCGGTGACGTAGCCGTTCAGGGTCACCAGCTGGCCCAGGACGGAGCCGTCGTTGATCTGGGTGGAGGTGACGGCTCTGGGAGTGACGGGAGTGGTCTCACCGATCTTCTCAATGGAGGAAACCTGCAGCTCGTTCTCGCCCTGATAGGTCTCCGTCACGCCGGTGACGCGGACCACGTCGCCGATCTTGAAGTCGCCGGCCACGGGGAAGCAGTTGATGCCGCCGGTCTCATCCTGAACATAGATGCAGTCGAAGAAGGCGGTGGCCTTGTCATAACCGGAGGCGTTGGAGGTCACGACACCCTCAATGGTGTACTTGTGACCGGCCTCGGTCTGGGCCTGGACCGTGGCAATGTCGGTGATCTTCACGGGGTTGATGCGGCCCAGCAGGTTCTCGCAGATCTTGTAGTTGGAGTAGTTCTTCTCGGAGCCGTTGTCACTGATGGTGGCCTGGACCTCGAAGTTGGACATGAAGGCCGCGCCGGACACGATGATCAGACCCTTGCCCTCCAGCTGCTCGCTGGCCATGGCCAGCAGACGGCTGTCGTTTTCGGCATAGGCGTACTTGGGCACGTTGGCGCCGCCCAGGCCGTCCTTATCCACGTCCACGGAATAGGTGGTGGGATGGGTGTACACCACCGGAGTCACCGTAGTGGGCAGGGCAGAGGTGGGGTTGCCGTCTGCATCCACGGCATACACGGAGGCGCCGCCATAGTGGCTGAATACCTCGGTGTACAGGCGGTCATAGGGGTGAGCGGGGTCCACCTCCACGCCGTCGGTCAGGAAGCTCTGACCGTAGGTGTTGAAGTACAGACGCCACTTGTCCACGCCGTCGGCTGCGCTGCGGACATCGTCATAAGTGGCATCGTCCGCAATACGCAGGCTGGAGCCCAGGGCCTGGAGCACCTCGTTCTGGGTGGCGGCCATGTGCTTGATGGTGGGATTGCTCTGGATCACGTCATAGTTCTCGTAGTTGTCGCTCCAGCCGGCCAGGATCACGGTGCCGCCGCCGGCGTTGAAGGCGGTAATGGCCGCCAGCTCCGCGGCGCTGTAGGTCCGGGGATCGGTCTGGGCGTCCGCCAGGCGGCGGGAGGGGGCGGTGAGGATCAGGGCCTTGAACTTGGGATTGGAGCAGGCGGCGATCAGATCGTCGCTGGTCTTCAGCTCCACGGTGCGGACGTTGTACTTGCCCGCCAGGTTGCCGAAGTTGCCCATGGAATCCTTGTAGTTACCGGCCACATACTCGTTGTAGTGGGAGGCGTCGATGCCGATATACACCAGGTCGTCGGCATTCAGCACGTCCAGGGTAATGTCCTTGGTGAACACATACTCCTTGCCGTCCTGCTCCAGCACCACGGTGGCGGTGACCTTATAGACCCGGGCGGTATCGAAGGAGATATCATAGCTCAGGTCCAGGGTGCCGCTGGCGGGAACGGTGCCCGCGTCGGTGGCGGAGGTCAGCACCTGGCTGCCCACGGCATAGGTGATGGACTTGATCCTGGCATCGGTGCTCTCGCTGTTGAACAGGGTGGTGGTAACGGTCATCTTCTCGCCGGTGACGGGAGTGGAGGTGCCGCAGGTCACATCGGAGATGCCCAGCTTCAGGGTCTCGCCCACCCACACGGGAGCGGTGACCGCCAGGTCGCCGTCACCCTGGGTGACGCGGATGTAGTAGTAGCTGTAGTCGGGGTCCAGGGTCACGGACAGGTCGCCGGTGGCCAGGACAGCGGGATCATCCCAGGTATAGGCGGTCTTGCCGGAGTTGACAATGACCTCCACCTTGGAGATGGAATCGCTGGCGTCGGGGTCGTTGACGGTAACATGGATGTCCAGCTTCTCGGGGACCTCGGTGAGGCTGCTGCCCAGGAGCATGCCGTTGACGGTGTAGCCGATCTCCAGGTTCTTGTCCTCGGTGGCGTACATACGCATGGCGCGCAGTGCGTCGTAGATGCCCTCCTCGGAGAAGTCGTCGGTGAGGATCACGTCGCGGGCGTCGTTGGCGTTGCCCCAGCGGCCCTTGTGGTTATCCTGGTTGTTGGTGGGAGCCAGGTGCCAGCCCTTATCCAGCGCCATGGTGTAGTACTCATAGCTGGGATAATAGCCGCCGGCGCCGATCTGGCCCTCGCCGTTGCCGGCCTCCACCATGTACATGCGGCTGTCGATGACGGGATCCCAGAAGGCGAAGTCACCGAAGGTGCCGAAGGTGTTGCCGGGGTGGTTGAACTGGCTGAGACTGTCTGCGCCCTCCTGCTGGCTCAGCAGGGCATAGTAGGCGCGCATACCGGCATAGTCGGTCTTGTTGTTCAGGGTGGTGTTGTTGCGGGAGACGATACCGGGGGTATTGAAGGTGTTGATGTGGCCGGGACCGCCGGACCAGGTCATCTCGAAGCCGGCCAGAGCCACCAGGGAGCCGGCGTTGGCCTCGTTGAAGGCGGCCACGGCGGATCGGTAGCTGTTCCAGGTCTCCTGGCTGTAGGGGGTGGCCAGGCTCATGTCATACAGAGCGCCCTCGGGGTTGGCCGCGCCGCTCTTGTCGAAGTAGTTGGAGTGGTCGGTGAAGGCCACAAACTGCACGTTGGCGCTGTCGGGCAGGTTCTTCACATAGCTCAGAGCGGACTCCAGAGAGCCTGCGCCGTCGGAATACTGGGTGTGGCTGTGCAGCTGACCGAAGTACAGCTGATACCGGGACTCACCCACGGTGAAGAACCAGCTGAAGGAAGCGGACTTGCCGTCGGCGCGGGTGACGGTGACGGTAACATTGGTGCGGCCGTCGGTCATGTCGGCGGCGGGGGTGTAGGTGGCCTTGCCGCCGGCACAGACGGCGTTGACCTTCTCCCCGTTGACGGTCATTTCCACGGTGGGATTCTCACCGGCGTTGATGAGCTCAGCGGAGATGACAGGCCGCTTGTCGCTGCCGGTCTGGCTGCCCTTGAGCGGCGTCACGGCGCCGATGGAGGGCTCGTCCACCACGGTGACCACCAGGCTGCCGCTGTAGCTGGCACCGGAGACATTGGTCACGCGGACGGTGAAGGTCACCTGATCGGACCCGGCCAGCATGGCGGCAGGCACATTGGCGGTGTAATTGCTGCCGTCGGCGGTGTAATCGGTGATGACACCGGCAGACCTGCCGTCCACCAGGATCTCCAGCTTCTGGACCGCCTTCGCATCGTCCACGGTAAAGGTCAGGGTGTAATCCTGGCCCCCCTTCACGGAGTCGGCGGAGGTGAACTTCACGGCGGGATCATTGACGATGCCGCCGTCCAGCTTCACGCTGTCGGCTACGCCATAGAAGAAGAAGGAGTAGATGGTGTAGTCCGTGACGTTGTACATGCTATAGGTCTTATAGCTGTCGCTATAATACTCCAGGAACTGGCTGTACCTGCCGTTGAACTTGGCGGTGCGGCTCTCCAGCTGATAGCCGCCCACGCCGCCGGAGCAGGGCTCCACGGTCCAGTCGGCGTCATCGCTGGCGGTGAGGGAATAGAAGGCGTTGTTGCCGGTGCCGTTGGAGCACAGGTAGCCGTAGGTCTCGTTGCGGAAGCGATAGTATTCGCCGCTGCGCTCCACGGTGAACACCACGCCGCCGTTGCCGGGAATGGCCTTGCCGTTGGCCACCTGGGCGGAGACGTTGTTGACGGCGGGGCTGTCGGTGTTGTCATTCTGCCCGGCCAAGACGCCCTGGGCATTCTGGTTGAACAGCACCACCTGCGCGCCCTCCTGGGGCAGGCTGCCGGCGGGCTGGTCCGTCTCGTCGCCTACCAGATAGAGCTGCTGGGCAAACAGAGCCTCGTTGCTGCCGATGGTGCCGAAGGCACTCCAGTTGTTCTTCTCGGCATACCACTCCAGATAGCTGCTGCGGCCCACGTTCTGGATATAGACGCAGTTTTCCGTGGCGGCGGGAAGGATGCTCCAGCCGGTGTGGGTCTTATCCAGGGGGGTGCTGGAGTATTTTTCGTCCATAGACAGCTTCTTGCCGTCGGCGGTGGAGAAGGTATAGCTGCCGTCGGCGTTGACGCCCACGGTCCAGATGTCGGCCTTGGTATAACCGGAGAGCTTGCCGTTGGCCAGGGTCACATCGGTGCCCTTGTTATAGAAGCCGGTGTACTCCGTGGACAGGGCCTTGCCGTTGGCGGGGTTGAATACCACCACCTGGTCGCCGTCGGATACGGAGGTAACGATGCCGCTTTTCTGGATTTTGAAGAATGCCTGGGCAAACAGAGCTTCATTGCTGCCGATGGTGCCGAAGGCACTCCAGTTGTTCTTCTCGGCATACCACTCCAGATAGCTGCTGCGGCCCACGTTCTTGATATAGTAGCAGCCCTCGGTGGCAGCCTGCTCCAGTGTCCAGGCGGTGTGGGCCTTGTCCAGGGGAGTGCTGGAGTATTTTTCGTCCATGGACAGCTTCTTGCCATCGGCGGTGGAGAAGGTATAGCTGCCATCGTCGTTGACGCCCACGGTCCAGATGTCCGCCTCGGCAAAGCCGGACAGCTTCCCACCGGTGAGGGTCACGTCGGTGCCCTTGTTATAGAAGCCGGTGTACTCCGTGGACAGGGCCTTCAGGTTGGCGGGGTTATAGATGACCACCTGGTCACCGTTCTTCAGGGGAGCGGTGGGATCATCAGGCTGACCGGGCTGGTCAGGCTTCTGGGTGTCTGCCACCAGATAAAGCTGCTGGGCAAACAGAGCCTCGTTGCTGCCGATGGTTCCGTAGGAGCTCCAATTGTTCTTCTCGGCGAACCACTCCAGATAGCTGCCGCGGCCCACGTTCTTGATGTAGAAGCAGTCCGCCGTGGCGGCAGCGCTGAGCGCCCAATCCACATTGGCCTTGTCCAGGGGGGTGCTGCTGTAGCTGGTGTCCATGGACAGCTTCTTGCCCTCGGCGGTGGAGAAGGTATAGGCGCCGCTCTCGGTGCGGTTCACGGTCCACAGCTCTGCATCCGTGTAGCCGGTGAGCTTGCCACCGGTCAGCTCCACATCCACGCCTGTGTTATAGAAGCCGTTGTACACGGAGGACAGAGCCTTTTTGTTGGCGGGGTTGAACACCACCACCTTGTCGCCGTTCTGCAGGGTGGTCAGATCGGTGACGATGCCGCTTTCCCGGGCGGGAACGGTGCTGAGCTTATAGATGCTGGGTAGCAGCATGGACACGTTGGTGTCCGAGGTGTAGTTCAGGAAACGGGGGTTTCTCACATTGTACAGAATGCGGCCGCAGGCCGTATTCGTGCTGGCAATGGTGGCGGCGCCGTTGTCATCGATGGCGATGGTCCAGGTGTCGGTGCCCTTGCCGGAATTGCTCAATTCCTTTGCCTTGACAGCAGAGATCTTTTTGCCGTCGGAGGCGGTCAGGGTCCAGGCCCCGGCGCTTCCGCCCAGCGTAAAGATTTCCACCTTTTTGTCCAGGGCGTCCAGCTTGGTTTCCACGCTGGACAGGAATTTTCCGGACATGGCCCCGGCGGCAAAGGTGCTGTCGTTGGCAGTTGCGGAGAGGATGATCTGGTCGCCGGCCTTCAAGGTCGACGCGTCGGTGACCAGTGCTGCACTTTTGGACGCCGGGTCCGCTGCGAATACCGACACCGGCAGCAGGGAAACCAGCATGACCAGTGACAGTAGCGCAGACAGGAGTCTGGTGCGTACAGGTGTTTTCATCAAACAATAACCTCCTTTAATTTCCCCGGAGCTTCCCGCCCCACAGGTATTTTCATTGTAACATACGCTTCTGTCAGTTTCCAGCTTTATTTGCAGATTTGACACAAATTTTGCTAATATGTGCACAAGGCATGGATGATTGCACAAAGCCCTGCTTGACAAGGGGGGCGCAACTTGCTATGCTGGTGTCACCAATTGCCGAAAGGACCGGTATATATGAAGAAAAAAACGAAGGGGCCCGGCCCCGCCGCCTGGCTGCGGGAGAATAAATGGACGTGCATCGTGCTGGCGGCGGCGCTGGCGGTGCTGCTGGCGGCGCGGCTGCTGGCGGCTCCCGTGCCGGTGCAGTCCGACGAGCCAGAGAACCGCGCGGATTACGAAAGCGCCTCCGTGGACCAGATCCTCTCCGATTCCACGGAGAAGGACCCTGCCTCCGACAACGGTTATCGCGGCGAGCAGCTGCTGCTGGTCACCGTCCGCTCCGGCGACTATAAGGGCCAGCAGATGCAGGTATATAACTACGTGGGGCCCCTGTATGGCGGGCCGCTGAAGGTCGGGGACCGGGCCACCGTCCTGATCTCCACCTATTCCGACGGCACCGTCAATGCCACGGTGTATGAATTCGACCGTCTGCTGCCCCTTTGCATCGTGCTGGTGCTGTTCATCGCGGCAGCGGTGGCCGTGGGCGGCCGGACGGGAGTCAAATCCCTGGTGGCCCTGGCGGTGACGCTGGTGTGCCTGTTCGGCGTGCTGCTGCCGTCCCTGATGAAGGGTGCCAACACGCTGCTGATGACGTTTATCGTCTGTGCCTATGTGGCGGTGGTAAGCCTGACCATCGTAGGCGGCGTCCGGAAAAAGACCGTGTGCGCCATGCTGGGCGCGGTGGCGGGCACCGCCCTGGCCCTGCTGTTCGGCCTGCTGGCCCAGGGACTGACCCGCATCGACGGCCTGCGCATCGACGACGTGGAGCCCCTGCTGCAGCTGCGGCAGACCGGCACGCCCATCGGTCTGCGGGGCCTGCTGGTGGGCGGCATCGTCATCAGCGCCCTGGGCGCGGTGATGGACGTGACCATGGGCATTGCCTCCTCCCTGTCGGAGGTCCACGCCGCCAATCCGGAGCTGTCCCGGAGGGAGCTGTTCCGCTCCGGCATGAACATCGGCCGGGACATGGTGGGCACCATGACCAACACCCTGATCCTGGCGTTTCTGGGCAGCGGCTTTACCCTGATCCTGTACCTGTATTCTCTGGGACTGTCCCCCCGGCAGCTGCTGAGCTCGGCCTATGTATCCCTGGAGGTGGTCAGCGGCGTAGCCAGCAGCGTGGGCGTGATCCTGTCCATCCCGCTGACGGCGCTGATCACGGCAGAGGTCTTTACCCGGGAGAAGAAATCCGGAAAGAGCGCATAAGCATAGAAGGGTTCCCGCCCCCGACAGGCGGCGGACGGACAAAATTTAAGTTAAATTACAGCTTCGGGGCGTATACTTACCGTATACGCCCCCGGATGCGTTGGGGGAAAACGAAGGGAGGTGCCCGGTGAAGGCGCTGGTAAAGGAATTGCTGCACCTGACGGAGGTGCGGCAGCTGACAGAGGATGTACGCGGCGGCATTTCGCCGGTGCTGGTCACCGGCATGGGACCGGTCCACCGGGCCCAGGTGGAGGCGGCCCTGCACCGGGACAGCGGACGGCCCCTGTGGGTGCTGTGTGCCGACGAACGGGAGGCCCGGCGCCAGGCCGGTGACCTGGCCGTGCTCACCGGGGAGACGCCCCTGGTGCTCCCGGCCCGGGAGCTTCAGTGGCGGCCTATGGAGTCCAGCCGCCAGTGGGAAAACCAGCGGCTGGCGGCCCTGTACCGCCTGGCGGACAGCCCCGTGGTGGTCACTACCCCGGACGCGCTGGTGCAGCGGTGCATCCCGCCCCGGGTGCTGGAGCGGACGGCACTGACCCTGGCCGTGGGCCAGCAGTGGGACCTGAACGCCCTGACCCGGCGGCTGGCCGGAGCCGGATATACCCGCTGCGACCAGGTGGAGGGCCCGGGACAGTTCGCCCTGCGGGGCGGCATCCTGGACGTGTTCTCCCCGGGCATGGAGCAGCCGGTGCGCTGCGAATTTTTCGACGACGAGATCGACTCCCTGGGCATATTTGACGCCGCCACCCAGCGCCGGGTGGAAAACCGCCGGGAGGCGCTGCTGCTTCCGGCGGCGGAGGTATTGCCCGGCTGGGAGGAGCATACGGCGGAGGACGCCGCCGCCCGGCTGGAGGCCGCAGTAAAGCGCCTTGCCCGGAAGCAGGGCACCCAGGCCCTGCGGGACCTGCTGACCGCCGATGCCGCCCTGCTGCGCCAGGGGGTCACCCCCAACGGCGCGGACCGCTGCATGGCGGCGGTGTACCCGGAAAAGACCACAGCCCTGGACTATCTGCCCGCGGATGCCCTGATCTGCGTGGAGGACAGCGGCCGCACAGCGGAGGCCCTGCGGGGCTGGCTGTGGCAGCTGAAGGAGGACGTGTCCGCCGGAATGGAGGCGGGCTTTCTGGCCGGTGAGCTGGCGGATTTTGCCGCCTCGGAGCCGGAGCTGGCCCTGGGGCTGGAAAAGCATCCGGTGGTGCAGCTGGACGGTCTCACCACCGGGAGGCAGCTGCTGCAGCCCCGGGACCTTCTCCAGCTGACGGCCAAGCAGCTGTCCAGCTACGGCGGCTCCCTGGAGCTGGCCTGCACGGACCTGACCCACTATCTCACGTCGGGCTACCGGGTGATGGTGCTGTGCGGCGGCGAGGTCCGGGCCCGGAACCTGCGCCGGATGCTGGCGGACCGGAAAATCCCCGCCGCCGTGGACCTGTCCGGGGAAAAGTCCCCGGAAAAGGGCACGGTGCTCATTGCCGTGGGAGCCCTGTCCGCCGGGTGCGAATATCCGGAGGGGCGGCTGGCGGTGCTGACGGAGGGGCAGCTGACCACGCCCCTGTCCGGCCGGGCCAAAAAGCCCCGGCCCAGGCGGGACAGCAATCAGCAGAAGCTCCAGTCCTACACGGACCTGACCCCCGGGGACCTGGTGGTCCACGCCCATCACGGCATCGGCCGGTTCGTGGCCATGCTGCGCATGCCGGTGGACGGGGTGGAAAAGGACTATATCAAGATCGCCTACGCCGGGCAGGACGTGCTGTACGTTCCGGCCACGTCTCTGGACCTGGTCAGCAAGTACATCGGCCCCGGCGAGGACAACGAGCGCACCAAGCTCAATAAGCTGGGGGGCACCGAGTGGGCCAAGACCACCCGCAAGGCCAAGGCCGCCGCCAAGGACCTGGCCGAGGGCCTGATCCGGCTGTATGCCCAGCGCCAGCGGCTGGCAGGCCATGCCTTCTCGCCGGACAGCCCCTGGCAGCAGGAGTTTGAGGACGCCTTCCCCTACACGGAGACCGACGACCAGCTCCAGGCCATCCGGGACATCAAGGCCGATATGGAGCAGCCCCGGCCCATGGACCGGCTGCTGTGCGGCGACGTGGGCTACGGCAAGACCGAGGTGGCCCTGCGGGCGGTGATGAAGTGCATTCTGGACGGCAAGCAGGCCGCCATTCTGGTGCCCACCACCGTCCTGGCCCAGCAGCACTATGCCACGGCGGTGAACCGGTTCCGGTCCTTCCCGGTGAACATCGAGGTGCTCTCCCGGTTCCGGACCCCCGCCCAGGTGCGGGACATTCTGGCCCGGACCCAGGCGGGAAAGGTGGACCTGCTGATCGGCACCCACAAGCTTCTGCAGAAGGACCTGCAATTTCACGACCTGGGGCTGCTGGTCATCGACGAGGAGCAGCGCTTCGGCGTTACCCACAAGGAAAAGCTCCGGGAGCGGGCCCGGCAGGTGGACACCCTGACCCTGTCCGCCACCCCCATTCCCCGGACCCTGAATATGGCCCTGTCCGGCATCCGGGACATGAGCACCATCGAGGAGCCGCCCCACGACCGCCAGCCGGTGCAGACCTATGTGATGGAGCACGAGTGGCCCGTCATTGCCGAGGCCATCCGCCGGGAGCTGAGCCGGGGCGGCCAGGTATATTACCTGCACAACCGGGTGGAGAACATCGAGTCCACCGCCGGACGCCTGCGGCAGTGGCTGGGGGAGGATGCGGCCATCGGCATTGCCCACGGCAAAATGGCCGAGCGGGAGCTGAGCTCCGTCATGCAGCAGATGGCCGACGGCGAGATCCAGGTGCTGGTGTGCACCACCATCATCGAGACCGGCATCGATATCCCCAACGTCAACACCCTGATCATCGAGGACGCGGACCGGCTGGGCCTGTCCCAGCTGCACCAGATCCGGGGCCGCATCGGCCGCAGCGCCCGTCGGGCGTATGCCTATCTGACCTATCGCCCCGGCAAGGTGCTGACGGAGGTGGCCGGCAAGCGCCTGTCCGCCATCCGGGAGTATGTGGCCTTCGGCTCCGGCTTCCGTATTGCCATGCGGGACCTGGAGATCCGCGGGGCGGGGAACCTGCTGGGCCCGGAGCAGTCCGGCTATCTGATGAGTGTGGGCTACGACATGTATCTGCGGCTGCTGAACGACGCGGTGCTGGAGCAGCAGGGGAGGGGAAAGGACATCCGCCCCGACTGCTCGGCGGACCTGGCCACCTCCGCCCACATTCCGGAGCGGTATGTGCCCTCCGCCCACCAGCGCATGGACCTGTACCGCCGCATGGCGGCCATCCGCACCACGGAGGAGGCGTCGGACCTGGTGGACGAGCTGACGGACCGCTACGGCGACCCGCCCAAGCCGGTGATGGCCCTGCTGGACGTGGCCCTGCTGCGGGCTGCCGCCGCCGACGTGTTCATCACCGATATCACCCAGAGGGCCGGTGTGGTGGCCTTCACCTTTGACAGCCGCGTGGACGTACCCAGCCTGATGGCCGTGTGCTCCATGCCCGGCTACCGCAATCGCCTGCGTCTGTCCGCCGGGGAGCCTCCCCGGCTCCGGCTGCACCTGGCCCCCGGGGAGGACGCCCTCTCCGCTGCCGGGAAGCTGACGGAGGAGCTGCGGCTGAAAAAAGAAGAGCTGGGCAAAGCTGCCCGGGAAGGAGATAACTTATGAAAAAAGCATGGATCCGTCTGGCCGCCTCGGTGGTCCTGTCCGCGCTGCTGGTGGTGGGCATCTCCGCCAGCGGTATCCTTACCAACGGCCACCGCACCGACGGCCTGTTCTATCAGGCCAGCGGCATCCGGCCCGACGCCGAGCTGCTGACCGTCAACGGAGAGACCATTGACGCCGAGGAGTATCTGTATTGGCTGGCCTATGACTGCGAGTATCTGGCGTACAACGTTCAGGACCTTGACTTTGACGCGGAGCTGTCCGAGGGGATGACCTACGGGGCCTATGCCAAGCAGGACGCCCTGGAGACCGTGAAGCTGTACGCCGTGGTCCGCCAGTGGGCCAAGCGGGGGAATGTGACCCTGTCCGACGCCGACCGGGAGGCCCTGGAAAACCAGCGCCAGCAGTATATCACCTATTACGGCAGCCAGGAGGCCTACAGCAAGCAGATCCAGGGCATGGGCGTGTCGGAGGCCATGTTCGACGCCATCAGCCGGGGCTATTACCTGTATGCCGGGGTGCGTCAGGCGTTCTGTACCCCCGGCAGCGCTCTGTACCCTGCCCAGGAGGACATTGACGCCCTGGCCCGGCAGAAGGGCTATGCCACCAGTCTGCTGCTGTACTGGCCCCTGGACGGCCAGGATGACGACAACACCCGCCTGGCGGCCGAGAGCTTTGCCCAGCAGCTGCGGGACGCCCAGGACGTTACCGCCGCATATCTGGACCTGGCGGGCCAGCTGGGCATGGAGGACGTGACGGAGGCCGGCGTCACCGCCTCCGCCGGGGACATGGGCGAGACCCTGGCCGCCGCCGTGTCGGCGCTGGAGCCCGGCCAGGTCAGCGATGTCATCGACACCGGCAGCGCCCTGTATGTGGCCGTGGGCAAGGAGCTGGACCAGTCCGCCGTGGTCAATGCCCTGTTTGAAACGCAAATCAAGGCCGCCGTGGCCGACGCAAAGGTGGAATACAACACCCGCCTGTTCAACAAGCTGGACCCCGGCGCCTTTTATACCAGGCTCCAGGAGGCCCGTTCGGCTCTCTCCTGAGGAAAATAGTTTGTTAATTTTTAGTCAAACTAACAAAGGAACCAGGTTATTTCCTGTTCAGTCCTACGATTTTTCAGCGCGGAGCAATTCTGGGGGTTGACTATTCGACCGAAAATGACTACGATATAGGTACAGAGTAGAACCCCAAAACCAAATGTAGGAGGAAAATTCCATCATGAAAGATCTGTATGTCGTCAATTGCTGCCGTACCGCTATCGGCTCCTTCGGTGGTTCCCTGAAGAACACCCCCGCCGCCGAGATGGGCGCCGTGGTGGTGAAGGAGGCCCTCAAGCGTGCCAATATCGCCCCCGAAAACGTGGATGAGGTTATGTTCGGCTGCATCCTGACCGCTGCCCAGGGCCAGAACGTTGCCCGTCAGGTGGCCATCAAGGCCGGTATCCCCTATTCCGTTCCCGCTTACACCGTGGGCATGGTCTGCGGCTCCGGCATGAAGTCTGTCATCGAGGGCGCCCGCTCCATCCTGGCCGGCGATTCCGACGTGGTGGTCTGCGGCGGTACCGAGAACATGAGCGCCGCTCCCTTTGCCTCCATGGACG
>ENA-OYXA01000421-OYXA01000421.1-human-gut-metagenome-genome-assembly--contig:-NODE-421-length-15111-cov-7.433183_pt1 | contig 15111 bp, 8 predicted proteins | sample MGYA00244212_ERZ653411 | MGnify/ENA primary metagenome ERZ653411 (study PRJEB26926, sample SAMN06165066) | human gut metagenome | biome: ENVO:00009003; feature: ENVO:2100002; material: ENVO:00002003...
GTGGGCTCGGAGATGTGTATAAGAGACAGGGATGGCCAACAATAACATATACATTAGATCCGGGAACAGGCGCGTGGTCAACAACTGCTACTGCAACTACAAATACAAAAAATCCTAAGAAGGATATGAATGAAGTATTTTCAATAAGTAAATAAAAAGATATAGCTGAATAATTACTAAAAGGACCACCAACCATGACCACAGAACTGATACCTATCTACATCTTAATATTTGCATTCGGTATAGTTATAGGCAGCTTTCTAAATGTCTGTATTTACCGTATACCGCAGCATGAGACAGTGGTGACCGAAAGGTCCCACTGCATGAGATGCGGGTATCAGCTCGCGTGGTACGATATGGTGCCGGTTTTCAGCTGGCTGTTTCTTCGTGGCAGATGCCGCAAGTGCAAAGAACCGATATCACCTCAATACCCTATTATTGAGGCGTTAAACGGTATATTATACATAGTAGTATTTGCAGTAAATGGACTTGAGCTTACGAGTATCATCTACTGCTTTCTCACATCTGCACTCATAGTTCTGAGTGTGATAGACTGGAGAACATATGAAATTCCATTCGGAATCAATATATTTATACTGGTGCTTGGAATCCTGCATGTGTTTTTAGACCATGATAACTGGTCTGAATATGTGATAGGATTCTTTTGTGTCAGTTTATTCCTTGAAATCCTTCTTCTTGTAAGCGGAGGAAGAGCCATAGGTGGCGGAGATGTCAAGCTCATGGCATGTGCAGGCCTTGCGATAGGCTGGCAGAATATTACATTAGCATTTTTCTTAGGATGCATCATCGGTTCCGTGATACATCTGATTCGTATGAAAGTGACAAACGCAGGCAACAGACTTGCGATGGGACCGTACTTGGCAGCCGGAATATTTATTTCGATGCTATGGGGTGAGAAAATGATATCGGCATATTTGACACTCGCAGGCTTTTGAAAAACGTGTTATAATATAGCGTACCTAATATAAAACAGGTAGTACGACAAGCAGTGAGACAAAAGCAGAGAAGACACAGATATACCGAAATATATATATATAGAATGTTTGTAACTGAACAGTTACGAATGTTTTACAGATGTATACAGTGTAAAACAAAGATAAACACGGAGGACTAGGTTATGGCAAATAGGGTGCTCGGTATTGAAATAGGGGAGAACCTTACCAGAGTAGTTGAGATTGATTACAAAGCAAAAAATTCTAAGATTTACAATATGTTCGGCTTTCCGACACCACCGGGGATGATTAATGATGGAGTGGTACAGCCGGATGGGATGTTTCGTTCTATCTTATACAGTAAGCTGAAGGAAAAGAAGATTTCCACCAAAAAAGCTGTTTTTGTTTTAAATTCAGCGCGTATAGCAAGCAGAGATATTGAGCTTCCGCTTGTTAAGGAAAAACAGCTTAAGGAAATGATTGCAATGAATGCATCGGATTATTTTCCGGTGGATTTGAGCCAGTACAAGCTGGTACATCAGATTATAGAGAAGATTGACAGACCGGAAGAAAAAAAATTACGTCTTTCGGTTATTGCTGTACCTAATGATCTTATTTTGTCGTATGGTGCTCTTGCAGCTGATTGCAGGCTGCAGCTTGTAGCACTTGACTATAGTGGAAATGCCATCAAGCAGCTCATGAGAAGAGAGATTCCCGGAGATGTGAAGGTGACTGTCAAGGTGGATGAGGTTTCTACCACACTGACTGTAATGGATGGAAGCATGGTAAAGCTGCAGCGCAATGTCAACTATGGACTTGCTGATGCTATTGAGGAGATTCAGGATAGTGAGCTTTTTGGAGAGTATCTGTCATTTACCGATGCAGTTGATGTGGCACGCAGAAAGACATGCCTTGCAATAAAGCCTGATGGTACAGTGCCGGATGAGCCTGCAGGCAGTGTAATGGATCCTATGGGGCATGAGATTGATTCGGAGCGTTTTAAGAAGCTTCGTCTGAATGTTTCATATGCACTTTCCAATCTGATAAGCAGTCTTGGACGAGTAATAGACTATTATCAGTCGAGAAACTCAGATACTCCTATCGATAGAATTTTCCTCATAGGCTTAGGTGCTGATTTCAGCGGACTCTCAAAGCTTTTGACCAATGAGCTGAATGTCAAGGTGGTTCCGCTTCAGCAGTTTGACGGCATACATGTGGCAAAGAACATCAACCTCGCAGAGGCAAAGCTGGCTGAGTATTTTAACTGTGTCGGATGTTCATTGAGCCCGCTTGATATATTAGACAGTAAGAAAAACAAGGGAATCGGTGCTACGATTATGGCAGGAACAGCTGCAGGTGCCATGCCATCCGGCGGCGCACAGGCAGGGATGCAGGGAAATCCACCTGTCGGTCCTGATGGGAAGCCTCTTCCCGTACCGGCAGGGGAGACAGCAGAAAAGCCTGTTTCTTTTGCAGTGCAGCTTCTCATTTTTGGATTGTGTGTGGTAGTTGCAGTTGGTATCACGGCATACAGCATTTTTTCAAATCTTGTTTTAACTTCAGACAATATGACACTTAAAGCTCGTGTTTCTGATTTGTCATATGCACAGAATATATATGATGTGTACAACCAGACCAAGAAGGACTATGACTGGACTAAGCTTCTTGAGAGCGCCTCATCCAACAAGAATGATGAGATAACGGGCTTCGTGGATGAGCTGGAGCAGAAGCTTCCGTCAGAGGCCAAGCTTGTGAATATGTCTGTTACGACTGATGGTGTTTCGATGACCATAAAGACAGGCAGCAAGGATATAGCGGCTGATGTGATTGCACAGCTTCGTACATTTGAGAGTATCATGGTATCCAATGTGTCAACCATTACAGAGGAGGTTGATGAGACCGGTGCTTCAAAGGTTCAGTTCACAGTAGATTGCACATATGTAAAGGCTGATGACAGTGCTGTTTCTGAATCGGTAGATGGCACAGGCAGTGAGCCAGATGATACATCAAAAGATGCGTCATCACAGGCACAGACGGATAGTAATTCATCATCAGATACAGACAGTACAAATCAGTAGGGGGTGTTAGGATGTCAACGAGAGATAAAAAGTTACTTATTATATTAGCGGGTGTTGCCATTTTAGCACTGACATATTTTTTGATTTTTATTCCACAGTCCAATAAGAGGGATTCACTCAAGAGCGAAAATATGAATCTGAAATCACAGTACAATCAGCTTTCAGCACTTGCGGCAAAGGCGGATGACTACACAGAGAAGACAAAGGATATGTCTGATGCCATGCAGCAGGTATATGACAATTTCCCTTCATATTTACAGATAGAAAACGGCATCATGGATGCGGTTGCTATCGAGAAATCTACCAATACAAATATTACAGAGCTTACAGTCGGCTCACCGACAGCTATTGATGTGAATAATCCGACCGGTGAAGCCGGTACAGATTCTTCGTCAGGAAGCAGTTCAGACAGCAGTACCACGGATAGCAGTAATGCAGACAGTTCGCAGAGCTCTCAGACCGCTGATGGCAACAGCTCTCAGTCACAGACAGGCGACGGCAGTGCAGCTGATGGCAGTACATCAACAGGCTCTGCAAAGTCTACGGTTACAGGTTATCAGCTTTATGATGTCAGCACAGTTATGGCATTCAAGACAGAGTATCATGGGCTTAAGGCTATGCTTGGAGAGGTGATTGGTTCATCACAGAAGAAAACTATCAGCACGCTCAATGTGAGCTTTGATGATTCGACAGGCAAGCTGACAGGTGAGATGCTTGTGGATTCATATTTCCTGTATGGACTTGATAAGCCATATGAGGCACCATACATACCAGCAGTACCACATGGTACAAATAATCTGTTTGGTACAACAAACTAACTGATTATTATAATATTAGATTATTAGATTAGCGGGTTATTGAGACCGTAAGTGATAAATATCAAATGTTAGATTATTGAGTTATGAGATAACAAAATACAAGAGGGGAGGAAGCAGATTTGAGAAAGCTAAAAAACGATGATCGAGGAGTAACACTTGTGGAGATTATTGTGTCGATTGCTATTCTCGCAATAATCGTGCTTCCTTTTTTGAATGCATTTGTCACAGCTACAAAGACCAATGTAAAGGCAAAAAACGAGATGAATGCTACACATCTGGCGACAAACATTATGGAGGGTATTGAGAAGAACTCCATGAAGACACTGGCATATCAGTTTAATTATCCGTCGGAGGGCTTTGACGTGGCGGACGGTTTTAATATATCAGATGGAAGCAGTGCATGTGAGCTTCTTAAGAAGTCGGGCAAGTTTGATAATGTAAAGAGGCTTGAGGATATCAGTGCTGAGATTGTAAATAAGGACGATGTCATCACTAGCTGCATCCATAAGACTGACGCAAAAGCTAAAATAGACGATGCATCGCTTTGGAATTTCAGGGAGTCGGATGCGCACAAGTATTATTTCTATATGTCTGGTGTGCAGTCAGGCACAAAGAAATACAATGCTCTTGTGACAGTGGATGCAAAATCGGACGCAGAGTCGGACAATAAGGTTAAAAAGTACAACATGGACGAGGTAGCGGATATGTCGGCCATGGATGCAAATTTTGACTGCATGAGTGCAGACAGGTATTCTGCTACAAATATTATATATGCATTTAATAATATGTCGGGTGTAGGCGGCATCACTCAGCAGGATATCAAAAGAACTATCACCATAGATATAGAAAAGTATGGAGCTTCGAGTAATAAGGCTACCAAGGTTACGGTGTCGTATTCGTATTCTATCAATAAGAATGGAGTAAGAAAGACTTTTCCGGATCCGAATAGTGCACTGAAGGATGATTATACCATGGTGATTTACGACAATTCTTCTGATACCGTGAACCATAATCTGAGAAATGTCTATCTGTTTTACAATCCATGGTACACATCTACAGGAACACTTTACAATACCTGCAACGATGTCATTATAATCAATAATAAGGACAAGCTGGACTGCACGGTAAACATTGTAAAGCAAAAGACTATATCGGATCAGTCAGAGTTGAGCACGAAGGAGAGTACATATAAGGCATATGTGAAGGTAAGTGAGCCGGGAAATCGTACAGGTCATGCTTATACTCATATAGCCACCAATCTGAATGTAAATATGGGAGCACCGGATAATCCACTACAGCCCGATCAAGCTATATATGGCTTTAATAACAATGTAATTCAGAATGATGTAAAGGCAATTGTCGATATAAAGAATCTGACAAAAAGCAATGCATCTGAAAGGCTGTATGATGTGAAGGTGGCTGTATACGAGAGCAAGGCTTCACTGGATGATATATTTAATGATAAAGACCCGGTTGTTACGATGACCGGAAGCATGGGGTATTAATTATGAAGCGTAATGATAACCGTGGTGCTTCCTTTGTGATGGTTGTAGTTGCAATGGCTATAGTGGCTGTTTTAGCTGTGACTGTGCTGTGGATAGCGCTTATGAACCTCCAGATGAAGGTGACGGACGAAAAAAATACAGACAACTTTTACTCGGCAGAGGGTGTGCTGGATCAGATATGTACCGGTCTGCAGGGAGATATTTCCAAGGCTTACTCAGCAGGATATACAAAGGTTATGGAGAATTACTCTGACAGCAGCATAAATGAGGCCGGCAGACAGAGTATATTTGCGCAGGAGTATTTAAAGAGCTTAAAGGGAAGTCTTGAGTCTGACAATACCGGTATGCACTATAAAACTGAAAAGCTTAAAGACTATGTGGATAGTAAGCTCACAGACGAAAACTCAAAGCCACACGCTGTGGTCAAGGCGGTAAATGCCGATGAAAATGGAAATGGACTGCTCAAGGTATACAACAGCCGCGCAGTCATTAATGGCATCAGGGTAGAGTATACCGATGAAAAGGGATTTAAATCAATAATAGAAACAGATATTTCTCTGGGAGTTCCATCCATGAGCTTTACAGCATCGGGAGGAGTTCCGGAGCTTTTTACATATTCTCTTGTCGGAAATGAAGGACTGGATATTATATCAGGACTTAATAAAGTGAATCTATCCGGTAATCTCTACGCCGGCTGTGAAAATGCGGCAGGCACAGGGACTTCTACTACGAGTGTTACCATTCCAAACAATGCCACACTTGATGTAAAGGATACCAGCTATATGATTGCAGAGGGCGATATAGAGGTGGGAGACTTTGCCGGAAAAGATACTGGTACAATAAAAAAGAATATGGCGGGGGTACACAATAACAGTACACTTTCTGTTGATTCACAGTGCCAGCTGTGGACAAGCAACATAAATGTAAATGGTGCAACAGTCAATTTAGATGGCATGACATATGTGGCAGATGACATGACCTTAAAGGGTACAGGCTCAAAGGTTACACTTGGCAAGAATAATAAGAATAACAATGCGAAGTACGTCGGCTTTGGCAACGGAGGTGCTGACAAGGAAAATCCTGTCGCAGGCGATAGCTCTGCTATTATCATAAACGGCAGGGAGGCATCTCTTGATATGTCAAATATCAGGGAGCTTATGTTAGCAGGAACCGCATATATCAATACCCAGGCTATTGTAAACTCAAGTAGTGTGGGTACACAAAACAGCAATGTGGGCATGGGTGAGTCAATCTCTGTAAAGGGTGACCAGATAGCATACCTTGTGCCGCCTGAGTGCATAGGCACAAGTGGAGATGGTGCGGATGCCAAATCGCTTTACAACAAGAATCCACTTTCCTATAAGGAGTACAAGGATATCACGGCAACCGGACAGGATCAGACAAAGTATACTGAAGTTAATGCTAATGTGGTCAGCACAAAGACAGGTAAGTCTCTCTCGGCATATCTGCCGGAGAAAAAGACAATCGACAACTGTATAAAGAAGGTCTTTGTTCCTTCTACTGATAATAGTGATGATGGACTTGTATACTATTATGTAAATCTGCCAACGAACAAGGCAGCTGAGTATTACAGAGACTATTTTGGCGCAGACAGTGACAAGCTCAATAGATACACTAAGTTCTATACTGACAGCATAAAGGTAAATGAGGCAGCAAGCATCTATACTGCCGGCAATTACAGCATCTACGATGGCAGCAATTTAAGCCTTTTGAAGGGCATAGCTGATGGTGTGGACATGGATGCACAGTCAGATGCCTTACAGCGCACGTATACTGCACTAAACTCAAAGCTTTTGACAAATTATGCGGATTTACCGACAAATGCAGCAAGTGTTTCGCTTTTTACCAATATAGTTAACAATACCAATTTGTTGAAAATAGTGCCAAATTCCGGTAATAAACATATATTTGAGACTGAGTATCAGGGGAAAAAATACCAGGCAATTGTCAAAAACGGTAACTACACCTATGATGCAAATGACAAATCACATAATGTGGATATAATTGTTGCTACGGGAGATGTGACACTGAATGCTGACTTTACAGGTACCATAGTTGCAAAGGGCAGGATAATTGTAAACAAAGACCAGTGCGAGATTGATAATGGTACTCAGGAGGTATTTAAGGCATTGCTTCTTGAAAAGGTAAGTGATGCAGACGATGCACTGCACCTGTATGATGTGTTCATGGACGGTGCCAACTATCTGGGTAATGTTTCTTCTTTTTCAAATAAGAAAGAGGCGGACACAAAAATAGATTATGCTACGCTCATTACATACCAGAACTGGACCAAGGAGTAGAAAACAAGCGGCTTTTAAGGCGCAAAACAGCTGCGAAATATTTATATTTGGCAAATTTTGACGATATATACAAGGGAGGAATCCAATATGTCTGTAACAGAAAAAAAGAATAATGGCGGTTTCTCTCTGGTAGAGCTTATAGTAGTGATAGCGATATCTGTCGTACTTATAGGTGCGGCAACCATATCCATTCGTTCGGTCATGGGTGTTGAGGTGAAGCAGTGTGCCAGAAATATTGAATCGATAATTAATAAAACAAGGGTCACCACGATGGGAAAGGACAGCGCAGTTCTTGAGATATATAAGGATGCATCAGATGGTGCCTACTATTATAAGACAACCATAAATGGTACAGTATCTGCTCCGAGCAAAGTCGGAAAGAGCAGGATTGATGTTTACTATTCCATGAAGGATGATTATAGTGACAAGACACAATTGAACAGCTCAGACAAGATAATGCTTCAGTTTGACAGAAGCTCAGGTGCACAAAAGCCTGATGCCAATGGTAAGTGCTGCAGCCGTATCTGGATTCAAAAAAACAGCACAGAAAAGGTTATCACGATATACAAGGAGACCGGTAAGGTGGTATGTGAGTAATTTACATAGTTTAATGATGAATATTTTATTTTGACGCAAGGCTGTTATAAGGTTGTATGATGAAATCGGAGAGGAAGATGAACCATGAAACTTTTAAGGCGCATGAACAAATCAAATAATAGGAAAAACAGTGGCTTTACACTTGTTGAGCTTGTCATTGTCATGGCGATAATGGGAATACTGGGTCTGGCTGTTGTGGGCTTTATCGGTACGAGCACGAAGCAGTATAAATACGCTTCAAAGGATGTAGATTTACAGTATGAGGCACAGCTTACGATGAATCAGATAGGAGACCTGATAATTGATGCGCAAAAGGGTGTCAAGTATGAGCCTGCTACAGTGGCAGCGCCGGTGGAGGTGGCATCAGCAGCCCCTGAGGCCGGTTATATTGCAACTGCATCAGCGGAAGAAGCGTCATCCGAAGAAGCATCATCTGAGGAAACATCATCCGACAGCAAGCTGATTATCTACAACAAGGATTGTACATACAATATCATATACAGACCATCAGAGCACAAAATTTATCTGCGAAAGGATACACTGGATCCTGCAACAGGTGCGGTGAAGGCAGATGGTCAGGGCAAGGAATCTCTTATGGCAGAAAATGTCACAGGCTTTACACCTGATTTAAGCGAGGCAGAAAGCAAGAATTCTGTCGGAATTGTCGTGGACTTTAAGGCAGGAGACAAGAAGTATACTTCAAAGCAGAACTTCACTATGCGCAATAAGGTACCGACTGGGGCAGATGTGGAGTATGTGGCACCGGCAGAGCCTGAAGGAATAAGGATATATTACAAAGGCAAGGATGTAACCAACGGAACAGTATACTATGAGATGAAGAAAAATCAGAATAAATTAAAGTTTACTGATAAGATTCTGGGTGGAAAGTATGACTCAAAAAATGTAACGTGGGATCATTCCGGAACCAAAAATGGTGGAAACTTTAATGCTAATGGTGATGTATATAATGTAGAACTTATGGATAATGAAACTACAGATCAATTTGTTATCACAGTAACATCCAAAGACGATACGTCATTGACGGCAAAGGTAACTGTAAACGTAGCACATCCAATCAATATTCTGCATTGTGATGCAGATAAGCATTTCAATTTAGGACAGACGCATCAATTGTTTATTGATGAAGGGGAGTTGAAAAATTCTTCATTAAATGGCAAATATCAGATTAAGGATTTTGTATGGCATATGGAGGTAGAAAGTGTCAGCTCAACAGGTGCAACAGAGCACAAGGGAGATATATCCTTTAGAATGGGCGATGATGGCAAGCTGATTTATGGCCCGGAGGGCAATGGTGAGCCTGATGGAATATTTAAGTTTAGTTCAAATGAGATTGCAGGAGAAACAGGAGCACAAGGTAAGCTAGATGATCCTAAATATAAGAACTATCTTAATTATTATATTTTAGGTTATAATAAAGAAATGCATATCACTCTCGGAAATGATTTTCTTACCGGAGAGAAATTAAATATCAGCGTCTGGCTTGGACTTGAGGATATGCCGGAGTTTAAGTCAAATACAATTACGTTTTACACATATCATGAAACAGAGTAGTTTTTTACAAAAGGAGCAATCGCAATGAGCAAATTAAGAAAAAAAATAGTGGTTCCAATATCACTCACACTTACAGGATGTCTCGTTGTGGCAGCTTTTGTGCTGAATGACAGCCTAACAAAGGTCGATGCAAATGTAGCATTCAATGGAATATCTGATATAGTCAGCTCACATGGCAAGGACAAGCCCTTCAATATAGTGGAGGTGGTGCCTGACAAGAAAATGGCATCCATCGGTTATCTGATTGACGGTCAGGAGCCTGACGATTGGTTTGGAACACTGTCAAAGATGTCTGACAAAGAGGGGGACGGTGTACAAAAAAGGGCTGATTATATGGCAGGTCTGAAAACAAAGCTTGAGCCTATTACTACATATAAAAAGGATAACACAAAGCCTCTGTACTATGAGCAGTATGAGGAGAGCTATGTCAGTCTGGGCAATGACTGGAGTGAGCTTGCCCTTGTAGATATGGATAAAATAAATCAGGGCACCGAAGGCTACAAGATGACAAAGCAGGAGAAGGGTGACTACAAGTTCAATACCGATTACCAGCTTGCTGTAAATGAAGATGGACTGCCTACAGGTCATTACAGACAGAATGTTGACCATTATGTTTTCATGCAGGGCGAGGATGAGACAGAAGATGGCTCTGAATCTGTGGATACAGGAAAAAGAGGCTACTACAGTGTTGCGTTTACTGCAGTCAAATTGCCGGATGGCATGACAAATACACAGTATCTGGTAGGGACTGATAATTCACAGAAAGCTGATGGAAATACAGACAGCGGTACAGCTGGTAATATCGATAGCAGCACAGACAATACGACAGATACAGGCACAGCAGATGACACATCAGACAAGCATGTGGTTTATTCTATAAAGAGCGCATATGCCATTGGTTCTGCTGAGGGCATGCAAAACATAGCAAAATATGACCCAAAGGCATATATTTACAGAAAAGACAATTCAGATATCACATCACCATATGAATTTGTTGCAAGAGCTGACCAGATGGCAAGTCTGCCTGATGGCAGTAAGCCGGATTATGAGAAGTATACATACTGTACGGTTGAGATGGAGTATGTGCCTGCAGATAAAATCATTGATGACGAGACCTACTACGAGGTGGACACTAAGGTACCTATTGAGTTTAATTACGATGAGACCGGCGAGTATGGAGCAGTGCTTGACTCACAGAATCCATACGAGAAGATAGATGATGGCACACCGGACAATCAGCCGGCAGGTAACACAGGCAGGGTAATCCTCACTGATACAGACGGATATTTTGATATAGTTAAGGACAGCCAGACATACACCTATGTGGGTGAGGGAAATGGTGATTATATCATGGAGGCTGATAAAAACGGCTCGCTTGATTATCCTGTAAATACCACACGCATATATTATAAGGGTGGTTTCAAGAACAATAACTGGTTCAGAACAGGTGTATTTAACCAGGAGGGCAAGACAGGCGATGCTGATAAGACTGCCAATATGACCTTCAATGTAAAAACGGTCACACCCAAGGAGCTTGAGCAGATAGATGTGTCAACAATTGATTTACTCTATCTTTCCGGCTCAAAGTCCGTCCTTTCAAAGGATTTAGGAGACGATGCTGCAAAATATAATACTGATAATGACATTTCATGGGACAAGGTAAAGCAGATAGTCCAGCGTGTACACCAGAGTGGTATAATGATGCCTGTTATAGTGGATAATGGTATTGTGTGGCCTGATTCGAATGCAGATTACTCCAGCAACATTAAAAAGCTTGCAGGTCTTTTAAGCTGTAACAATTTCAGTTCCTTGAATTTTACTAAGGACTCTGCTGATAATTTTATTAACTGGGGGAATGACATAAAATACTATAAGGTTGACAGTGGAACCCATAAATATGGTTTTGTAATTGGCAACGAATATGTTATTCCACGAAACTATAATCCTAGTACGGATGTGCCATTTGTTTTAAGAGATGATTTTGCTTCTGCATTTATTGCAAATGAAGATGAAACTCAATTTGTCGAAGCAGCTAAAAATGAAAATTTTGACGAGATAGCAGAGTATATCAACTCAGAGAATACAAGCAGGAAAAAAGAAAATGATACTCTTGGAAAGGACGAGTATGCATACTATGACAAGGAGATTTCAAAGGCGATAGTTTTAAGCTATATCATATCGTATGCCGATAAAAGAGACATTATAAATCAGACAGATAGTCTGAACATACTGGATATAGAGCCTGGAACTGTAAAAAATGAGTCTGACGCTTTAAATTATGATAAGCTAAAAAATTGGCTTGGATCAAGATGCCCGGAGAAAAAAAAGGTTACAATAACAAGGGTTACGAGTGCAGAATTTATTGGAAGAATAGAGGATCTCAATAATTATGATATGATATATATGGGACTTGTAGCCGATAATCTGAATTATAGAGATGGTCATACAGTATATAATGATTGGAAAATGGATGGGCTTAAATACTCAAATGTTGGTGACATTGTTGTTATAAATCCGAAAGATGTGGTAAATTATTGGGGATATGATATGCTCAAGAATGGTCATGCGGGATTGCTGGATACTGATTATATAAATGATGGAGAGGCGCTTAATACTCAGCTTACATTAAGAGGAAATGGAAATAATGCTGATTATTTAACTGCTCCAAACACATACAGAGGTTCAGGCAATGATATTACTAAGCAGAAGGTTTCAGAATTGGAGGATTATATAAAGGCGGGCTTTCCTGTCGTCTTTTCAGATGGCTTTTTCAGCAATGATAGCAAGTATAAAAGTGGAATTAATGAGGATTACATTGATAACTGTTCAAATGTTTTTACCTTATTATGTGATGTAAAAGATAAAGATAATGTTCTTAAAGTGGACAACAAGGGAGACTTAAAAAATAAGTCAAATGAGACAGCGGTGCTTGTTACATACCTGACTACTGAAAAACCTGAAATATTACTCAAGGAGCAGGAAAAAGTAAAAGATACAGATTATGTTGAGATTAGTAATAATCAGATCACATTGGAATTTTCAATAAACAATGCAGGCGGTGCGGATTCCAAAGCGAGTTTTAATGCACAGCTGTTCTTGGATTCGAATTCCGATGGTAAGTTTTCGACAACCAATGAAGGAATAGATGCAAATAAGATAAAAATATATTGTGATGGCACTATTGTGAATCCGGTAATGGGTGATGATGGTAAATATATGTATAGTCTGAATGCAGGCAATTATAATTATAAACTGGTTTATGATTTGCCGAATGGATTTGTAGGAGTTATGCCTTGGCAGCTTCGTGTGAGTCAGGCTACAAATAGCTACAGATATGATCAGAAATCCGGATATGTGTATGTCAAAAATTCAAAAGGTAGTCCTACAAAAGTCAAGATTCTTCAGATTAATTCAAAGTTGGAGCATAATGAGGGCTTTAGGGGAAATTTTGATATGCAGGCGCAGAAGAATGATAGCAATACAAAGTTTAATAAATTACTTAGTCAAGTGAAGGATTTTGATCTGGATATAGAAACAGTTCGTTATGACGACGTACCTAAAATGGATGAGGTATGTGATAAGCTGCAGACATACGATATGCTTGTGATTGGATTTGGTGATTGTTATGATATTGATAATACAAATAATCATCTCGATAAAATAAAAGCATATATCCAGTCAGGAAAACCGGTATTGTTTGCTCATGATACAACGTCATTTTGTAATAATAAAAATGATAATAAATATAATAATGTCTGGGGATATAAGTTTAACTCTATAATTCGCGATACTGTCGGACTGGATAGGTATGGAATACTGTCAAATGAGTATTTAAAGAAGGGCAATAGATTACAGAGTACTGATGAGGATTTTGATAAAGCTGTACAGACTGCTGAAAAGAATAACACTGATATTGCATATGAGCCAAAATCTGGTAATACAGTTATTGTCAGACAGAATCAGGGATTTACTTATGCGGATTTAAATCAGTATCAGTGGAAAGATAATGGTAGTGATCATGGCGAGTACAGGCTGTATTCAGGGCTTGATAATTATGATGTTGAAGCTAAGACTAATAAGGCAGTCAAGGTTAATTCAGGACAGATTACCACATATCCTTTTAAGATTGCTGACGAAATAAATATAGCTACCACTCATAAGCAGTACTACCAGCTGGATATGAATCAGGATGCTGATGGTGATGGTGAGAGTGATATTGTTGTATGGTATACCTTGTCAAACCAGGGAATTTATGAGCAGTCTCCAAAGGATGTAAGAAATAATTATTATATTTACACAATGGGAAATGTAACATACTCAGGTGTAGGACACTCCGATTTCTCAAATAATGAGGATGAATTGAAACTTTATATAAACACTATGATTGCTGCATATAGTGCAGCGGTTCATGAGCCGTCAATTTATCTTAAGGAGAATGCTGATACCGATTCAAATGACATATCTACATTATATGCAACTATTGATGATGCCATTGAAGAAGAAGCAGCTAATAAAGCGGATGCCAGACTAGATGGTGCAGACAGTACGCAGGATGTTTATTTTACGGTAAAGGATTCAAACCTCGTACGTAATCAGATTGATGATAAAACTGTTGTTTATATGGACTTTTATATCGAGGATCCGCAAAAAAATCCAAAAGATGAAACGATTGGCACCGGAGATGATAAGATTTACTTAAAGAAGGTGGACTGGGATATCTATACACTGAATAATGATGGAACAGAAAATGAACAGATAAATAACAGTAAAGAAAACAGTCAATTAAATAAGGATCCAAGGGACTTCTTTGAAAATAACAAGACATATAAGGTAAAGGTACCATTGAGTGCTTTACCGGAGGGAGCTAATTCTATAAAGATTTATGCCGTAGGATATAGTAAGATTTACCAGTCACAGGTGAGCGGTGGTGATAAAGAAACTACAACAGCAAAGGCATACAAGACCTTCCAGATACAGCGTGTAGGTCTTGCTGATTTGGATTAGTTTTCAAAGGCTCCTGGCTATCACATACTTTTCGTTTAAGCACAATTTATCAAACAGAGACTTATATAAACCATTTATATAGTCTCTGTTTTTTTACTGTTTCTTTATACTTTCTTTATTGAATTATCCACGCTAATTGATAAAATAAATAGTATGCGCACGATTGCGGATATTTTTTGCATTCGTGGATGGGGGATAAATTAACCGGAAAGAAAGGAAAAATTTATGAGTAAAATTTTCAAAAATCTGATTCCATACTGGCG
>ENA-OYXA01000423-OYXA01000423.1-human-gut-metagenome-genome-assembly--contig:-NODE-423-length-15037-cov-7.182686_pt1 | contig 15037 bp, 12 predicted proteins | sample MGYA00244212_ERZ653411 | MGnify/ENA primary metagenome ERZ653411 (study PRJEB26926, sample SAMN06165066) | human gut metagenome | biome: ENVO:00009003; feature: ENVO:2100002; material: ENVO:00002003...
TACGAGATAGGAGTCCGTCTCGTGGGCTCGGAGATGTGTATAAGAGACAGCCCTGTATGTTATTCGATGGCGATGATGTAGTAGTATACCGGCTGGCCGCCGGGGAGGGCGGCGACCTCGGCGTCGGGGCAGATCGTCTCAAACACCTTGGCGGCGCGGGCGGCGTCATCCTCGGTGACACCCTGGCCGGAGTAGACGGTGACGAACTCGGCGTTCTTATCGGCGGCTACATGAGCCAGCTTATCCAGCAGTACGTCCAGGCTGCGGTCGGTGCCCAGGAGCTTGCCGTCACACAGGGCCAGATAGTCGCCCTCGTTGATGGCGAAGCCGTCAAAGTCGGAGTTACGGGCGGCGTAGGTGATCTGGGCGGTGGTGACGTTGGCGGCGGCCTCGGTCATGGCGGCCAGGATGGCCTGGGGATCGTCGTTGTCCGGGTCCACGGCCATCATGGCGGAGATGCCCTGGGGCACGGTGGCGGTGGGCACCACGATGACCTGCTTTTCCGTCAGGCCCACGCACTGCTGGGCGGCCATGATGATGTTCTTGTTGTTGGGCAGGATGAACACGATCTCGCTGGGGGTGCGGTTGACCTCCTGCAAAATTGCCTCGGTGGAGGGGTTCATGGTCTGCCCGCCGGAGACGATACGGTCCACGGTCAGGTCGCGGAACACGGCCTCGAGACCCTCGCCGGCGCAGACGGCCAGGAAACCGTAGCGCTTTTCCGGCGCGGCCACAGCGGTCTCACCGCGCTCCAGCTCAGCCTCGACGGCGTCCAGATCGTCGGTGGACTGGGCCTTCTTGCCGGCGGCCAGGTCGGCGGCCTGGGTACGCATATTCTCGATCTTGGCCAGCTCCAGCGTGCCGTATTTCTGGGCCTCGTTCAGTGCGTCGCCGGGGGTGTCGGTGTGGACGTGGACCTTGAAGGCCTCGTCATCCTCGCCAATGACCAGGCTGTCGCCGATGCTGTTCAGATAGGCACGCAGGCCGTCCAGGGGCTTGTCGGAGGTCTTGCGGACGATGAACACGGTGTCGAAGGCGAAGGTAATGTCCTCGTCGCCGATGGCGGCGAAGTCCGCCTTCTCCTCGGCAGTATCGACCACCTCAGGCACGGGCTCGCCCCGCAGGGCGCGGAGCATACCCTCCAGAATGATGAGGTAGCCCTTGCCGCCGGCGTCCACCACGCCGGCCTTTTTCAGCACGGGGTTCATCTCGATGGTCTCCGCCAAGGTGGTGTAGCCGGTCTTGATGGCCTCGTCCAGTACGAACTCGGCGTCGTTTTTCTCGCCGGCGGCCTCCAGCGCACGCTGGGCGGCCAGGCGGGAGACGGTGAGGACCGTGCCCTCGGCGGGCTTCATCACCGCGCCGTAGGCAGTGGAAACGCCCTCCTGCATGGCCTCGGCCAGCAGGGCGCCGTCGGCGGTGTCATGGCCCTTGAGGACCTTGCTCATGCCGCGGAACAGCAGGGACAAAATGACGCCGGAGTTGCCCCGGGCACCCCGGAGCAGGCCGGAGGCCGTCAGCTTGGCGGCCTCGTCCACGGTGGCGGGCTCGGCCTTGCGGAGCTCGTTCACCGCCGTCTGGATGGTCAGGGACATATTGGTGCCGGTGTCGCCGTCGGGCACCGGAAATACGTTCAGGTCGTTGATGGCCTGTTTCTGCGCGGTGATGCAGGCGGCGCCGAAGGCGACCATCTGCTTGAAGGCGCCGCCGCTGATCTTATCTGTCATGTCTGTTCTCCTTCCGGGCGCGTCACACGGTGACGGAATCCACGCAGACATTCACCGCTTTGACGGTGACGCCGGTGTTGAGGTTGACCACATACTTGACCTCGCCCATAATGGATCGGCAGACTGTGGCGATGTTGACGCCGTTTTCCACGACGATATGCAGCTCGATGGACACGGTGCCGTCATCATTGTACGTGACCTTGACACCCTTGCTCATGGCCTCGGGCCGCAGGAGATGCACCAGCCCGTCAGTCATGCTGCGCTGGGCCATGCCCTTGACGCCGAAGCAGTTGGTGGCGGCCGCGCCGGTGATGGTGGTGAACACGGCGTCGCTGATGGTGATCTCGCCGTTTTCGGTGGGGACTTTTATCATAGCGGACTTCCTTTCTGCGGAAATGGCATAATAACACACGATAATATGGAGTATTATATACTACTTTCTCCGGGATTACAATAGAGATTTTACCGGGGCGGCATATGGGCAGGTTTCCCGCGCGGCTTTGAAGGTGCGGCGAAGAAAGGGAGCGCCCCGCGGGGCGCTCCCTTGTGCGTTACTGCTTGTAGGGCACGTGCCAGATGGTGTCGGCGTACTGGGAGATGGCCCGGTCGGCGGCGAAGACGCCGCTGCGGGCGATGTTGGTGAGGCTCATGCGGTTCCACGTCTCCCGGTCGCGGTAGGTGTGGCGCATCCGGGACTCGGCCTCGCAGTAGGCGGCGAAGTCGGCCAGGACCATGTACTGGTCCGCCTGACCGTCTATGCCGGTGACAAGCCGCTGGAACAGGTCCTCGTAGGTAACGCCGTCCCGGAAGCCAACCTTCAGCTGGTCCAGCACGCGGCGCAGTACCGGGTCGCGCTGGTAGAGCAGGTTGGGGTCGTAGGTGTGGCGCAGGTGCTCCACCTCATCGGCATGAAGGCCGAAGAGGAACATATTGTCGTCGCCCAGCAGGTCGTGCATTTCCACGTTGGCACCGTCCAGGGTGCCGACGGTCAGCGCGCCGTTCATCATAAACTTCATATTGCCGGTGCCGCTGGCCTCCTTGCCGGCGGTGGAGATCTGCTGACTGACCTCGCTGGCGGGCATGAGGACCTCGGCCAGGGAGACGCGGTAGTTCTCCAGGAACACCACCTGGAGCCGATCTTTGCACAGCGGGTCGCTGTTGATCTGGTCGGCCAGGGAGTTGATGAGGTGGATGATGCGCTTGGCCACGGCGTAGCCCGGGGCGGCCTTGGCACCGAACAGGAACGTCTGGGGCGGGAGGTCCAGGCTGGGGTCATCCTGCAGGCGCTGGTACAGGTAGATGATCTGCAGGGCGTTCAGCAGCTGGCGCTTGTACTCGTGCAGGCGCTTTACCTGCACATCGAAGATGGCGTCGGTGTTCAGCACCACACCCTGGTGCTTCCTGGCGAAGGCGGCAAAGGCCAGCTTGTTCTGATGCTTGATGTCCTCCAGACGCTGAAGGACCGCCTTGTCACCGGCGTAGGCCTCCAGCTTTTTCAGCTCCTGCGGATGGGTGAGATAGCCCTCGCCGATCAGGTCACGGAGCAGTCCGTCCAGACCGGGGTTGATCTGGGGCACCCAGCGGCGGTGGTCGATGCCGTTGGTGACGTTCTTGAACTTGTCCGGCATCATCTGGCAGGCGTCCTTGAACAGGTCCTTCCGCAAAATCTCGGAGTGCAGGGCGCTGACGCCGTTGACGGCCATGCTGCCGGCGATGCACAGGTTGGCCATGCGGACGCCGCCGTCCCAGATAATGGCCAGCTTGGCGGTCTTGACCGGGTCGTGATAGAATTCCTCCACCTGCTGCTGCCAGCGGCGGGAGATCTCCTGCAATATCTGCCACACGCGGGGCAGCAGCGTTTCGAACAGCTGCTGCGGCCAGACCTCAAGGGCCTCGGAAAGCACGGTGTGGTTGGTGTAGGCCACGCAGTGGGTGGTGATGTGCCAGGCCTCGTCCCAGCCCATGCCGGCATCGTCGATGAGGATACGCATCAGCTCCGGGATCACCAGCGTGGGGTGGGTGTCGTTGATCTGGATGACATTCTTCTCATGGAAGTTCCTGAGGGTACCGTACTGCTGGATGTGCTTGCGGGTGATGGACTGAATGGTGGCGGACACGAAGAAATACTGCTGCTTCAGCCGCAGGGACTTGCCCTCGTAGTGGTTGTCCTCGGGGTAGAGCACCTGACTGATGGCGTCAGCCATGGCGCGCTCCTCGGCGGCGTGGAGGTACTGGCCCTCGCTGAAGAGCTTCATGTCGATGGGTTTGGGGCTGCGGGCCTGCCACAGACGCAGGGTGTTCACATGGTCGGTGTCGTAGCCGGCGATCTCCATGTCGCAGGGGATGGCCAGCACGCGGGTGTAGTCCTCGTGGACCACCATCAGGTGGTTGTTGTCCCAGCGGGTGCGGACCTTACCGCCGAAGTGGACCTCCTCGGCCTCCTGCAGCTTGGGCAGCAGCCACGCGTCGCCCAGCTGCATCCAGTCGTCGGGCAGCTCCACCTGCTGGCCCTCCACGATCTTCTGCTTGAAAATACCCAGCTCATAGCAGATGGAGTAGCCCGTCGCCGGAATCTCCAGGGTGGTCATGCTGTCCAGATAGCAGGCGGCCAGGCGGCCCAGACCGCCGTTGCCCAGACCGGCGTCCGGCTCCATGTCGAAGATGTCCGCCGCTTTGAAGCCCAGCTCGCCGATGGCGGCGGTCAGGGGCTCCAGCAGCGCCAGATTGAAGGCGTTTTTCATCAGGCTGCGGCCCATCAGGAACTCCAGCGACAGGTAGTGGACCTTGCGCTTTTCCTCGTGGGCCGTCTCCTCGCGGGTCTGTACGCCGTGCTCGGCCATGATGTCCCGCAGGACCATGGCGCAGGCCTTCATCATCTCGCTGTCGGTGGCCTGCTGCTCGGTGCAGCCATAGTTGAGACGCAGCTTCTGCACGATGGCCTCTTTCAGGGTCTCTTTGTTGTAGGTCATATCGGGTAACTCCTCCTTGGGTCAAAGATTCTCATAAATGTGCCGGTAGGCCGCCGCACTGCGGCCCCAGCTGAAGTCCGCGGTCATGCCCCGGTATCGAACGGTGTCGAAGCCTGTCCGGTCGCCCCGGTACAGGCCGGTGGCCTGACCGATGACGGAGAGCATGGCCCCGGCGTCATAGTCGCCGAACAGGTAGCCGGTGCCGTCCTCCTGCCCCACCTGGCAGGAGCGCACGGTGTCCGCCAGACCGCCGGTGCTCCGCACGATGGGCACCGCGCCGTAGCGCATGGCGATCATCTGGCTCAGGCCGCAGGGCTCGCTGCGGGAGGGCATCAGGAACAGGTCCGCAGCGGCATAAATGCGCCTGGACAGGTCCTCGGCGTACAGGATCTGGGCCGACAGGCGGCCGGGGTACTGCCCGGCTTTCCAGCGGAAGAAATCCTCATACTGCCCGTCGCCGGTGCCCAGTACCACGAACTGGCAGCCGGCGGCCATGATGCCGTCCATGGCCTGCTGCACGAGATCAAGCCCCTTGTGGCCCACCAGCCGCGTCACCATGGCGATCAGCGGCGTGTCCGGCTCCTGGGCAAGTCCGAGGGCAGCCTGCAGGGATGCCTTGCACACGGCCTTGCCGGCCGGGTCTGCCGCCGTGTAATGCGCCGGAAGCGCCGGGTCGGACGCCGGGTCGTAGGTGACGGTGTCGATGCCGTTGACCACGCCGTGCATTTTCCAGCCGATGGCGTCCACCACGCTCTCCAGCCCCTCGGCATAGGCCGGGTCATGGAGTTGGGCGGCGTAGGTGGGGCTGACGGTGGTGACGGCGTCCGCCATGAGCATGGCACCCTTCATCAGGTTCACGTCGCCGTCCATGCGGAGGGTGCCGTCGTCGTACCAGCCACGATCCAGACCGAAGAGCTGGTCTACGCTGTCGCTGCCGTAGCGGCCCTGATACTCAATGTTGTGAATGGTGAACACCGTGCGGATATGGCGTATCTCCCACCAGCGGGTGGCCGCGTCCTTGAGATAGATGGGTACCAGCGCCGTCTGCCAGTCGTTGCAGTGGAGGATGTCCGGCATCCAGTCCAGGCTGGGCAGCAGGTCGACGACCGCGTGGCTGAAGAAGGCGAAGCGCTCGCCGTCGTCAAACTCGCCGTACAGGCGGCCGCGGCGGAAATACTTTTCGTTGTCCACGAAGTACCAGGTCACGCCCCGGTCATGGAGGGAGAACAGGCCGCAGTACTCATGCCGCCAGCCCAGGTCCACGTAGATATACCGGCGGAAGGTCATTTTCTCCCGCCACTGGGGGCCGATCTTGTCGTACAGGGGCAGAATGACGGCGGTCTCGACACCCTCCGCCGCCAGGGCGGGGGGGAGGCTGCCGGCCACATCGGCCAGGCCGCCGGTCTTGCAGAAGGGATAGGCCTCGCTGGTCACATACAGCAGCTTCATGGCAGGCTCCTTTCTCTCACACCGTCGCGCCCTTGGCGATGACGATGGGATAGCGCTCATGGCCCATCAGGGTCACATTCTCGCTGACGGTGACGTATTTGTCGGTGATCACGCCCCGCAGTATGGCACCGCGCTTGACCACCGTGTCCTTGAACAGGATACAGTTTTCCACGCTGGCACCCTTTTCAATACGCACGTTGCGGAACAGCACGCAGTTTTTTACGCTGCCCTGGATGTCGCAGCCGTCGGCGGCCAGGGAGTTGACGCAGCCGCCCTCCGGGTCGATGTAGCTGGAGGGGGAGTCGTTCTCCTTGCCGTATACCGGACGGTCCGGGCAGAACAGGGCGCTGCGGGTGGCGGTATCCAGCAGCTCCATGCTGCGGTCGTAGTAGTTCTGCAGGGTGCTGATGTGGGCGGCGTAGCCGTCGTAGACATAGCTTTGCAGATGGAGGCGGCTGCTCATGCCCTGAAGGATATCCCGCCGCAGGCTGTAACGGTTGTGGCTCAGGCACTCCGTCACCAGCTGGATGAGCAGCTCGGTCCGCAGGACAAAGATGTTCAGGCAGCGATAGCCCTCCGGCGTGTGCAGGCCGTAGGCCGTGTCGGTGATGCGGCCCCGGGCGTCCAGCCGGAAGTAGGTATCCTGCCCGTCGCCGGGGACGGCGGTGCAGACGGCGGTGATGTCCGCGCCGGTGTCGATATGGCGGCGGAGCACGTCCTCCAGGGGCGCGTTGATGACCGTGTCGCTGTCGGACAGCACCACGTAGTCCTGGCGGATGCCCTTCAGGTAGTTCATCACGCTGCCCAGGGCATCCACGCGGCCGCGGAACTGGCCGTCGCCGCGGTGCTGCTCATTATAGGCGAAGGCCGGCAGCAGCGTCAGACCGCCGAAGTTGCGGCTCAGGTCCCAGCTCTTGCCGCTGCCCAGGTGGTCCAGCAGCGACTGGCACTTGCCGTGCATGATGACGCCCACGTCCGTGACGCCGGCGTTCACCATGCTGGAGAGGATGAAGTCGATGATGCGGTAGTCACCGCCGAAGGGGATGGAGCCGTGGACGCGATTTTCGATGAGCTCCCGCAGACCGTTTTCCTTGTCGTAGGAGAAGATGATCCCGTGCATTCCGTTCATGGCCGCACCTCCTTGCCGTTTTCGCCCAGCATCATTTTCGGTTCGATGACCGCGCCGTCCGCCACGGAGGTCCGGGGCCCCAGCACGGCGATGCCCCAGTCCTCAAAGGGGACGCTGCCCGGGGCGCCGCCCACCACGGCGTTTCTGCCTACGCGGCAGCCCTCGCCCACGATGGCGTAGGACACCTTCGCGCCTGCCTCGATGACGGCGCCGGGCATGACCACGGAATAGGAGACGGACGCGCCCTCGGCCACGGTGGTGCCGGTGCTGAGGACGGCGTTCTTTACCTCGCCCAGCACGGTGCAGCCCTTGGCCACGGCGCTGTTGCCCACATCGCCCGTTTTACCGATGTAGGTGGGCGGGCAGGTGGGCGTGCGGCCGTAGATGCGCCACTTCTTGTCCAGCAGGTTCAGCCCGGAGCCGGGGGAGAGCATATCCATGTTGGCGTCCCACAGGGAGTCCAGCGTGCCCACGTCCTTCCAGTAGCCCTCGAAGCGGTAGGCGGACATCCTCTCACCGTTTCGCAGCATAGCGGGGATGATGTTTTTTCCAAAGTCGTTGTCGCTGCGGGGATCAGTCTCATCATCGATGAGGTACTGGCGCAGCTTTTTCCAGGTGAAGATATAGATGCCCATGGAGGCCAGGTTGCTTTTCGGTTCCTTGGGCTTCTCGGCGAACTCGGTGATATTGTCGTCACCGTCCACGGCCATGATGCCGAAGCGGCTGGCCTCCTCCCAGGGGACCTCCATGACGGAGATGGTGCAGTCGGCACCGGTGGCCTTGTGGCGGCGCAGCATCAGGGAGTAGTCCATCTTATAGATGTGGTCGCCGGAGAGCACCAGTACGTACTCCGGGTCGTACAGATCCACGAAGCCGATGTTCTGGTAGATGGCGTTGGCGGTGCCCTTGTACCAGACGGCGCCGCCGGCGCTCTGGTAGGGCGGCAGGATATGTACGCCGCCGTTGACACGGTCCAGCTCCCAGGGCTGGCCGCTGCCGATGTAGGTGTTCAGCTCCAGCGGCCGGTACTGGGTCAGCACGCCCACGGTGTCGATGCCGGAGTTGGTACAGTTGGACAGGGGAAAGTCGATGATGCGGAATTTGCCGCCGAAGGGCACGGCGGGCTTGGCCATGCTGCCGGTGAGCACGTATAGGCGGCTGCCCTGGCCGCCGGCCAGCAGCATCGCCACACACTCTTTTTTCATCCTTGCGTACCTCCTGTGTTCTGTTTTTTCCGGGGGCGTTTTCCCTCCCGGCGCAGCAGCACCGCGCCCAAGGGCGGAATGGTCAGGGAAAGGGACGTTTCCCGCCCGTGGGAGGGGATATCGTCCACGTCGATCCGGCTGCCCGCCGGAAGGGCGCAGCCGCTGCCGCCCCAGCAGGTATCGTCCGTGTTGAACAGCACCTCATACCGCGCCGCCGCCGGCACGCCGAAGCGGTAGTTGTCCCAGGGCACCGGCGCAAAGTTCACCGCGCAGATCAGCTCGTGGCCCCTGCGGTCCCGCCGCAGAAACACCAGCACGTTGTTGTGGTTATCATCGGCCACCAGCCATGTAAAGCCGTCCCAGTCCCGGTCGTTTTCCCACAGGCACCGGTTGCGCTTATACAGCCGGTTCAGCTGCCGCAGGCACTCATGGCTGGCCCGGCAGGCGGGATCGTCCAGCAGATACCAGTCCAGCTGGCCGCGGAAGTCCCACTCGTGCCACTGGGGCAGCTCGCTGCCCATGAACAGCAGCTTTTTGCCGGGGTGGCACAGCATATAGGCCCAGAAACTCCTTACACCGGCCAGCTGCCGCCAGTCGTCGCCGGGCATCTTGCCCCGGAGAGAGCCCTTCATGTGGACCACCTCGTCGTGGGACAGGGGCAGGACGTAGTTTTCCGAGAAGGCGTAGACCATGGAGAACGTCACATCCCGGTGGTGGAACTGGCGGAAGTAGGGGTCCATCTTCAGATAGTGGCACAGGTCGTTCATCCAGCCCATGTTCCACTTCAGGTTGAAGCCCAGACCGCCCTGCTCCGGCGGATAGGTGACCAGCGGCCACGCGGTGGACTCCTCCGCCACCATCAGCGCCGCCGGGTCGGCGGCAAAGGCTGCCCGGTTCAGCTCACGCAGGAAGTCGATGGCCTCCAGGTTCTCCCGGCCGCCGTCCTTGTTGGGACGCCACGCGCCGCCCTGCCGGTCATAGTCCAGATACAGCATGGACGCCACCGCGTCCACCCGCAGCCCGTCGATGTGGTATTCCTTCAACCAGTAGACGGCGGAGGACAGCAGGAATTCCCGGACCTCCGGCTTGCCGAAGTCGAATACACGGGTGCCCCAGCCGGCGTGCTCCCATTTCAGGGGGTCGCCGTACTCATAGAGGCAGGTGCCGTCAAATTCGATAAGCCCGTGGCTGTCCTTACAGAAGTGGGCGGGCACCCAGTCCAGTATCACGCCCAGCCCCGCCCGGTGCAGGGCATCCACCAGGGCCATGAAGTCGTGGGGCGTGCCGTAGCGGCTGGTGGGGGCGAAGTAGCCGGTGCACTGGTAGCCCCAGCTGTCGTCCAGGGGGTATTCCGTCACCGGCAGCAGCTCTACGAAGTTGTAGCCCATGGCCTTTACATAGGAGGGCAGCTCCTTTGCCAGCTCCACATAGCTCAGGGGAGAGCCGTCCTCGTGGCGCTTCCACGAGCCCAGATGCACCTCGTAGATCAGCAGCTCGCCGTTCACCGGCGGCTTTTCCAGCCGCTGCTGCCGCCAGTCATCGTCCCGCCACCGGTATCCGGACAGGTCGTAGACCTTGCTGTCTGTCCCGGGACGGGTGGCCGCGTGGAAGGCGCAGGGATCGGCCTTCCAGACCACCCGGCCGTCCGCGCCGGTGACCACATATTTGTAGGCGTCGTAGACCTTGGCGTTCTCCGCCGCCGTTTCCCACACGCCGGTATCCAGCCGGGTCATGGGCTGGGGCTGCCAGCCGTTGAAGTCCCCGGCCAGCGCTACGGCGCGGGCGTTGGGCGCCCACACGCGGAAGGTGAAGCCCTGCTCCGCCGGGTGTGCGCCGAGGTAGGTGTAGATGTCGTGGGCCGGGTGGCGCGTCATGTGCTCAGCTCCTTTTCTCTCACGCTGCTCGTCTGCTCTATGGTAGCACGCCTGTTCCGTCAAAGGGCGCGAAACAGGTCGCTGGTAACGTTACCGACATTGTACCCCATTTTTCCCGTCCCGTCAACAAACAAGGCGCTTTTTGTGCCGCGGCGGGGGCGGAAAAGGGCCGCAAGCACAAAAGGGAAACGCAGGCGCGCTGCGTTTCCCTTTTCGTTTACTCATCCCGCTGCTGCACGGCGCTGCTGCCGTTCAGGCCGAAGTCGTCCGCCACGCTGGCGGTGTCCCGGCGCAGCATGGTCTCCATCACCCGGATATCGCTGTCGATATCCATGGCATCGGTGCGGTACAGCTCGTCCAGCTGGTGCTCGAAGCCCGCCACGATGCTGTCCATGGTCTTTTCGATCTTGGCCTTGGCCTGGCTCAGGTTCTCGCCGCTGACGCCGGCCTCCTCGAAGCTGGCGTAGTTTTCCAGCAGCTTCAGGGTGGTGGGCAGGTAGTAGTTCAGGAACGTGCCGGCGGCGTCACGCTTGGCCTCGTCCTCTTCAATGAGTTTGAAAATACGGCCGGACACCTGCTCCATGCGGTCCAGCTTGGCGCTGATGGCCTCGTCGGCGATGCGGTCGTTCAGCTCGCGGATCTGGGCCAGGATGGCGGCGTAGCCCGCCGGCGCGGGCGTGGTCTGTGCGGGCTGACCCTGCTCCGCCTTGGCGCGGTGGGCGGCATCAAAGTACGCCGTGGCGGCGGCCTGGGACTTGAAGAGCATACCGCTGCCCATGTCGATATAGGCCTCGTCACCCCAGAGGCCCTTTTCCAGCATCAGGTTCACGTCCTTCTCCACCCGGCGGCGGGACACGTCGGCGGCCCGGGCCAGATAGTCCAGGGGCACGGCCTGCTTCTGCCCGACGGTGCGGAGGTAGGTGGCAAAGCGCCGCTGGCGGCGCTTCATGGCGCCGCTGCCCAGCAGCAGGGACGCGCCGCCGGCCATCATGCCCAGGGGATAGAACAGCTGCCGCAGCAGGTCCATCCATTCATGCCATTTGATGGCGTAGCGCAGTTCAAAGTAGTCCACCTGCTGCACCAGGAAAAACACGCCCAGAATACCCACCACCGCGCCGATGATCTTCATGGTTTTGGCGCCCTTGTCGGAGTAGTTCGGCGTCTCTGTGACCTTGCGGACAGTGTTCTTCGCCGCGGAGGCGCGCGCCTGCGCAGGCTTCGCCTCGGCGCTGCCCGCCGCCGTCCGCTGCCACGCATCCCGCGCCTGCTGGCGCATTTTCCTGCCGCCGCCCTCGCTGAGCTTGCTCAGCAGCAGGATCAGGCCCACAGGCCAGGCCACGGCAAACATCACCGCGATGAATATCCACGAACCCAGGTCGTTATTGTTCTTTTTCGGCGGCTTCGGCTGAAGACCGTTGTTCTCGTCGTATTCGTAGCTCATGCTTCCCCTTCTCCCTTTCCCCGCAGCTTTCGCTTGTTGCCCTTTTCGTCCACAATATAGGTATTCTCCAGCACGCTGCGGGCATTGGCCATTACCGCGTTCAGGTACTCCTGCCGCAGTGCAGCGCGCTCCTCGATCTCCGCGTCTGTCAGCCCCTCGGCCTTGGCCTTGCGGGCCAGCTCGTTGATGCGTGCTATCTTCTTCTCGTCCATAACTGTTTCTCCCTTATATGTATCGCCGTATGTCCACCGGCAGGCGGCCCTTTTTCGTGGGAGCGCCCACGCTGCCCAATACGCATTTTCCCAGACCGCGGCAGGTGATGGTATCCCCCGCCGACACGGGCTTGTCCGGCTTCACACAGGTGACGTAGTTCACCTGTACGGACCCCTTTTCCACGGCCTCCGCCGCCCGGCCCCGGCTGAGAGAAAATCCCGCCGCCAGCACGTTGTCCAGCCGCAGGGAGGAGACGGTGTCCCGCAGTTCCTTCACCGCCGCATGGGGGACCGCCAGCGCCGAAAGCGGCAGCGGTGTTACGGTGAGCTTCTCCCGGCCGGCGCTGTCCCAGTTCTGCAGCAGGAAATCCGTCATGGACGGGTCCAGCAGCACCTGACAGCCGCCCTTTTCCACAAGTATATCGCCTATCTTCTCCCGGGTCAATCCCAGAGCCATCAAACTGCCCAAAAAATCCCGGTGGGTCAGGTCGCCGCCGCTGCGGCACGCGGCCCGCACCGCCGCGACCTGGTCGTCAGGCATCTCCAGCCAGTCCGGCAGGAACACCAGCCGCTTTCGCTCCGCGCCGTCATAGCCGCCCCAGAAAATGCCGGACTCCCGCGCGCCCAGCGACACCAGAAAGCCCTGCGCTGCAGCCTGCTCCGCAGGGGAGAGAAAGCCTGTGGCCGTGGGAATGTTCCGCGTGCGGCACTGCTCACACTTATCCCACACGCGGCTCAGCAGCAGCCGTTCCTCCGGGCTGTGGGCGGCTCTGTCCAGCAGTTCTCGTCTGTCCATGTTATGCCCCCAAATTCTGCGTGCGGTACAGTGTGGCGTACACGCCGTTCTTCGCCAGGAGTTCCTGGTGGGAGCCCTGTTCAGCGATGACGCCGTCCTGTATCACCAGTATCCGGTCGGCCGAACGAATGGTGGACAGCCGGTGGGCGATGATCAGTGTCGTGCGGCCTCGGGCCAGACGGTCAAAGGCGCCCTGGATGCGGGCTTCCGTCACGCTGTCCAGCGCGGAGGTGGCCTCATCCAGTATCAGAATGGGCGGGGCCTTCAGAAACACCCGGGCGATGGCCACCCGCTGCTTCTGCCCGCCGGAGAGCAGCGCGCCCCGCTCACCCACATAGGTGTCGAACCCGTCGGGCATGGCGCAGATATCGTCGTAGATCTCCGCCTGCCGCGCCGCCTGCTCTACCTCGGCATCGGTGGCGTCGGGGCGGCCATAGCGGATATTCTCGCGGATGGTGCCGGCAAACAGAAACACATCCTGCTGCACGATGCCGATGGCCCGGCGCAGGGAGCGCTGGGTGACGGCGCGGACATCGCGGCCGTCGACGGTGATGCTGCCGCTGTCCACGTCGTAGAACCGGGGCAGCAGCTGGCACAGGGTGGTCTTGCCGCCGCCGGAGGGCCCCACCAGGGCCACCGTCTCGCCGGCGGGGATGTGCAGCGTCACGTTGTGCAGCACCTCGGCCTTTTCGCCGTAGGCGAAGGAGACGTCGTTCACGTCCACGCGGCCCTGTACATGTTCGAGGGGCTGCGCGTCCGGCGCGTCCTGAATGGACGGCTCGGTGGCCATCAGCTCAATGAAGCGGTGCAGGCCCGCGAAGCCGTTGGAGAACATCTCGGCGAAGTTGGCCAGCTTGCGGATGGGACTGACGAAGGCGGTGACGTATAGGGAGAAGGTGATCAGATCCACATAGTCCATTTTCTCCCCCATGATGAGCCAGCCGCCCACGGCGATCACCGCCACCGGCAATATGCCGGTGCAGAACTCCATCACCGCGTTGAAGCGGCCCATCTCCTTGTGAAAGCCACGCTTGGCGGTCTTGAACACCTCGTTGGCCTCGTCGAACCGCTGCTGCTGGGCTTCTTCGTTGGCAAAGGCCTTGGTGGTCCGCACGCCGGACAGGCCGGACTCGATGGCGGCGTTGATGGTGCCGGTCTTGACCTTGGCAGCCCGGGAGGCGGCGCTCATCTGCCGGCGGCGGCGCAGGGCCATGGTCAGCAGGACAGGCAGCAGCACCAGCAGTACCAGCGCCAGCTCCCAGCGCAGGGTGAACATCACCGCCAGCGCGCCCACGATGGTCACCAGGGAGATGAACAGATCCTCCGGCCCGTGGTGGGCCAGCTCCGTCAGTTCAAACAGGTCACTGGTCAGGCGGCTCATCAGCTGGCCGGTGCGGTTGCGGTCGTAGAAGTCGAAGCCCAGCTCCTGAATGTGGCGGTACAGATCGCGGCGGATATCCGCCTCCACGCGGATGCCGAAGGTGTGGCCCCAGTAGGCCACCACGAAGTACAGCGCCGAGCGCAGCACATAGGCGGCCACCACCACCGCCATGACGATGAAGAATACCCGGAACTGCCGCTGGGGCAGCCAGGTATACATGGCGGCGCGGGACACCAGCGGGAACGCCAGGTCGATGCAGGCGATGAGGAACGCGCAGGACAGGTCCAGGGCGAAGAGCCGCCGGTGGGGTTTGAAGTAGGAGAGGAATATCCGCAGGGGGCTGCGGGTCTGATAATCTTTCGTGGTCATGCTATGCCTCACTCGGTGTTTTTTGAACATATAGTATAGCACATCGGCACGGCGTTCGCAATAGCACGCAGCGCCCCGGCTTGCGTGTCGGGGCGCTGCGTGTTATAATTGGGCCATGACCTGGCCGATAGGGCCGTCGATGGTGACGGCGGCGCCAAGACCGCTGCCGGCCCCGCCCTTGTTGATGACCGCCAGCTTATGGCCGCGGTAGTACTGTATCAGCCCGGCGGCGGGATAGACCACCAGCGACGTGCCGCCGATGATGAGCACGTCTGCCTGCCGGATATAGTGGATGGCGCGGGCCATCACGTCCTCATCCAGGGACTCCTCATACAGCACCACGTCCGGCTTAATGATGCCGCCGCAGGTGCAGCGGGGAATGCCGCGGCTCTCCGCGATGCGCTCCACACCGTAGAATTTCCCGCAGCGGGTACAGTCTGTCTCTTATACACATCTGACGCTGCCGACGAAGCTAGAAGTGTAGA
>ENA-OYXA01000431-OYXA01000431.1-human-gut-metagenome-genome-assembly--contig:-NODE-431-length-14771-cov-26.299130_pt1 | contig 14771 bp, 10 predicted proteins | sample MGYA00244212_ERZ653411 | MGnify/ENA primary metagenome ERZ653411 (study PRJEB26926, sample SAMN06165066) | human gut metagenome | biome: ENVO:00009003; feature: ENVO:2100002; material: ENVO:00002003...
GAAATAAAGGGGGTGCTTGCGGAGATATGGCGGTTACAAAGATTAAGCCTATTAAAAGCACGTTGAGCAAAGCCCTTGATTATATCCAAAACCCGGATAAGACAGACGGGAAAACGCTTGTGTCCTCTTTTGGGTGCAGCTATGAAACGGCAGATATTGAGTTTGAATATACTTTGTCGCAGGCTCGGCAAAAAGGGAATAACTTAGCCTTTCATCTGATACAATCGTTTGAACCGGGAGAGGTGGACTGTGAGAAAGCCCATGCAATCGGAAAGCAGCTTGCCGACGCAGCAACAAAGGGACAGCACGAATACGTCCTTACCACCCACATAGACAAGGGGCATATCCATAACCACATCATTTTTTGCGCAGTCAATTTCGTTGACTACCACAAGTACAATTCCAATAAGCGCAGCTACTACGGCATACGGAACATGAGCGATAAGCTGTGCAGGGAAAACGGGCTGTCCGTTATCGTTCCGGGTAAAGGCAGTAAGGGAAAAAGTTATGCAGAATATCAAGCGGAAAAGACGGGAACAAGTTGGAAAGGCAAGCTAAAAATTGCCGTTGATACGCTTATCCCCCAAGTAGCAAGTTTTGAAGAATTATTGCAGCGGTTACAGGCGGCGGGCTATGAGATAAAGCCGGGAAAATATATCTCCTGCCGCGCTCCCGGACAGGAACGGTTTACCCGCTTAAAAACCCTCGGTACAGATTATACAGAGGAAGCAATCAAAGAACGGATTGCAGGCAAACGCACAAAAATAGCGAAAGCTCCCAAAGAGCAGCGCGGCGTATCGCTGCTTATCGACATTGAAAATAGTATCAAGGCACAAAAGAGCCGGGGCTATGAACAGTGGGCGAAAATCCATAATCTGAAACTGGCGGCAAAGACTATGAATTTCTTGACGGAACATCAGATTGAACAGTATGCGAATTTAGTCAGCCGGATTGAAGAAATAAATGCGGAAAATGAAAAGACCGCAGACGCATTAAAGAGCGTGGAGAAACGTCTTGCAGACATGGTGGTGCTGATGAAGCACGTTACCACCTACCAAAAGACAAAACCTGTCTATGAAGCATACCGCAGGACAAAGGATAAAGACGCATACCGGGCAAAAAATGAAAGCAGTCTGATACTCCATGAAGCGGCGGCAAAAACACTAAAAGCGTCGGGCATTGCCAAGCTCCCCAATCTCGCTGCCATGCAGGAAGAATACAGGAAGCTCCAAGCGCAGAAAGAAGCCCTTTACGCTGCTTATGGCAAGCTGAAAAAACAGGTCAAGGAATACGACGTTATCAAGCAGAACATAGACAGTATTTTGCGGCAGCCAAGAGAGCCGGAACGGAAACGACAGACACAACTTGAATAATATTGTAATCGTAGAAAATATCAGAGATGTATGATATAATATTTTCTAAATTAAGGCACATATTTCTTTGCCAAGAATGGAGAGATATATAATATGAGTGATTTTACTTATTCAATACCCTTTTCTAATGAAAAATTACTTGCAGGAATAATTTATCAATTAAAACGTGACAATCTGTATGATATTGCTAATCTTCTAAAAGGTTGTAATGTTGAAGTTGAAGAAGGCGGTTATTCACATTATAGTGGTGGTGGGCGGTGGGACGCTCATTCAGCCTACGTTACATTCTATGTCAATCCCGCTAATATAGATTTTCTTGATACTCCCGATACAAAAAGAAAATTAGCAAACATTTGTGACGGACTTATTCCTGTTAATGTTGGATTTGATGTTAAAGACGCATATTTTAAATTAGATTTAACAAAAGATTTTGAATTAGAAGATGACTTGATTTTAGATTTAGAACAAAACACAAATTCAATATCTGCACGAATAATCAATGATATATTGCCGGAAGATGTGAAGATTAAAGGTTATCATATGGCAGAGGTTTATACATACTTGTATTCTGTAGAAAATTCATTACGGTTATTCATTGAGAAAGTCTGTAAGGAAAAATACGGCGAAAGTTATTTTTCTCAAATTACTGTACCAAGAGCTTTACAGAACACTTTACAAACTCGAAAAGATAACGCAGAAAACAAGAAATGGTTAAGCGTTCGTGGAAGTGAATTATTCTATTTGGATTTTAAAGATTTGGGGAATTTGATTGACAATAACTGGGACTTATTTAGTCCGTATTTTCCAAACAGAGAATTTATTATACCAAAATTAAATGAAATGGCAGATTGCAGAAATCTTATTGCTCACAACAGTTATATAGGAGATACAGAACGTAACTTAATGAAAACTTATTACAATGTAATTCTCAAACAAATATCTGCGTATTATGATAAATAAAAAGCGTGACATAGACAAACAAAAAAGTCTGTCTATGTCACATTTTTTGTCTATGTTACGCAGTAGAACCCCGTTTTCAAGGGCAAAGGTATTCTGTATCGCCTATGCCAGTTTCACGCCGTTTATGCCCTGTAAATCAAGGCTTTTTTCGCCCTTATTGCGTAACTGCCGCGCGCCATTTCCTCATGCGCTCGGCTGCCTGTCTGCGGGTAATCCGTTTTCGGCAGTCCGGGCAGTATTTGACGCTGTTCGATTTTGATACAAAAAATGTGCCGCACTCACTACAACGCTTTTTGTCCTCGGTTTTGAAAAGCTCCGCATAGAGCAGCTTATCAAGAGGAAGTACGGCAATCTGAAACCACTTGCATAAAAGCGAATAGGAAATAAGCTGCGGGCAGACACATTCCTCCCCGTCGTCCAGTAAGATACAGTGTCCGCGCTCGCAGTTGCAGCACTCCTTTTTCACAAGGCTGTTGACTTTCCGGCTCTGTGGCGGCGTAAGCCGCTTACCCCCGGTCATACCTCATCAGCGGCGAAAATGGCAAGCTCCGCATACTCGTTTTCTGTTAATGGGTAGATTTTCTGTAAGGTGCGTTCTGCAAAGGGGCGCATATCCTCGTCCATGAATGGCAGCGCAGCCGTCATATTTTCAATAAGCTGTGCCTTGCTTCCCTCATGGTATATACTCAACAGGTTCATTTCTTCAACGGTCAGTCTAATCATGCTCATACCTCCAATTCGTGATTTTTTGTTTTTGCCGCTTTTTTCTGTGCGGTCTTTTCTTTGTCTGCTCGAAGCTGCGCCCGGATAGAGGGCTTTTTCTCTGGTTCTGTCTGTTTCTTTTCTGCTTTGAGGGCTTCGGCGTATTCTGCAAGGGAAATCTGTCCTCCGGCTTTTGCCTTTTCCTCCAGTTCCGCAGCGGTCGGGGTGTTATTTATCTGCCCGTCAATCATGTTGTAGTTTTGCTCGGTGGTCTGCTCCGCAGTTTTCAGATAGTTTTCCGGCTGCTCTGCGGCAATGGCAAACGCCCGCGTTCCGTTCCCCATAATCAGATATTTTCCGTCGTCGGACTGGTGGTGCAATCCATATCCGGCAGCTTCCATTTGCTCGCGGCTCATGGCGGTTACATAGAAAGTCCCCCTCGGCGTTTTGATTGTTTCGCCTGTTTCCAATTCGTCGGGAATGAGGGCTTTTTCCTGCTCCTTGAAAAACTCCGGTACTTCCTTATAACCGAAGCTGTCTACATAGTGGGCGGTGTCCTGCCCGTTCTGATGAAGCACCACTATATCGGAAACGGAAAGGCTGTGTCCCTTAAAATCTTTCGGGTGGTCGATATTGAAGCGGGTGTAAATATCTTCAAAGGAAGTCCCCGGTGTAAGCTCTGCGGAATAGACAAGTGTATAGTTTTTCGCGTCTACCCAGTGTCCTGTGGCAGTCAGACGGTCGTAAGGTTCAAAGCGCAAATCCCTTGTTTCGTCCCCGCCTTTTATCTGATAAATGGAAAAGGTGTCTTTGTCCTGTGGGGCTTCCCGTTCCGGCTGCTCCTGTGCCGCTACCTTTTGCGCCCGGATATGCGCCCGCTGTAACTCGGTAGGCTTTTCCCCGGTAAGAGGTGCAATCGCCTTGACATAATCAGCCGCATAGTAGACGTTACTGGTAAGCTGCCGCTGCCATGTCCCTGCTTTTGGCGACCAACGGAAGCCATTATTTTTTAAGGCTTCCCGCGTGGCTTCGTCCGGCTTATCCTCAAAGAAGATTTGCAGTCGGTTCGCTTCGGTGTTTGCTTCCACCTTGCCGCCGTCAAATTCCCAACCGACAAAACCGATTTCTTTTTGCTGTGAAAGGGATTTGATACGGTCTTTCACGCGCCGGATTTCTGCGCTGTTGTTGGATAACGCCCAAGTCGCAAAGGGCTTGTCCTCCAAATGCCAACTGCTCGCCATATCTGCTTTCAGTTTTTCCAGTTCCTCCGGCGGTAAATGCGGGCAGCCGTCAAGGGTCTTATGCTTACGGTAATAGGCGTTTACGGCTTTCATGGTTTCCTGTGATTTTTCAAGGCTTTCCAGTTTCTTTTCTAACTTCTGTACTGCCTGCGGGTCGTCTGCGCTGATACCGCCCATGCCGGTACTGCGGATTTTATCAAGAAGCCCTTGTATGTCCTGCCATTCCCGGTAATTGCTGTCGCGGGCTGCGTTCTGCTTTTCTTTCTTCCTTGTGGGGAAGTTAGAGCCGCCCGCAATCAGTATAGAGGGAACACGCGCGTCAATCTCATAGCCTTTGTTCATGTTCGCTGCCAGTTTCCGGGCGTAGGTGTCAAGCAGGCTGTCGATTTTCTCATGGTACATCGGGTCTGCCCGCTGTTTCTGCCTTTCTGCAAGCTGTACGGCTTCATCTACATAATGCCTGTATTCAGCCGTCGCGCTGCCTTGCTTATAATCGGAAAAGCTGTTCATATCTTTTGCACGTTTGACGGCAGCTTCATTGATAGGATAATAAGGGGCGGCGGGTGCAGCCTGTTCCGGCTGTGCTTCTTTTTCCTGTACCGGGGCTGTTTCTTCGGGAAGCTCCGGCGCGGCTGCTTCTGCTTCGGGCTGTTTGGTAGCTTCCTGTGCGGGCTGCGCCTGTTCGGTGGTCTGTTCCTTATCCTGTGCCTTTTGGATTTCTGCAAAATGTCCGTCTATGGTATCAATCAGACTTGCGGCGGTACTGCGGATTGTTTCAAGAGAGCCTTTCAGTTCTGCAAGTTCTTTTCCGCTGCTCCACCCGGCGATATACCCAAAAGAATAGTCCGACGTATCAAGCCCGTAATGTTGGCAGACAGCATAGGCGACGCTTTCTGCCTGTACCTCGCGGGTGCGGCGGTCGGGGCGTTCCGGCATGGCAAGGGCAGTATCATGCAGCGTGGCGTGGGCGATTTCATGGATTGCGGTCTTGATGTTCTGCAATTCGTCCATACCCTCGTTGATGATGATACGCTTTTCCTCATAATTGCAGCGTCCCTTTACGCCGCCGCTTAGTGCTTCAAATCCCATAGCAAAGGGGGAAGTCTTTTCAAGGGCAGCGAAAAAATCCTTGTATTGTTCCACGTTGCCCGTCAGCTCATAGGTAAGGGCAGGAAGTTCTTTTCCCTCGGTCTGTGAAATATCAAAGACAGATACTACACGAAAGGCGGGTATCTTGATTTCCTTTTCCTCGGTAACAGGTTTCCCGTCCTTATCGAAAACAGGCTTTTGGGTGTCCGGGTCGATTTTTTCCACTTGTTTCTTAACGGTAAACGGGGACGGTGCAAGTATCTTGATAGCTTTTTCTCCGGGCTTTACATGGCGGTCAAATTTCTTTTCCCATTGTTTATAGCCTTTCACAAGATTGCCGCCCTGCATGGCGATAAGGATTGTATTGTTAAGGCTGTAATCATGAAATTTAGACATAGTACGCAGATAGTCGGCGTAACGGTCGCTTTCATAAAGCCCTAAAATTCCCTGTTCCAGTCGGTCGGTAATCTCTTTCATTTTATCGTCGGGCTTTTCAGAAGATAGGATAATCGGGAGAACCGGGGGCTGCTCTGTAACAGCGGTTTGTATGACTGCGGAAGCGTCAAGGTCTGCCTGTTCCTTTTCCTGTACTGGCGGCTGCGGCGTTACCCGGTATTCCTCCGGCACGTCGCGCCCGTCGTACCACTGTGTAAAGGTGTTGCGGTTATTGTAGATATAGCCCTGCTCGGTAAATCTGCCCCCGTCATTGATAGCAGCGTCCCGCCCGTATTCCTCATACATGAAATATTTTTTTGCTTCTTCGGGCAGCTCCAACTCGTCCAGTTCTTCAATCAGATAATGCCCGTAATCTTCCTCACTCTGTACGGACGGGTAAAGCCAGTAACAGTCAAGGTTTTGTGCAAGGTTGATAATGTCCTGCAAGTTGTCGGTATGGTCGCCGTATTCCATAGCTGCAACAAATTTTTCCCGGTCGTCGTCAAACTGCATTTTCAAAAGTTCGCTCAAATAGTTCAGCTCGTCAAGGCTTTCAAGCTCGGTCAATTTTCCTGCCAGTCCTGCAATAGAGGACTGGTATTCTGTGATATGCAGCTCCCCGTAGTTTTTGCCGTCTATCCCGATACGGTCAAAGACTTCTTTCAAATGCGCGGCAGTCGTGGGGAATGATACCCATTCGCCCGCAGGGCTGCCCTCGGTGTACTTTCCAAGATTAGAAAGATACCCGCTTAAAATCGTTTCTTCCATGCGTTCACTCCTTTCGTTTTCAATCATACGGTGCATAAGTTCGTAGTCCTCCATGCTCATGCTCCCGTCAAATAGATAGGGGTCGGGTTCTTCGCCGTCCCGGTAGGCTTTTTCAGAGAACGGAAGCCCCGCAGCGTGGGCGGCGGCTCTTGCTTTTTCGATAAGCTCCGGCGGCAGCCTGTCGTCGTGGGCTTCGATAAATTCCCCGATATTGCTATATCCGTTTTCGTAGTGGCGGCGCACCCCGGCGGTCAGCTCGTCAAGGTTCATATCCTCGCCAAGATAGCCGGAATAATAACCGTTTACCACAACGGCGGCAGGGTCAGCCTGCTTGATTTCTTCCATGCGGCTTCTGTCCTCCGGGTAGAGGTAGTCGCCCATTTCAAGGTGGAAATATTCAGCGTTCCAAGAACGTCCCGTTTTCCAAAACGTCACCCAAGCGATACCGTCCCTTAATTCTTCTTGATAGTCCTTTACGGTGTCCCGTAAACTTGCCATGTGTAACCTCCTTTCCCAAAGGCAGCGCGGACGCTGCTTTTTCCGGTTTCATCATTTAGTACCCCGCGCCCGCGTTTTTGCCAAAGATTTTATAGATTTTTTCAAGATTTCAGAGGGTAAAACCCTCCACAAAACAGAGGGTTTGGGAAAATTCCCAACAAGCAAAAATCCCCGCCGTTCTCGGTAGAGAAAGCAGGGATTTTACGGAAAAGGGTACTCTTTTCCTATGCTTGCTATTCAGTTATTTTTTCTTCGACAGTTCAATGCGGTAGTTGACATATTTCCCGCCTGTATCAGCCAATACGATAGTTCCGTCATAAGTTTTGCCCGTCTTTGGGGAATAGAGCTTTTTCACATTTACCTTGCCGGATTTTAAGAGTGCAGCGGCAATTTTGGGGGTAAAGGTTACTTTTCGTTCTTCAAAGAAACGGTCATTTTTCCACATGGTAAAGATACATTCTTTGTTGCTGCAATAGTAGTTTTTCTTTCCCTCATAGACAGGAGAACCGCAGCGGGGGCAGCTTCCCAATGCTTCCCGTTCTGGCTTGAACATCTGCGCTTTATCATCAGAAAGAAACGGATAGGTCTTTACCAGTTCCCGCGCCATATCCTCGATACCCTCCATAAATGCGGCGGGGTCTGCCTTGCCTTTTGCAATCTGTGTCAGATTGTTTTCCCATTCTGCGGTAAGCTGCGGGCTTGTCAAGGTGTCCGGTAGGACGCACACAAGGTTGATACCGTCTTTTGTGGGAAGTAGCTGCTTGCCTTTTCGCTCCACAAAGCCGCCCTTTACCAGTTTTTCAATGACGGCGGCGCGGGTGGCGGGAGTTCCAAGCCCTTTGCGTTCTGCGTCCGGGTCAGTGTCCTCGCTTCCGGCGCGCTCCATAGCAGAGAGCAGCGACGCTTCGTTGTGAGGTTTTGGCGGTGTTGTGTCATGCTCCGTTACCGTTGCCGTCGGATTTTCAAAGGTCTGTCCCTCGGTAAACGGCGGCAGGGACTTTTCTGTGCCGCTGTCTGCGTCGTCGGTTTCGGGCTTGTTCTTTAAGGCTGCCCGGTAACGGCGGTCAAGTTCTTTCCACCCGTCAGAAAGTACCGTTTTGCCCCTTGCGGTAAAGGACTGTCCGGCACATTCAAAAACTGCCGTAACCGCTTCAAAGGTATGCGGTGCAGCGGTCGCCATGATAAGACGCGCCCCGGCAAGAGTAAGGATATTTCTTTCGCTTTCCGGCAGCGCGGCAAGGTCGGTCTTTGCAAGCTCCATAGTGGGGATAATGGCGTGGTGGTCGGATACCTTTTTACTGTTCAGCACCTTTCCAAGCTCCGGCGTGAATTCTGCGCCTGTCATAAAAGAAAATTTCTCGCAAAGCAGTTTGATAATGCCCGCCGCTGTGTCGCCCATGTCGTCAGTCAGATAGCTGCTGTCTGTTCTCGGATAAGTAAGCAAACGCTTTTCATACAGGGCCTGTGCAAGGTCAAGGATCTGCTTTGCGGTATAGCCGAACAAGCGGTTTGCTTCCCGTTGTAAGGAAGTAAGGTCAAAGAGCTTCGGCGGGGCTGCGGTCTTTTTCTCTTTCACAAGGGAAGTGCAGACTGCCCGCGACGCTTCGCAAGCAGCTTTCAGCTTGTCAGCTTCGGAACGGTCAGACAGTTTTTCACTTGCAGCTTCCGCGCTGGATAAGGCAAGGCGTACATGGTAGTATTTTTCTTTCTTAAATGTGGTAATCGCTGTGTCCCGGTCAACAAGCATTTTTAAGGTAGGGGTCTGCACGCGCCCCACATTCAAGGTATGATTGTAAAGGACAGAAAAAAGACGGGTGGCATTGATACCGATTAGCCAGTCAGCCTTTGCCCTACATAATGCGGAAGCAAAGAGCGTGTCGTAGTCCCCGCCGTTCTTCAGATGTGCAAATCCCTCTTTGATAGCAGCTTCTTCCATTGAGGAAATCCAAAGGCGGCGCATAGGTTTCTTGCAGTCCGCCATTTCATATACAAAGCGGAAAATCAGCTCGCCCTCGCGTCCTGCGTCGCAGGCGTTTACCACTTCGGAAACGTCTGCCCGGTGCATAAGTTCCTTTAAGGTTTTAAATTGCTTTTCCTTGTCAGCCGCAACTGTGTACTTCCATTCCTGCGGCAAAATCGGTAAGCTGACATAGCTCCACTTTTTATACGGTTCCCCGTAGGCGGCAGCTTCGGAAAGCCCTACCAAATGTCCCACGCACCAAGAAACGATATAGCCGCTTCCTGTGAGAAATCCGTCTTTTTTCTCCTTTGCCCCAAGTACGGCAGCGATTGTCTGCGCCACACTGGGCTTTTCTGCGATAACTAAAATATGTGAAGTCAATAAAAAATCCTCCTTTCAGCGTTCCGGCTCGTTTTTCTTTTTCTCCTGTACCTGTTTCAGACAGTAGCCCACACAAGGGGACTGTCCCTTATAAGGGCAGGAAGCACAAGCCGGGGGATAAGGAACAGGCGGCGTATTATCACGCCGCCCGTCCGGTTTCTGTATCATCATTTTTTCAAAGGGATTGTCGGTAAACAAGGTCATAGGGTTTCTTCCTCCGTTTCTTCCTCTTTGGAAACTTCCCCGGTATCTGCTTCCGGCTCGTCCTCGTCGTAATCCTCAAAGTCAAAATCTTCAAGGTCGGTGTTTCCTTTCACGTTCTGCTTTGGCTTTACAAACTTAAAGTAGTAGAACGCTGCGCCGCCACCAAGCAGTACAAAGAGGACTAAGGCAAACACCGCGCCGGGATTGCCGCCTTTTTCTTTGGGTTCTTCCGGCTGTTCCGTTGGTGTTGGGGTGGGTTCTTTACCTGTGCAGCCTGTCATACTGATAACACATACCGGGCAGGACGTGTTTACCTTTCCGGCTTCGCATTTCTCCGTACAGTTGCAGACTTCCGGCTTTTTCGTGGCTTCCCCGGTTTCGGTCAGTGCCATAAGGTCGGCTTCGTCCACTTGATTAAGGAAATGTACGGTCTGTTCCCCCTCGGCGGCGCGGTCAATGAGGATATAGAAGTAGTTGCCGCCTTTGGTGGTAACAATGATAAGCTGCTTATTGCCGCCAAAATCGTCCACCAGTGTAGCGTTGCCCTTTGGGGTAAGGGGCGGCGTTTCCGGTTCTTCCACCACTACATTGCTGTCGTTGGTCGCGTCCTCTGCGGGTGGCTCTGCGGCTGCGCCCTGTGCATAGGCAGGGACAGAAAAACCGCCCATAAGGATAAGGGCGGCACAAAGGGCAGTCATAGTCTTTTTGAATTTATTCTTCATCTGCATTTTCCTCCTGTTCGTTTTCTTCTGCGGGTGCGGCAGTCATGCCGGGAATACCGCCGCCGGACAGCATAGCGTTAAGTTCTTGCGGGGTCAGACGCATGGAACGTACAAGCTGCACGATTTCAAGGTTTTCCGCTTCGGTTTTCTGCGCTTCCAGTCCTTTCAACTTATTCTGATACTCTGTGATTTTCTCGCGGGTCTTTGCGATTTCCTTATTGATACGTTCAATTTTGTTGTTTGCCATAAAATAAATTCTCCTTTCTTTTTGGGGCTGCTTACCAGTTCATCAGCCCGTAGCCTTTGATACATTGATAGTTCAGGTCATAGCTTTTTATCTTGCAGGCGTCGCCGGAATTGCCCTCAACGGTATAGACGCGGCTGCCGTCCCTGCCAAGCACAAGCCCCACATGGTCGGCAACACCATCTAAATCCCAGTCGAAAAAGATAGCGTCGCCCGGTGCGATATTCTCATAGCCCCGCGCACCCCATTGTCCCTTTGACTGAAACCAAGGAACGCCCTGCCATTCGCAGCCCGCAAAGCGGGGTTCGCTTTTTCCGGCTTGATTGTAGCACCATGACACAAAGCAGGCGCACCATTCCACGCGACTGTTAAAGCCGTACCAACTCCAGTAAGGATAGCCGCCCACGTTTCCGACCTGCTGTTTTGCAAGCTCCATAAGCTCCGGGTTGCCGGGACGTGTGCCGTTTACAAACTCCACGCCGCTTAAATCTTCGGACGGGCTTCCGTCGGGGGAGCCGCCGCCGAAAATCAACGGTTTGTTGCCCTGTGTCTGTAAGTACACCTTAAACATTTCAAACTGCTGTGGGTTCAGCAGTTCTTCCGCAAGGGAAGCAATCGGCTTGTTTGTCAGCTTCACGTTCAAAATACGGTATTCGTATTCTTCCTCGTTGCCCTCCTCGTCGGTGGTGGTGCGTATCTCGATTTCTTCCGTCAGAGTCAAGGTGTACTGCATGGCAAAAATCCGTTCAAGCTCTGCCTGTGCGCTCTGTGGGGTGTAGCTCTGTAAAAGGGCGGTCAGATAAGACGCAAGTTCGTGTGGGTTATGCCCGATATTATCAAGGTCATAGCGGTATTCATCATAGCCGGGGTGGGTACTTTCGATATTGTCAATCTCGCTTTGCAGCTCATGTTCCATTGCGGAATAGCTCTGTTCCGTTGCCACAAGGTCGCTGTCCTCCGACGTGTAGGAAGTCCCTAACACACTGTTCATGCTGCCGGAAAACATTGCCCCGCAGGAGGAAAGCCCCACTGATACCATGATAAATAAAAGCAGCGCGGCGATAGCGATTATCACGCCCGCCGGGTGTCTTGCCACAAATGCGGCGGCTTTCCTCGTTTCCTCGGCGGTTTTCTTCGCCGTCTTTCTTGTGACTTCCGCGGCGGCTTTTGCCCCTCCTTTCTTTGCCGCCTTTGCATACTGGCGTTTTATCTGCTGTTTCTGCATGAAACGGGACAGCGGGTTAGAGGTAAGCTGTGGGTTTTCCTGCAAGACTTTGTGGTACTGGAAGTTCACGTTTGCCTTAAACGCTGCCTGTTCTGCCTTTGCCGCTTCCCGGTAGGGTTTCAGCTTATGGCTGCGGTAGCCCTGTTTTAATTTTCTTGTCCCGTACCTTGCGCCGCGTTCGGCAAGTTCCTCCGATTTATGCGCGCCTTCCACGCCGGAATTGTCTTTCTCGACACTGTGGATTTTGTTGTGAACAAAAATACCCGCTTCCTGCGCGGGGCGGGATAACGGATTCCTGTGGGCTTTGCCGCCGGGTATGGGCTTTTCCTGTTCTTCAAAGCGTAAACGGGTCTTTGCCTTTCCGGTGGTTTCCTCAAAGGTGCGCTCTTTTACCAGTTTCTTTTGTTTTGGGAGAGCTGCCTTTGCTGCGTCCAGTTTGTCGGCTACTTTTTCTGATTTTTTGATGTAGGGTTGCAGTTTTGGCGTTTCCCGTTCCTCGTCGGTAAACTGCAAGCGGGAAGTGGAAGTACGCAAAACAGCCGCTTCCTGTGCTTTCTTGACTGCCTTTTTGCTTGCCTTTCGGGTATGAGCTGCGTCAAGGTGTTCCATGACGCGCTCTGCGGTAGCGGTGTCCGGCTGTGAAAAGTCGCTGTCTGCTTCCCGTCTGCTGATACGCTCGGCAGTCTGCTGTGTTTCGTTGATTTCCACCGCACCGTCGCGGGTCATTTTCTGTGTGATTTTATCGCGTGGTTTTAACTGTTTCATAGGCTGCTCACTTCCTCCGGCTTCGTCGTCATAATGCGGTAAAGCTCGGTATCTTTCGGGAAATGGTCTACAAAGGGCAGCACCACATTTCCATAAAAGATAAGTCCCTCGCCTGCTTCGGTGTGGGTTACATACTTCATCTGCTGTGGGCTGATATTGAGCTGCTTTGCAAGGATAGCCCGGTCGCCCTGTGCCTGATTGAGCATGAGGACAAAATCAGAGTTTTCAAAGATATTTTCCACCTCGCGTGAAGCAAGCAAGTCCTTAATATTCTGTGTGATAGCTGTCGGTATGCCGCCCCATTTACGGAAACGCTTCCAAATCTCCACACTGTACGCGGCGGTTTGTTCCTCTTTTAAGAGCAAATGAAATTCGTCCATATAGTAGCGGGTAGATTTCTTTTCTGCCCGGTTAATGGTAACGCGGTTCCATATCTGGTCTTGCACAATGAGCATACCTAACTTTTTAAGCTGTTTTCCAAGCTGCTTAATATCAAAGCAAACAAGGCGGTTATTCAGTTCCACGTTGGTTCTGTGGTTGAATACGTTAAGGCTACCGGAAACATACAGCTCCAATGCTGCCGCAATGCGGGCAGCTTCCGGCTCCGGCTGTTTTAACAGCTCGTCGTAAAGGTCGCCCAAAATAGGCATTTTCTCCGGTACAGGGTCAGCAAGATAGTCCCGGTACACATTCCTTACGGCGCGGTCAATGACGGTCTTATCAACGGGCTGCAAACCCTCCTTGCCGCCAATGACAAGCTCGCAGAGGGAAAGGATAAAATCACTTTTCAATGCAAGGGGGCTGTCGTCCTCGCTGTAATTAAGGTTCATATCCATAGGGTTTACATACTGGGGCGTACCGTCCATGCCTTTTCCGGTCGGGGATAAGCGTATCACTTGCCCGCCAAGCCGCTTGACAAGGGCAAAATACTCGGCTTCCGGGTCGCAGATAAAAATATCGTCGTCGGTAATGAGAAAGGCGTTTGTGATTTCCCGCTTTGCCGCAAAGGATTTTCCGCTGCCCGGTGTTCCCAAGATAAGCCCATTCGGGTTTTTAAGCTGCTTGCGGTCGCAGAGTATCATGTTGTTTGACAGGGCATTTAAGCCGTAATACAGGGCAGCCCCGGTCTGAAATAGCTCCTGCGTGATGAACGGGATAAAAATAGCGGTGCTGCTCGTCGTCAAACCTCTCTGAATAGGGATAAGGTTCTCCCCCAAAGGGACAGAGGACATCAGCCCCGCTTCCTGCTGATAGTCAAGACGGGTCAGGGCGCAGTTGTATTTCTGTGCAATGCCCGCCGCCGCAAAAATATCGTTTTCCAGTTTCCGCTTCGTGTCTGCCATGTTTACCACAAGGAACGTGAGAAGAAACATTCGCTCGTTGCGGCTCTGTAAATCCTGCAATAAATTCTTTGCTTCATTTCCAAAGGTGGCAAGGTCGGACGGGATTATGTCAATATCGTAACCGCTTCTAACCGCTTTTTTCTGTTCCTCAATCTTCATCTTGTCAAGGTCAGTGATTTTCCGCTTAATGGTCTTGATTGCTTCCGACTGGTCGATACTTTTAATATGGAGATTTACAATAACCCCTGTTTCCAAGTCCAACATATCTGCTAAGATACGGTCGTTTAACTCCGGGGCAAGGATTTCAAGGAACGATACCGCCCCCGTCTTTTTCCCCATAGCAAAGTAGCGTCCCTCCCCAAACTTGAAAGAGGACGGGGCGATAAAGTCCTTTGTGGTAAGCCCTGTCGGGGTCAGCCAGTCATAAGAGAATGAGAACGGCTCGCCTGCCGGGTGGAATACCCCATGCAGCACCTTTAGGCGTTCATAGCCGGATAAGGGGTGCGCCGATACGCCAAGCACCTTGAAGTTATTGAGTACGTCGGTTTCGATACGGGACAGCCGCGCCCTTGCCGCCGCCGGATTGTCGGCTTCAATGGAAAATGTGATGTACTTATGCTTTACAAGCCCGTTGTTCCCTTTGGCAAGCTGCGATTTCAGCATATCGGAATACTCGGTGCGGATAGAGTTAAAATCGTCATTTTGCGGCGGGATATGGATTGCCCGCGCTGCCTGTTCCTGCTGTGAGCCTTGATTGATGAAAGAAAGCTGCACGTTCACGCTTGCGTCAAAGTAGTTGAGAAAATCGCACCAGTTTTCAAAAATGGCGGTCTTATCATCTGCCTGTGCAAGCTGATAGTT
>ENA-OYXA01000455-OYXA01000455.1-human-gut-metagenome-genome-assembly--contig:-NODE-455-length-14142-cov-5.786612_pt1 | contig 14142 bp, 19 predicted proteins | sample MGYA00244212_ERZ653411 | MGnify/ENA primary metagenome ERZ653411 (study PRJEB26926, sample SAMN06165066) | human gut metagenome | biome: ENVO:00009003; feature: ENVO:2100002; material: ENVO:00002003...
ATGCAGACCGACAGCCGCTCCCGTGGCCAGTCGGAAAGCTACAGTCAAAATACCCAGCGGCTGGGCCGGGAACTGATGACCCCAGCCGAACTTGCAACCATGCCGGGAGATAAATGTATTTTGCAGCTTCGGGGCCTGCCCCCGTTCTTCTCTCCCAAGTATGATCTGAAACGGCATCCGAACTACCGTTATACGGCGGAGGCCGATAAACAGAAAAACGCTTTTGACCTCGACAGGCTCATTAACCGCCGCAGGCGGCCCGGTCTGAACGAGGCGTGTACGATGTATGAGGTGACTGTGCCGGACGATGCACTCACGGAAGAGGACGAGGACATCCTCAACTATGATGACATCGACGATCCAGACGCCTTTGCATAAATGCTTCGAGACAAAGTGTCCCGAAGTTTGTAACCTGCCGCCTGCATGGGCGGCTTTTTTGTTACCGGGAAAATCCCGGAGAAATGGAGGCTTATATGGCATTTTTCTCATCTGCAATCGACACTTTACAGACCCTCGTTATCGCGCTCGGCGCTGGCCTTGGCGTATGGGGTGTGGTCAATCTGCTGGAGGGCTACGGCTCGGATAACCCGGGCTCCAAGTCCCAGGGCATGAAGCAGCTCATGGCGGGCGGCGGCATCATCGTCATTGGCACCACACTGATCCCTCTGTTGTCTGGCCTGTTTTAAGGTAGGCGCTTATGGATTTTCTCACCGACTGGCTCACAAACTGGCTCAAAGAGCTTCTGATTGGCGGGATTATGGGAAACCTCGAAGGGCTTTTTGATACCGTCAATGCCCAAGTCGGAGAGATTGCGGCACAGGTAGGGACTACCCCGGCGGCGTGGCACGCCGGGGTTTTCTCCCTGATCCGACAGCTTTCCGAAACGGTGATCCTGCCGATTGCCGGAATGGTGCTGACCTTTGTTGCCACTTATGAGCTCATACAGATGCTTTTGGAAAAGAACAATATGCACGAGGTTGACGTTGCGAACCTCTATAAATGGATGTTCAAAACAGCCTGTGCAATCTTAATCCTGTCAAATACATTCAATATCGTCATGGCTGTGTTCGATGTGTCGCAGAGCGTCATCGCGCAGGCAGGCGGGCTCATTCAAGGCTCTACCGATGTTTCGGCGGATATGCTTGCCGAACTGGAAACCTCGCTGGAGGCGATGGACTTGGGGCCGCTTTTGGGGCTTTGGCTGCAGTCTGCGCTCATTGGATTTACGATGAAGGCGATGGGGATTATCATTTTCGTTTTGGTGTATGGCAGGATGCTGGAAATCTATCTGCTGACCAGTCTGGCCCCCATCCCCGTTGCTACGCTTTCCAACCGGGAGCTTGGCGGCACCGGGCAGAACTATATCAAGTCCCTGTTTGCCGTTGGCTTTCAAGGGCTGCTGATCCTTGTATGTGTTGCAATTTACGCAGTGCTCATTCAAGGCATCGCAACAAGCGGCGATCCCATCGGGGCGATTTGGGGAACTGTGGGCTACACGGTTTTGCTTTGCTTCATGCTCTTTAAGACCGGGAGCATTGCCCAGCGTATCTTTGGCGCTCATTAACAGGAGGAGGTGCTTATGCCGAGAAGATACGGGGCGGATGGAACGCGCTTATGGAATGGAAAAACGCCGGAGGAGTTTACTGAGGCGGATGCTTACCGCTTTATGGTGGAAACAGAGGCCGTCCTGCAAAGGAAAGAGCTGATGGACGATCCCGCCCAGCCTGCTCCGGCAAGCGGAAAGGAGGAATTTTATCTGAGTAAGAAGGACGATGTATTGCTGACCCCGGAGCAGATTGCTGCGGAGGAGCGGCGCTGGCTGTTTGATGCTCCCATCGCGGAGCTTGCGGAAGTCAAGGGCGTTAGCATTGACGAGGCGGTAAAAATGCGGACGGATGCCGTTTTGCAGGAGGCAGTTGTTCCGATTACGGTATCTGTTCGCCCGATTGAACCGCAGGGAAAGCTGATCGGCTTTGCCAGCGTCAATTTTGGCGGTGTGGTCATCGACGATTTTAAGGTTGTGGACGGTAAAAACGGGATTTTTCTCGGTGCTCCATCTAAACCCGATCCTGCCAGCCGGACGGGATACCGGGCTACGGTTCGGATTCCTGACCGTGCCACACAGGAACGGATCAATGCGGCTGGTGTGGAGGCGTATCATGCGGCGGTGGAACAGCTTGTTGCACGGGCTCAGGCGGTACGGCCTGCCCCGATCAAGGAGCAGATGGCCGAGGCCGCAAAACAGGCGGGAAAAGAAAATGCCGCCCGGCCTGCGCCTGCCAAGGCAAAGGAGGCCCGCAATGACCGATAGCCGCACTTTGGGACAAAGTGTCCCGAAGGAGGGCTTGTTTCTCATGGACGGCATCGAGGGCCTGCGCTCCCTGCCGAAGCATAGCGTGGATATGCTGCTGACTGATCCGCCCTACGGCACAACCCGGAATTATTGGGATGTGCCCCTGCCGCTCCCGGAGCTGTGGGAGGCGGTGAAATGGGCGGTCAAGCCGAATGGCGCAGTGCTGTTTTTCGCACAGTGCCCCTTTGACAAGGTGCTGGGCGCATCTAACCTCGCCATGCTCCGCTATGAGTGGATTTGGTACAAGGAGCGCGGAACGGGCTTTCTCAATGCAAACCGGGCTCCACTGAAAAAGTCCGAGAATATCTTGGTGTTTTACCAGAAGTCCCCGGTCTACAATCCGCAGTTTACTTATGGCAAGCCTTATGCCCGCGTACATTCCCGAAGCGGTACAAGCTCCAACTATGGGAAATTTGAACGGCAGGGCTCCGAGTCCAACGATGGCCGCCGCTATCCCGGAAATGTGCTTTTTGTGCCTACGGTGTCCGGCGGCATCCATCCCACGCAGAAGCCCGTGGAGCTCTGCGAGTATCTGATCCGCACCTATACCCGCCCCGGAGAACTGGTTGCGGACATTTGCGCGGGCTCCGGCACAACCGCGATTGCGGCCATCAACACAGAACGCCGCTTTGTATGCTTTGAAACGGCCCCGGCCTTTTATGCCGCTGCCAGTGAGCGTATCCGTGCGGCGCAGGCAGTAAAAAGCTCTGGCGAGAAAGGAGTGTAATTATCCAGCAGTATTCTATCATTTACGCCGATCCCCCTTGGCGCTATTCGGCTAAGAACGTACAGGGCGCGGCGGAAAATCATTATCCCACTATGAGCATTGAGGAGTTATGTGCGTTGCCTGTGGCTGATCTTGCAGCCCCGGACAGCGCACTCTTTTTATGGGCCACTTTCCCGCAGCTCCCGGAGGCGCTCCGGCTGATCGAGGCTTGGGGCTTCACCTACAAAAGCGTTGCTTTCGTCTGGCTGAAAAAGAACAAGAAGGCGGATAGCTGGTTTTACGGCCTTGGCTTCTGGACAAGGGGCAACGCGGAAATCTGCCTGCTGGCAACCAAGGGACACCCGAAGCGACAGGCTGCCAACATTCATCAATTCATCATTTCCCCGATTGAAGCCCACAGCAAAAAGCCGGACGAGGCCCGCGACAAAATCATTTCCCTGATGGGAGATCTGCCCCGCGTGGAGCTCTTTGCCAGACAGACCCCGCCCGGCTGGGCTGTATGGGGAAATAAAGTAACACCAACCATCCCGGACTTTGGGACACATTGTCCCGAAGTGCAGAAAGGAGTGTGATCTATGCCCTATGTAAACGTACCAAACGATTTATCCAAAATCAAAACAAAGATGGCTTTCAACCTCACCAAACGCCAGCTTGTCTGCTTCGGCAGCGCGGGCGCGGTGGGGATTCCGGCCTATCTGCTGACCCGTGGCACCCTCGGCAATACCGGGGCGATGTTTCTCATGCTGGGAATTATGCTCCCGGCGTTCCTGTTGGCTATGTATGAAAAGGACGGCTTGCCCTTTGAAAAGGTTGTGCGAAACATCATCCGGGCCAAGTTTCTAAGGCCGGGGATCAGGGCCTACCGAACCGAAAACATTTATGCGCCCTTTACCGGGCCGGGCGCTGGAAAGGAGGATGTGATTGAAAAACGCAAAGAAGAAAAACGGAGCCGCCACTAAGGGTAAAGGCCGGGCGGCCTTGTCCGCCCAGCAGACGATCCCGTATCTGTCCATGCACCCGGACGGTGTGTGCAAGCTCCCGGGCGGGCTCTATACAAAAACCGTGGAATATGAGGACATCAATTACTCCGTGGCATCCACCGAGGATCAGACCGCCATATTCAGCGGATGGAGCTCATTCCTCAACTACTTTGACAGTTCGCTGCCGTTCCAGCTTTCCTTTATCAACCGCCGTTCCCATTCCCGCAGCCGCTATCAAGTCAATATCCCGCAAGCGGATGACAACTATAACAGCGTCCGGGACGAGTTTACCGGGATGCTGAAAAATCAGATTGCCAAAAGCAACAACGGCATTGAACGCTCAAAATACATCACCTTTGGCATACCCGCCGAGGGGATTGCGGAGGCACGGCCCCGTCTGGAGCGTGTGGAGGCCGATGTCATGGGAAACTTTAAGCGACTGGGCGTTCCCTCGGAGCCGATGGACGGACGGGCCCGCCTTGCGCTGCTTCATAGCCAGATGCACCCGGGGAGCCGTGAGGCGTTCCGCTTTTCGTGGAAAGACATCCCGCAGACCGGGCTCGGCACAAAAGACTTTATTGCCCCGGACAGTCTTGACTTCCGCCAGTCCCGCACATTCCGCATCGGCCAGTATTGGGGCGCGGTGTCCTACTTACAGATTATGGCATCGGAGCTTTCGGATAAGTTGCTGGCGGAAATCTTGGAGCTGGATGCGGAAATGACCGTGACCATGCACATTCAGACCGTGGATCAGCTCAAGGCAATCAAGACCATCAAGGGGAAAATCTCGGACATTGGGAAAATGAAAGTGGAGGAACAGAGAAAGGCTGTGCGCTCCGGCTATGACCCGGACATTCTTCCCCCTGACCTGATTACATTCAGCAAGGACGCAGCGGAACTTCTGGCTGATTTGCAATCCCGCAATGAGCGAATGTTTCTGCTGACCTTTACGGTGGTAAACCTTGCTCCTAACCGCCAGCGGCTGGAAAACGATGTGTTTACCGTGGGCGGTATCGCGCAGAAATACAACTGCGCTCTGCGCCGTCTGGACTGGCAACAGGAACAGGGCTTTGTTTCCTCGTTGGCCCTTGGTTACAACGAGGTAGAAATCCAGCGCGGTATGACCACCAGCTCCACAGCCATCTTTATTCCTTTTATGACAAGGGAGCTCCGCATGGCTGGGCAGGCCCTCTACTATGGCATGAACGCACTTTCTCACAATGTCATCATGGCTGACCGCAAAAAGCTGAAATCGGCAAACGGGATGTATTTGGGCTCTACGGGCTCCGGCAAGAGCTTTGCCGCAAAGCGTGAGCTCTTGAATGTGTTTCTCACCATCCCGCAGGATCGGATCATCGTGGTTGACCCGATGGGCGAATACGCTCCGCTGGTGCGAAGGCTGGGCGGCCAGGTGATCGAGATTGCCCCGGACAGCCCGCACCACCTCAATCCGATGGATGTGGAGCTCAATATGGCCGCCGGAGAAAGCCCGCTTTCCATGAAGGCGGATTTTCTTTTGTCCCTGTGCGAGCTGGTGGTCGGCGGCAAGGAAGGCTTGCAGCCCATTGAAAAGACGGTCATTGACCGCTGTGTGCGTTTGGTGTACCGGGAACAGGCGCTCGGACTGGAAACTGCAAAAACACCGCTGTTGCAGGATTTGTACGAAGAGCTCTTACGCCAGCCGGAGCCCGAAGCCCGGCGCGTGGCAACTGCCTTAGAGCTTTATTGCACAGGCTCCCTCAATCTCTTTAACCATCCTACCAACGTCAAGACGGACAGCCGTGTGGTGTGCATCGTTCTGAAAAACATGGGCGAAAACCTTAGAAAGATTGCAATGCACATCACAAATGAGTTTGTTTCGCAGGCGGTGGATCAGAACTTCCACGAGGGTGCGGCGACTTGGTGCTACTTTGACGAGTTTCATATCCTGCTCCGCGATCCGCTGACAGCCAGCTACTTTGTGGCAGTCTGGAAAATGCTGCGTAAAAAAGGATGTGTGCCGTCTGCTTTGACGCAGAACGTCAAAGACCTTTTGGCCAGCCGGGAAATCGAGAACATTTTGGACAACACGGATTTTATGATTCTGCTTTCGCAGGCGCAGAGTGACCGTACCATTCTGGCAAAACAGCTCGGTATTTCCGAGCATCAGCTTTCCTATATCACACACAGCAATTCCGGCGAGGGGCTGTTGTTCTATGGAAATGTAACCATTCCGTTTGTGGATCGGTTCCCTCGCGGAGAAATCTATGACCTGCTGACTACCCGCCCGGAGGATATGAAGAATGAAACGAAAAACGAATAAAACCAAGGAGGAGGCTTGGTCGCAGACCGCCCACGCCCCTGACGGGGAACAGCCCGGGCCGGAGGCTTCCGACACTTCGGGACAAAGTGTCCCGAAGTCCAAGTTCCGCAAAAAGAGCCAGCAGGAACGGGCTGCGGCGGCAAAGCTCCACATGGAGTCCCAAGGCGAAAAACTGGAACAGGCCCGGGAAAAGCTGGCAAAGCAAAAGCCGCCGAAAAAGCCCGGCCCGGTAAAACGCATAGGCCGTGTTGCCAGCGGTTCCGTTCACAGCTTCGTGCATGGCAAGATTTTTGAAGTGGAACAGGAAAATGTCGGCACGGAAGGCGCACACCGTTCTGAGCTTGTGGGAGAAACCGCGCTACGGCATGGCTCTCGCTTTGTGCGCCGTAAAGTCCGGGAACATCCGGCAAAAGTGGTACGCAAGGCCGAGGCCCGCTATACCAAGTACACGGCGGACTACCATTTTCACACCACCGCACAGGAGCACCCGGAGCTGACGAAAAATGCCCTTACCCGCTACTGGCAGAAGCAACGGCTCCGCAGGCAATACCGCAAGCAGGCAAAGGAGGCTGCAAAGCAGAGCGCGGCTGCGGCTGGGAAAACTGCCACAGCCACAGAACGCCTGACTGCCCGGGCAGTGGAATTTGTCAAAAGTCATCCCGCAGGTGCCGTGATTGCGGTGCTCTGTGTGTTACTCCTGTTTGCTATGCAGTCCTGTTCCTCTACCATGCTTATGCTGGGGAACGCCGGGGCCGGTGCATTAGGAGCCAGCACCTATCCTTGCGAGGATCGTGATATGCTGGCCGCCGAAGCCGCCTATTGTGCGCTGGAAGATGATTTACAGCATTATCTGGACACCTATGAAAGCACCCATGACTATGACGAATACCACTTCGATCTGGACGAAATCGAACATGATCCCTATGTGCTGCTTTCTCTTTTGTGTGCGCTCCATGAGGGACAATGGACAATAGGCGAGGTACAGGGAACGCTGCAAATGCTCTTTGACCGCCAGTACATTTTGACCGAGGATGTGGTGGTGGAAACCCGGTATCGCACGGAAACCGACACATGGACGGACGAGGACGGCAACTCCCATACGGACACCTATCAGGTGCCTTACGATTATTACATCTGTACGGTCACGTTGGAAAACTTTGATTTGTCCCATGTACCTGTGTACGTTATGGGCGAGGATCAGCTTTCCCGGTATGCCATCTATATGGCAACGCTGGGAAACCGCCCTGATCTGTTCCCGGATTCTCCCTATGTGAACAAGTACATTACCGGGAAACCCGGTGATTACGAAGTGCCCGGAGAATATCTGGACGATGAAACCTTTGCCGCGATGCTTGCCGAAGCACAGAAATACATCGGCTATCCCTATGTGTGGGGCGGCAGTTCTCCCGCCACTTTCTTTGATTGCTCAGGGTACGTTTCGTGGGTCATCAATCACTCCGGCTGGAATGTGGGCAGGCTGGGAGCCCAGGGGCTCTATAACATCTGTACGCCGACCAGCTCTCCCAAACCCGGTGATCTGGTGTTCTTCAAAGGCACCTATGACACGCCGGGCGTGAGCCATTGCGGGATTTATGTCGGTGACGGAAAAATGCTGCATTGCGGAGATCCCATCGGCTACGCAAATTTGAATACAAGCTACTGGCAATCTCATTTTTACGCCTACGGGCGTTTACCGTGACAGGAGGTTTTGAAATGGCAACTACCAAAAGCATGAAAATTCAGGCCGAGATTGATAAGGTCAAGGCCAAAATCAGTGAACAGCAGGCCCGGCTCAAGGAGCTGGAGCAGAAAAAGCTGGAGGCGGAAAACAGCGAGATCGTGGACATTGTGCGCGGCATGAGCATTTCCCTTACGGAGCTCCCGCTGCTGTTTGAGAAGCTGAAGGACGGCGGCACTTTGGGACAAAGTGTCCCGAAGTCCGAAGAAGAAAAGAAGGAGGAAAACTGAATATGAAACACTTTCGTATGTTGGCGGCGGGGCTTTGCTCCGCCGTTCTTTTATGCGGCTCTGCGATTCCAGCCTACGCCTATTCGGACAGTGGGAATGAGGAACCGCCTGTTGTGGAAGAAACTCCGGCCACGGAGCCAGCGCCTACCATTACCCCGGGCGAGGGCTTTTCGGAGGATGGAAACCTTGTGACCCGCGATCTGCTCTACGATGCCGCAACCAACAAACAGTTCATCACGGTGGAAACCAGCGGCGGCAACACCTTTTACATTGTCATTGACTATGACAAGCCTGTGGACGAGGACGGCGAACAGTATCACACCTACTTTCTGAACATGGTGGATGAAGCCGATCTGCTGGCGGCACTGGAGGCCGCTGGCGGAGAGCTTCCGGCCTGCTCCTGCACAGAAAAATGTGCGCCCGGAGCCATCAATACGGATTGCGAGATCTGCGCGGTCAACATGACCGAGTGTGCTGGCACAGCTCCCGAACCCGCTCCGGTGACGGAACCTGCGGAGGAGCCGGAACCCGAGCCCCAGCAGAAAAGTAATACCGGGACGCTTCTGCTGATTTTGGCTGTGGCTGTTCTGGGCAGCGGTGCAGGCTGGTACTTCAAAATCTACCGCCCGAAGCATGAAAAAGCTGCTGTACCCGAAGAGGATTACAGCGAGGAACTGGCCGATTATGACGATCCCGAGGACGATGGGCCGCCTTGGGACGAGGACGATACCGAAAGCGAGGATAATGAATGAGATTTACCAACAACCCCTATGAGGGATTTATGAAAGAAAAAAGCTACTTTAAGGGTGTGCCGCCCAGCCTGCCGCCGAAGGGCTCCCGTTGTGACGGCTGCCCTTACTGGCGCGGGATCGGCTGCGTGTTCTGCTACCGGGAGCAGCTCAAACCACCGGGCAACGGGAGGTGATACTGTGGGCCGAGAACTGACCCGGACAGAAAAAGCGGCAATCCGCAGGCTGGTGTCAAAATGGTGTGCCAACTATGACCGGGACTGCGGCTGCCTGCCGCTGGATTGCGAGTGCTATATGTTTGGGAAATGCTGGACGGGGGCTTATTGCCGCTACTTCCGCGAGGCTGTTCTGCCCCTTGATCCGGCGCTGGAGGCTGCGCTGCTGGAAGGGCCAAGGCCGGATTTCAAGGCTTGCCCGGTATGCGGCAGAGCCGTGGCTCCTGATGGACGGCAAACCTATTGTTCGGCGGCCTGTGCAAAGGCGGCACACCGCAGACAGCAGCGGGAATATATGCGGAAAAAACGGGGCTGATGTGTTGACAATTAGGACATCCAAAACCCGCCTGTGACAAGGCTTTTTAAGGCCCTTTTCTGCGGGAGGCGTATGTTTCTACGTCCGCCCCTGTTTCCGTGAGATGCTGTCAACATTTTAGCTGCCGGAACTTTGGGACAAATTGTCCCAAAGTTCCGGCTTTTGTGGAAGGAGGTACTATGCCGAAATATTATCCGATCAATGAAGAAGCCGCAAAGCGGGCAAAAGATATGAACAGCTTTTCTGACTATCAGCCGGGCTCCGCTACGACGAGCTACCGGGCAATGGTCGATGAAGCGTATGCAGCGGCGGAACGCCAGAAAGCGCGTGTCGATCCCATGTACCATGATAAGATTGACACACTGGTGGATCGCTATGCCCGGAAACTTGCTGAAAATCTGAATGAACGCAATGTGATTGATGCCCGTGTACCCTCTATTCTGATCTCTGGGGGCGGCAACTTCCCTGCGGCAAAGAAGCACAAGCAGAACGCCGCCCGGGATCGCAACTATGGAGAGTATGCGGAGATTTCAAAGCTGCTTGATAAAATCCGCTCTGTTGGAATGGGTGGGATCAGCGCGGATGACGATCTGGCCGTGGAAAAGCTGACAAAAAAGCTGGAGGGGCTGGAGTCCCTGCAGGCCACCATGAAGGCGGTCAATGCGTATTTTCGGAAACACAAAACGCTGGACGGCTGCCCGGAGCTTACGCCGGAGCAGGCCGAAAAGCTCAAAGCAGATATGGCGCAGTCATGGCACTTGGACAAAAGCAAGCCATACCCCGCCTATCTGCTTTCCAACAACAACGCCAACATCCGCCGTGTGCGCCAGCGCATTGAGGAACTGAGCAGCCGCTCCGAGTTTGCAGGCTGGACATTCCCCGGAGGCGAGGCAAAAATCAACGAGGCTGAAAATCGTTTGCAGCTTATTTTTGAGGAAAAGCCCGATGCCAATCAGCGGCAGGAACTGAAAAGCAACGGCTTTAAGTGGGCTCCCAGCCAAGGGGCATGGCAGCGGCAGCTTAACCAGAACGCCATCCGTGCTGCGGCCCGGATAGACTTTCTGCGGCCCGAGGACGGTACAAGCCCCTATCAGCTCCAGCCGTTTGTGAAAAGAGAAAACAAAGAAATGTCTCGATGATGGGAGGTGTACTATGGACAAAAATCAAGGTTATGCTATTTTGAAGGCGGTCATGCTGGAAAATGGGCGGGGATTTGCATTGGGCGAACATCCCACCGCGCCATCCCGCTATGTCACATGGGCCTGTTATGATGACAAAGACGGCCTGCGGCAGTACGAATGGGGTCACTATGGAAATGACCGCACCGCGATGGAACAGGATTTCACAGACCGGGTGCAGGACTATCAGCGTATTTATAACGTGGGGATCAGGCAGACCGAGGCTCCCGGTCTTTACAAGTATTATTCGACCCAGCGGCCTGTGGACATCGGGACATTCCCGAAGCCGCCTTATAACAAGCCGGATGAAATCTTCAATTACGATCAGCGCGTCCCGGTGGAAAATGGCTCGTTCTTGGCTTGGGGTTATCTTACCTATACCCGCCCCCTGACAGAAAAACAGGCATCCGACTATGAGCTGCGTCCTGCGCCCGATAATCCCGACAGGCCCCGTCCGATTGCCGAGCAGATGAAAAACGCGGCAAAGTTGGCGGAGGCAGATCGCGGCTCGGAGGCTCCGGCTCCCCAGCGCAGGCAGCCTGACCGTGGCGATAGATAAGGAGGTGCGTATATGGAAAAGAAACGTGAACAGGAATTGTCTGTACTGGAGGTGCTGCGCCTGCACCGTGAATTTCATTTGCCGCACCCTGTTCCGGCAGACGAACAGGAAAAGCCGCTGGATAAGGTAAAGGAGCCGCCCCGCGCCTGCCGCAGCCGGGAGCGTGAGGAGCGATGACAAAGAAACGCCGCCGTCCGATCCATCTTCATGTGATGGTGTCGGAGACGGAGCAGGCCCTGATTCAAGAACGTATGGCGGAGGCTGGCATCCGTAATATGGGAGCCTATATGCGGAAAATGGCCCTGAGTGGGTATGTGCTTCATGTTGACCTTTCGCCGGTTCGTGAGCTGGTTTCGCTCCAGCGGCGCTGCTCCAACAATCTGAACCAAGTGGCAATTCAAGCCAACACCTACGGCGCAATTTATCCCGAAGAACTCGCAGCCTTACAGCGGGACTATGCCGCGTTGTGGGGGCCGCTATCTGATCTCTTGAAACAGCTCTCCGCGCTGGTAGAGCTCTGACCCGTCCGGGGAGTGGTTGATACCGCTCCCCGTTTTTTTCTACTTCGGGACAAAGTGTCCCAAAGTAAAAATACGATTTGCCGGAAGGAGGGATTTCTACGGCGACCACCTACATCCGCCCTTATAAAACAGCGGCGGGAAAAAGTGCAATTCAAACGATGGAGGATCGTTTCACCTATGGCCTGAACCCGGAAAAGCTGGGAGCCGTATCTTCCTATCTCTGCGATCCGAACACGGCTCCCGCCGAGTTTCTTCTGGTAAAAAGTCAATACCTTGCAGAGACAGGCCGGGCCGTATCTCGCGGGGCCCTGTTCTTTCAGATCCGGCAGGCGTTCCTGCCCGGGGAGGTTACGGCAGAAGAAGCAAACCGTATCGGTTATGAAACGGCGATGCGCTGGACAAAGGGAAAGCATCAATTCTTTGTCTGTACGCATACCGATAAGGCCCATATCCACAATCACATTTATTTTAATGCAACGGCCTTTGACCGCTCCCGGAAATTTCATAATTTTATTGGTTCGTCCTTTGCCCTGCGGCGGCTCTCTGACCGCGTGTGCATCGAACATGAATTGTCTGTCATTCAAAATCCGCGCCAGCACAGCAAGGGCCGCTTTCTTCACTATGGCCAGTGGATCGGGGAAAAGCCGCCCTCTGCCAAGCAGCGGGTGCGGCTGGCTGTTCTCGTCGCTTTGGAGAAAAAGCCCACAGACTTTGCCGACTTTCTTCGGCTCATGGAGGAGTCCGGCTTTGCGGTGAAACAGGGGCGCGGCGGTGTCATCTCATTCCTCGCGCCCGGACAGGAAAAACCGACCCGGCTCCGAGCTTCTACACTGGGAGCCGGATTTGACCCGGAGGACATCAAGGCCGTAATTGCCGGGGAACGTCCGCTCCCTGAGCTGCCAGAGGAGCCCTCGGTTCCGCCACGGCGAGTTAATCTCATCATCGACATTCAAGAGCGTATGGCCCAGGGCAAAGGCCCGGCCTATGAACGATGGGCCAAGGTCTACAACTTAAAGCAGATGGCGGCTGCGCTCCAGTATTTGCAGGAGCATCATCTGACAGACTATGCGGCGCTGACGGCCCGCACCGAGGCTGCGGTGGATCACTTTCATAAGCTGTCTGACAAGCTCCGTACAACGGAGGAGGCTCTTTCCAAAACCTCGGAGCTGATGGCTGCCACGGTGGACTATGCCAAGACCCGCCCAGTGTTCGATGGGTACAAGGCTGCGCGGTACAGCAAAAAGTATCTGGCCCAGCATGAAGCAGAGCTTGCCACTTACCGGGCGGCAAAGGATACCATGAACACCATACTGAACGGCGCAAAGCTCCCTAAAATTGAAGCACTAAAAAAATCCCGCCGTGAGCTGGCAGGACAGAAAAAAGAGCTTTACGCAGAATACCGTGAGGCGCAGCGGCAAATGCGGGAGGCCGTGGCAATAAAAGCGAACATTGATCATCTGCTCGGCATAACAGACGAGCGTGAAAATAAGGCCCAGGAACGATAGTGACGGGCCGCAGACTACGGTGCAGCGCACCGGGACTTTGGGACAATTTGTCCCGAAGTACAGCGGGTTTGGGGAGCTCCCCAACAAGCATTTTTGCGGGCCTGCGGCCAGCAAAAATTTCGGAGTGTGGCCACACCCGAATTGCTTGCCAAAACGCGCAACCCGCAACATGGCGCAAAAAACGGAGGTTACGCTTTCTTTTACGTTTCCTCCGTTTCTTTCGATGCTTTCATCGCTTGGATTGTAGCTTCAACGATTTTCAATTCTCTTTCGTCCAAAGCGTTCAACATGACATCAATCCGCTTCCTGCACTCGCTCCCGCTATTCTGGGACGGGTAAAAGTATTGATCCACCGATATATCAAACATTGTGACCATCTGATAAAAGGTGTTGAAGCTTGGATGCTGACCATCATTTTCGTTATACATAATGGTACGCGGAGCGCGGTCGACAATATAGGCCAGTTGCTCCTGCGTCATGCCGCTGGCTTCTCTTGCCCGCTTGATGGCGAGCCCTATATCGTGAAAATCAAAGCGTCTTTCATCTCGTTCTATCTTCATAACATCACCTGATATGATTTTACATTTCATGTGATATTATTTGAACGATTATGTATTTCATGCTACTGACTATTTAATTTCACATTCTTTTCTTCCAAAACTTGTATTGTTCGAGTCGAAGAACTATAATATACTCTATGGAGGTGCAGAATGGATTATATGACACTAAAAGAGGCCGCCGAAAAATGGGGCGTGACACCTCGTAGAGT
>ENA-OYXA01000468-OYXA01000468.1-human-gut-metagenome-genome-assembly--contig:-NODE-468-length-13807-cov-6.010035_pt1 | contig 13807 bp, 8 predicted proteins | sample MGYA00244212_ERZ653411 | MGnify/ENA primary metagenome ERZ653411 (study PRJEB26926, sample SAMN06165066) | human gut metagenome | biome: ENVO:00009003; feature: ENVO:2100002; material: ENVO:00002003...
TAGGAGTCCGTCTCGTGGGCTCGGAGATGTGTATAAGAGACAGTCAGAATGCAGATGGGACGTATACACCGGTAGCAAAGAATAAAGGTACAGTTTCAGTAGGTGCTGAAATCAAACTGAAAAATGGTGATGTGAAAGAAATTGCACAAACACAATTTAAAGTAAGTGATGCAGACGGTAATACAGTGATTATCAAAGATTATGATCTGTATAAAGGTATGAAGAACAATGGAAAATCTGCAGATACAAATGGAGATGGAAGAATCTCAGAAAACGAAATCAAAAATGTAGATGAGATCATTGTAAAGAACAGTGAGACACTTTCAGATTTAACAGGAGTTGAAAAAGCTGAAAACTGTAAAAAAGTTGAATTTAGCAATGATGCACAGTTAAAAGATATTAGTGCATTGAAAGAACTTAAGAATCTGACAAATGTTATATTACTTAATACATCAGTCAAAGAAAGTGATCAATTAGCATTATTAAGACTTAATGATGTATCAGTGACAACAGGAGAAAGCAAAACACAGGATATTATGCCAAGTGGATTGCTTGATAAAGATACCAAAGTTGAGGTTGAGAATTCTAAGATTGCTTCTGCGAAAATAGAGAATGGTAAGTTAGAAGTCACAGGAAATGCTGTTGGAACAACAACTGTATCTATTTATAATACAGATAAAAAAGCAGCAAAAGTGATCACCGTTTCTGTAACTGCAAAGGCAACAGAAGCACCAGCAGAGCCAACAAAGCCTGAGAATCCAAAACCAGAAGCACCAAAACCAACCCCAACACAGCCAACAACAGCTGCACCACAAAAAGTTGCCAAGATCACAGTCACCGCACCATCCAACAAACTTTCTGCAGGAAAGAAAGTAAAATTAACAGCCAATATTTCCAACAATGCAAGCAATAAAAATATCAAATGGACAACAAGCAACAAGAAATATGCAACAGTTGATAAAAATGGTGTTGTAAAATTCAATAAAAAGGCAGCCGGAAAAACAGTTACGATCACGGCATATGCAACAGATGGAAGTGGAAAGAAAGCAACGTTCAAGATCAAGATCATGAAAGGAACCGTTAAGAAGATCAAGATCACAGGAAAGAAAACGGTCAAAGCAGGAAAGACACTAAGTCTGAAAGCCAAAGTAACCGCATCCAAAGGAGCCAACAAGAAACTGAAGTGGACTAGCAGCAATACAAAATACGCAACAGTATCCGGATCAGGAAAAGTCAAAGCACTAAAAGCTGGTAAAAAGAAATCAGTGAAGATCACAGCAATGGCAACCGACGGAAGCGGAAAGAAAGCAACTGTAACGATTAAAATTAAATAATCTCCAAAATGCGCTAAAAGAGTGATCAAATCGATCACTCTTTTATGCATTCTACACGAAAAAGTGTTATAATAAACAAAGCAATATGCAGATTCAAACATGAAGAAAAGGAGGACGAATTTCATGCAAAAAGGATGGAAAGTATTCAGACACTTAAATGGAAAGAGCAGAAAGAAACTGTTAGCATGTCTGCTCAGTATATCCATGATACCGGTCAACGGATTTACGGTAATGGCGGCAACAGCAGATCAGGGGAATCAGGCAGCGGTGACACAGGAAGGTACAACCACACCAACAGTTACAAGTGGGATTTCATTTGCAGCAGAATCCCAGAATGTAACAGTAGGAAATTTCAAGTATTATGAATTCCAGGGAACGCAGGCAAAAGATTTCGATAAAGTCAACTTCAATATTTCTGATGAAAAAGCATTAAAGATTGAACAAAAGACTTTCAAACAAGCAGATGGAACAGAAGTTGTGAAGTATATGCCAATCGCATTAAAAGACAGCGGAAAAGTTACTGTAATAGCAACATTTGAAAAGAATAAAAAGCCATTAGATGGAGTAAGTGCTCAGCTTGAATTTAATTTAAGCAAAGATGATAATGTTATTCCATTTACCTCACAAACAATGTATCAGGTATTTAGTGGAAAGGAAGAAGGTGAACTTACTAAAGCAGACTTAGCAGCGAAGACAGAGATCAATCTTTCTGACAAAGGTCTGACAGATACAGAAGTAGCATATCTTCAGTATGCAACTGGTTGTGAAAAATTAGATTTAAGCAAGAATACAAATGTAAGTAAGATTGATGCATTAAAATCTATGACGAATCTAAAGGAAATCAATCTGGAAGGTACAAAGGTTTCCATAGCAGACAGAATTGCGTTGATCAAGAAAGATTCAATCACAGTAGAAAAAGGAGCCAAAACAAATGATCCTATCCGTCCAAAAGGAATCTTAAAAGGATGCAAATATGTTAAGTATTCTGAGGAAGTAGCAGCAGGAACAACAGCAAAATTAAAATCAATCCAGGTTCAGTCAGATGGATCCATAAGTCTGGAAGCAGTGGATACAGCAGAAGCAGGAACGACGAATTTAAAAGTTGAGAGTACAACAACACCAACAGTATCTGCAACGATTCCAGTAAATGTGACAGCCAAAAGTGCAACAACACCAGAGTTTGATAAAAATGATCCAAATGTAAGTGTAGGAGCATTTAAGAAACAGATCAAGTTAAATAATCTGGAAAAAGATGATGTAGTAACGATCACATCAAAAGATACAAAGATCTTAAATATCCGCACAGAAACAGCACAGGATGGAACAAAGACATACTATCTGGAACCAAAAGCAGCAGGAAAAGCAACGGTAGAAGCGGTAGTAGCAAGAGCAGGAAAGACATATACAGCAACGATTGAGATTCAGGTAGCAGCCGTAGGAAAAGATATCATTCCATTGACAAGCTACAAAGTATACGATGCATTAGAGGCAGATGCAAATAATGATGGAATGATCTCAACAGAAGAGATCAAAAATGTAAAATCTATAAATTTAGAAAATAAAGATCTGACGAATGCAGATTTAGCAGGTTTATCCGAAGCAGTTAATTGCACAAAGATCGACCTCGAAAACAACAAAAACATCACAGACATCAGTTTCATAAAGAATTTAAAACAGTTAAAGACACTCTATTTAAGAGGAACAGATGTGACAGATTTTACAGCATTAAATGACCTAAAAGCACAGTTAGAATCATTATATTTGCCAACAACAGCAAGCACAGCGACAAGAATGTCATTCTTAAGCGACAGCCTGTATCTAAAAGAAGGACAGGAATTAACAATACAGCAGTTTACAAAAGGTGTATTCGTAGATAGTAAAGAAGTATGTACGATTACATCCTCTTCAAATGCAGTAACTGTTGGCGATAAGATCAAAGCCGGAACAAAAGGTCAGATGGCAACACTGACATTAAAAGCTGGAACAACAACAAAAACGATCAAAGTTTACACAACAGACGAAACAGGTAAGATTCCTACACAGGCGGTTGTATTAAACAAAACATTTGTAACATTAAATCCAGGCAAGACAGAACAGCTGAAGATTACATATTTACCTGATTATGCAACAGCTTCAATCGGAACAGTAAAATGGACATCTTCCAACGAAGCGGTTGTAACAGTTGATGCAGCAGGTAAATTAACAGCTAAGGCTGCAGGAAAAGCAATTATTACGGCAATAACATCTGACGGAAATGTAATGTACTGCATCGTAACAGTAGAAAATATCAAAGTCAGCAAGATCACGATCACAACAACAACATCTAACAAGATCGCAACTGGTAAGAAAGTAACATTAAAGGCGGCCGTAACACCATCCAACGCATACAATAAAGGTGTTACATGGAAATCAAGCAATACTAAAGTTGCAACAGTCAGCAGCAGCGGTGTCGTTACAACGAAGAAGAAAATGGGTGGAAAAACAGTAACGATCACAGCGACAGCCAAAGACGGAAGTGGTAAGAAAGCGTCATATAAGATCTATATCAAGAAAGGTATCGTAAAGAAAGTCTACATTTCCGGAGTTAAATCAGTAAAAGCTGGTAAGAAGTTATATCTGAAAGGAAAAACAAGCGCATCTTCAGGGGCAAATAGAACTTTAAAATGGTCAAGCAGCAATACAAAATATGCAAAAGTTTCTTCCAAAGGAACTGTAACAACATACAAAGCTGGAAAGAAAAAATCCGTGAAGATCACAGCAAGAGCAGTGGATGGAAGCGGAAAGAGCAAGACGGTTACAATTAAAATTAAATAGTAAAGTAATCTCTGATATTTATTGAAAGAAAAAGCAGTTAGAAATCAAAATTTAAGATTTCTAGCTGCTTTTCTTCTAAATTGCAAAAGTAGTAACAAAAACTTGCAATACCCCTCTTATATTAAATCAAATGATAATGTTTAAATGCATGATAAATCCCATCATCATTTACAGAATCTGTAACATATTCCGCAATTTCTTTTAACTCATCACAGGCATTTCCCATAGCAATTCCATGGCCAGCAGCTTTAAACATGGAGATATCGTTATTACTATCTCCAAATGCGTAGCAGTCATCTGTAGAGATATTGAGATGATCAGCGACATATGTAAGACCAGTTCCTTTATCATGATCTTTTAATAAAATCTCATACTGGGTATCATCAATTCGAATATAATCCATGGCATCAGAAATACTGTCAAGAGCATCTACAAAACCAGAAGTATTGCTCCCAGGGCCTGTAAATACAATGGCTTTATCAGGATTTTCAACATGATCCCATGTAAACTCATGCGCCATATAAGGAGCAAGGTCAAAAGCAGTGATCATAAATCCATAATGTGGATGAAAGTCAACGTTATGATCGCGGAAATAAGAACATTTTTCTCCTTCAAAGGTTCCATAGATATTGTTTTCTTCGCAAATCCGTTTGATCTGTTCGACCACTGTTTCAGGAACTGTTTTGTGATAGATCGTTTCGCCATCAAGAAGGATGTGAACTCCGTTAGAACAAAGATAACCGTCGCAGCCAATATCGAGAATCTCTTTTTCAAAATAAACAAGAGGTCGTCCAGTGTTGATCAGAACTTTATGACCATTTTCTTGTGCTTCATGGACTGCTTTGATCGTAGATTCTGGAACCAGACGCTGTTCTTTACTGTATAAAGTCGCATCGACATCCAGAAAGATTAGTTTGTTGTTTTCACTCATATTATCATTCCCCATCTAAATATTTATAAAAATTAAGAGCCGGATACAAATGAAGATTGATGGTCCGGCTCTGTGCTGTAAGGATATAGTTGACTATTCTTCCACAGTTACAGTCTTCATAATTTGTGGTTCTAATGGTTTATCGGAATAATCTGTTGCAACTTCAGCGATCTTATTTACAATATCCATTCCTTCGATGATCTTACCAAATGCTGCGTACTGTCCATCTAAATGTGGAGCAGCTTTGTGCATGATAAAGAACTGTGATCCGGCAGAATCAGGCATCATAGAACGAGCCATGGATAAAACACCAGGAGTGTGTTTTAAGTTGTTGATCACACCGTTCTGGCTGAACTCTCCTTTGATCGTATGTCCAGGACCACCTGTTCCTGTACCTAATGGGCATCCACCCTGGATCATAAATCCGTTGATGATACGATGGAAAGTTAAACCATCATAGAAACCGTCTTTTACAAGATTTACAAAGTTCTCAACAGTGATCGGAGCGATCTCCGGATATAATTCTGCTTTCATTACATCACCATTTTCCATAGTGATCGTTACAATTGGATTTGCCATAATATGAAATTCCTTTCTATATTTTATAATCTTTTGCCGTTTACGGCTATGCTTTGATTATAATGGAAATACTAAAAAAAGTACAGCAGTTTGACCAGAAGAGTTACAATCCAAAATATGCATATTTTTACACAAAAATTACAAAAAAGTTAAGAATATGAACAAAATTTAATGAAAAAGCTTTTATTTCTACAAAATGCGAGTATAATAGCATAGGAACACAGTATGATTTTAAAATCATACGATAATAAAAATTTGGGAGGACATCATGGATTTATATTTAGATTTTGATCATAATTCCAGAAGGCGCAGAAGGGGGCGCAGACGTGGAAGAAGAAATCGTTCCAAAGCTCCATTTGTCATTGGAGTCATCATTTTACTAGTGATCATTGTGGCAGGAGGTATATTTGCTGGAAGAAAATATATGGCTTACAGGCAGCAGAAAGCAGAAGAGGCCAGAAAACTTGCAGAGGCAAGAAGAGTCGTCACAGTCATGATCCCGGAAGGATATTCCATTGATATGATAGCAAAACGACTAGAGAAACAGGGAGTCTTTAAAGCAGATGAATTTATAAAGGCTGCGAAGAATACAAATCAGTATAAAAACGATTTTATTAAAGACATTGACCCAAAGAAGGGAACAAAGTACAAATTAGAAGGTTATCTGTATCCGGATACTTATAAGATTTACAAAAGTTCCAAACCAGAAGATCTGATCCAGAAGATGCTTGATAATTTCGATAAGAAATATTCAGCACTTGCGAAGTCTTATAAAGGAAAGCGTTCTATGGCAGAGATCATGACGATCGCATCAATGATCGAACGTGAAGCAAGCAATATGTCAGAACGTCCGATGATCGCAGGAGTCATTGAGAATCGCCTTGCAGCGAAAATGAGACTTCAGATCGATCCGACCGTTTTGTATACCACAACAAATGGATTATATAATGCGAAGAAAGTTTATTATAAAGATCTGAAAGTGAAAACGGTGTATAATACTTACGTTATGAAAGGGTTGCCAGCAGGACCGATCTGTAATCCGTCAGACACGGCGATCAAGGCTGCGATGCATCCAAAGAAACATGATTACCTATATTATAGAACTGACGGAAGCAAAAAAGGAACCCATGTTTTCACAAAAACATTCGATGAACATAAGAATGCGAAAAGCACAAGCACAAAAGATAAAAATAGTACAAATAGCACAAATACAACGAATTCAAAATCTTGAGTATTTTACTAAGGATTCAAAAAGATTGTTATTTTTTTGGCGTACAAAAAAAAATACCTAAAAATACATAAAAATCTCTTTAAAAACTTGTGCAAATAATGTAGAATAAAGCTGTATACAAAAGTTATATGTATACAGCTTTGTTTATGTTTTAAGCAACTTGTGAAAGTTGTAGTGATATTTTCTACGCCCATATGCTAGGTGGACGTAGAGATTAACAATGTGTGAATGTATTCACACGAGATTTTTTAGGAGGAAGAGAACATGGCAAGAAAAATGAAAACCATGGATGGTAACACAGCCGCTGCACACGTATCATATGCTTTTACAGAAGCTGCAGCAATTTATCCTATTACACCATCCTCACCAATGGCAGAGTCAACTGACCAGTGGGCAACACAGGGAAAGAAAAATATTTTCGGACATCCTGTAAAATTAGTTGAAATGCAGTCTGAAGGAGGAGCAGCAGGAACTGTACATGGTTCTTTAGCAGCTGGTGCATTAACAACTACTTATACAGCATCTCAGGGTCTGTTATTAATGATCCCTAACATGTATAAGATCGCTGGTGAACAGATGCCTTGCGTATTTGATGTATCTGCTCGTGCACTTGCATCTCACGCACTGAACATCTTTGGTGACCACTCTGACGTTTATGCATGTCGTCAGACAGGTTTCGCAATGCTTTGCAGCTCTAGTGTTCAGGAAGTTATGGACTTAGGAGCAGTAGCTCATTTAGCAACAATTAAAGGACGTGTTCCTGTATTACATTTCTTCGATGGATTTAGAACATCTCATGAAATTCAGAAAATCGAAATGTGGGATTATGATGATCTTGCAGATATGGTTGATTATGAAGCAATCGACAAATTCAGAGCTGAGTGCTTAAACCCAGAACATCCAGTTCTTCGTGGATCAGCTCAGAACCCAGACATCTTCTTCCAGGCAAGAGAAGCAGCTAACTCAACATATAATGCTTTCCCTGCAATCGTTGAAGATTACATGAATCAGGTTAACGCTAAGATCGGAACAGATTATAAATTATTCAACTACTATGGAGCTGAAGACGCTGAGAGCGTAATCATCGCTATGGGATCTGTTTGTGAAACAATCGACGAAACAATCGATTACTTAATGAAACAGGGTAAAAAAGTCGGTGTTGTTAAAGTTCGTCTTTACAGACCATTCGTTGCTGAGAAATTAGTAGAAGCAATCCCTGATACAGCAAAAGTTATCAACGTATTAGACAGATCTAAAGAGCCTGGAGCAAGAGAACCATTATACCTTGATGTTGTTAACGCATTAAGAGGAACAAAATTCGAAAGCTGCACAATCAATGGTGGACGTTATGGATTAGGTTCTAAAGATACTACACCAGCTGATATCATCGCTACATTCGAAAACGTTGATAAAAATGAATTCACATTATCTATCGTGGATGATGTTACAAACTTATCTCTTGAAAGAGGAGAAACTCCAGTTACAGCTCCAGACAGCATCGTAGCATGTAAATTCTGGGGACTTGGAGCCGACGGTACTGTTGGTGCTAACAAGAACTCTATCAAGATCATTGGTGACCATACAGACAAATATGCTCAGGCATACTTTGATTATGACTCTAAGAAATCCGGTGGTGTTACAATGTCCCACTTACGTTTCGGAGATGACCCAATCAAATCAACATACCTGATCAACAAAGCTGACTTTGTTGCTTGCCATTGTGCACCATATTTAACAAAATATAACATGGTTCAGGACTTAAAAGACGGTGGAACATTCCTGTTAAACTGCAGCTGGACTCCAGAAGAAGTTGGAGAACATCTTCCAGGACAGGTAAAAGCTTACTTAGCTAAACACAACATTAAGTTCTATATCATTGACGGTATCAAGATCGGTAAAGAAATCGGACTTGGTGGACGTATCAATACTGTATTACAGTCTGCATTCTTTAAATTATCAGGAATCATCCCTGAAGAAGATGCGATCAAATACATGAAAGACGCTGCAACAGCTTCTTACAGCAAGAAGGGTGAAGCTATCGTTAAGATGAACCACGATGCGATCGACGCTGGTGCAAAAGCTATCGTTGAAGTACCAGTTCCAGCTGAATGGGCTGACGCTGAAGCAGAAAGCTTATTCGTTGAAGCTAAGGGAGATAACAAACCTCTTGTTGATTACATCAACAACGTACAGAACTACGTTAACGGACAGGAAGGTAACGCTCTTAAAGTTAGCGATTTAGTACCTTACGTAGATGGACATATGCCTTTAGGTGCATCTGCATTCGAAAAACGTGGAGTAGCAGTAGACGTTCCTTCTTGGAATCCAGATAACTGTATCCAGTGTAACTTCTGTGCTTATGTATGTCCTCATGCAACAATCCGTCCAGTAGCTATGACAGAAGAAGAAGCAGCAGCAGCTCCAGCAGCTACTAAGACAGCTGATATGACTGGAATGCCAGGATACAAATTCGCTATGACAGTTACAGTTCTTGATTGTTTAGGATGCGGATCTTGTGTAAACATTTGTCCAGGTAAGAAGGGTGAAAAAGCTCTTACAATGGCTGGATTAGATTCTCAGAGAGATCAGCAGGAAGTTTATGACTATGGTCAGAAATTACCAGCTAAAGAAGAAGTACTTGCTAAGTTCAAAGCTGATTCCGTTAAAGGAAGCCAGTTCAGACAGCCAATGCTTGAGTTCTCAGGAGCATGTGCTGGTTGTGGTGAAACACCTTACGCTAAACTGATCACTCAGTTATTCGGTGAAAGAATGTACATCGCAAACGCAACAGGATGTTCTTCTATCTGGGGTGGATCTGCACCTGCTACACCATACACAACAAACGCTAAAGGACAGGGACCAGCTTGGGCTAACTCACTGTTCGAAGACAACGCAGAGTTTGGTTTAGGTATGTTCACAGGACAGAACACATTAAGAGAACAGACAAAAGAAAAAGTTGTTGCATTAGCTGAATCTACAGATAACGCAGATGTGAAAGCAGCAGCAGCTGAATACTTAGACACATATGCAGACGGAAGCAAGAACGGAGCAGCTACAGATAAATTAGTTGCAGCATTAGAAGCTTGCGGATGTGACGCTGCTAAAGAAATCTTAGCTAAGAAAGAATTCTTATCTAAGAAATCTCAGTGGATCTTCGGTGGTGACGGATGGGCATACGACATCGGATTCGGTGGTGTTGACCATGTATTAGCATCTGGAGAAGACGTAAACGTATTCGTATTCGATACAGAAGTTTACTCTAACACAGGTGGACAGGCATCTAAGTCTACAAACTTAGGAGCAATCGCTCAGTTCCAGGCAGCTGGTAAAGGAACTAAGAAGAAAGACCTTGCAGCAATCGCAATGAGCTACGGATATGTATATGTAGCACAGATCGCTATGGGTGCTGATTACAACCAGACAGTTAAAGCAATCGCTGAAGCTGAAGCTTATCCAGGACCATCATTAGTAATCGGATACGCTCCATGTATCAACCATGGTATCAAGGGTGGAATGAAGATTGCTCAGACAGAAGAAAAGAAAGCTGTTACTTCTGGATACTGGAATCTGTTCAGATTCAACCCAACATTAGCTGCTGAAGGAAAGAATCCATTCCACTTAGATTCTAAAGCTCCTACAACAGAATACGAAGACTTCATCATGGGAGAAGTTCGTTACAATGCATTATCTCGTCAGAACCCTGAAAGAGCTAAAGCACTGTTCGCAGAAGCTAAAGCAAACGCAGAAGCTAAATACAACAGATTAAAAGAAATGTCTGATAAATAGGCATTACCTATTGTTTAGATGATCTTAATCTAATAAATCAAAATCCCCTTTGTGAGCAATCACAGAGGGGATTTTTTATGCATAAAAATAAGGGGTTGTCGCTTTAACGATTAATAAATCGTGAAGCTCTAAGGATTATGTGACGATGTGCAGTGTCTTTGACAATGAGGAAGTTGGAAGCGGTACAAAACAGGGGGCAGGATCAACCTTTGGAGCAGATGTATTAAAATACAATGTTGCTCAGAAATATACGACAGACGCAAGATCGGCAGCGCCGGAAAAGGCAGCCTACATCTATGCGGGGCAGATCAGAGATGAACTGGGAAGCCGTTTGGATTTACTGGAGAAAAATGCATACCGCTTCTGCTATATCAATGATTTCCCAATGAGCGGAACTGCACAGGATTTAATGTACGGAGCCCCAAGCGAGATTACAGAACAGCAATTAAGAGAAGTACACATAAAAGTACGTGATTAAGAGGTTCTTTGAAAATTTTTTATATGAGACAAAGATCGTCTAGTGTTAACTGTTTTTTGTTGACATAGGATTGTATTCTGTACTCAGGTAGTCAGAATATGTTGGAAGTTCCCAATTGGATGCAGTAGGCTATTTAGAAAAATTGACTGAAATTATCAAAAGCAATGATAATTGTGATGTTACCGTAGCAAGGATGAAGGCATCATGTTGCTACGGTATCGGAAATGCTGTGAATACAGTTTCGTAACATAGCAGTAATATTAGAAAGATTACGATGATTTTTCAATTGCAGCTAATTCCAAAATGATTTTCATGACGCTGGAATGACTGATTCCGAATTGGTCTACTCCAGCGTTTATCATTTCTCGTACCATTTCTGCATTGCGGATTCCAGATGCGGCCTTTCTATTCGTTATATATTTTTCGGTTATATGTACTTTTAATTCCTATCTCTTCTCTATATTTTGCGACAGTACGTCTGGAAATTTTGATTCCTTTTTGTTTTAATAAATTTGATAATGTCGAATCACTGTAGGGTTTGTTAGGGTTTTCAGAAGCGATTATAGCCTTCAATTGTTTTTTTACGGTAATTGGGCTGTTGTTATCCTTTTTTCCAGCAGAAGATGTGAATAAATCTTTCAAATAAACCACTCCAAAAGGGTATTGGAGATATTTATTTTTGATTCCACGGCTGATGGTGGATGTGTGCATCGAAATATCAGAAGCGATATCGGCAAGTGTCATAGGTTTTAATGTGCTATTTCCAGTAAAATAGTCTTTTTGGCGCTCTAAAACAGCAGATGTAATTTTTAAGATTGTTTCTCGGCGTTGTTCAATACTATGCATAATCAATTGCACACGATTGTATTTTTTACGGAAATATTCTTTTAAATCCGGACTCTGCGAAGTATGCATCATATTTAAATAATAGTCACAGAGGGAATAATTTCCAATCCACTGATCGTTTAATCTAATAATCCAACTGCTGTCTTGATAATCTATAAGAATATCTGGCACAATATAATCTGTGGAATTAGTAAGAAATCCAGAGATTGGGCGTGGATTTAATTCTCTGATTTTTGCAATACATTTTCGGACATCCTGTGTAGACATAGAAAGTTTTTGTGTGATAGTATTAATTTTTCCAGCAGCAATGTCATCCAGATGATAACGGATGATTTGATTGAGTTCCGGTGTCAGTTCCTGCCTTGCTTCTAACTGACGTAAAAGACAGTGTGGAAGATCTTTTGAAAAAATCCCTAATGGTTCCAAAGAGGATAGTATGTCCAAGCAGTATTTTACAGTAGATATATCAATACCAAACCATTGACTGAAATCCTTTAACGACAATTTAAAATAACCACAGTCATCTAGACAGTCAATCATGGTCTGCATTGCTGTCCACTGTAAATCTGAAAAATTTCTTTGGTTTAACTGATCCAGAAGGAATTCTTTGATTCCATTCTCCGAAAAGTCAGGGATTTCTTTGTAAATATCCTCGTCTTCTTTAGCGGAGGAATAGGAAACATATTGATTCCATGAAGGAAGATTTGAATTTTCATTATAATCTAGCAAAGGATTTTCAATATATTCATTTTGAAGGAAGTTATTTAACTCAAAATTATCCAAAGACAGTATTTTTAAAGACTGTAGTTGTGTTTGAGATAATGTTTGGGTTTGCACTAAAGTAGTTTTAGGGCTGAAATTCATTTCATCACACTCCAAATCTTACTAAAAGTTTTCTTCTGTAATAGAACATTGTATTAAAGGATTACAGTATTGCAATTGTTCTTTGGCATTTTGTATTGCATTTTCAATCATTTGAACTGTGTTTTCCGATTCAAGATTCATAATTAGTTCAAAAAGTAAGGGAAGATTTACTCCAGCAATCAGGTGAATATTTGATTTTGAAAGATATTTCATAAATTCATTATTGACGCTTCCGCCGAAAATATCTGTTGTTACAATTAATTCTTCGTCATCACATAACGCATCAATAATTTCTTTGATAGGAGTTTCTACCTCTGTCATGTCATTGGTATATGCACATAAAGTAGAAACAGAATTTTGTTCTCCAGTTACAAGTTCCATAGCATTTTTGATTCCATCAGCAAATACACTGTGTGTTGCAATTAAAAGTTTTTTCTTCATTTTTTATACACCTCGTTATTAAAAATAGTTCAATTTAAATGATATTTTTTTATAAAGCAAGAATGATGCCAAGTGTTAGTGTGAAAATTTAGAGGGTTGCAGATGAAAAGTATTGTATATATAATAATAATACAAAAATGAGAAAAGGAGAGAGAAAGTTGCTGAAAGATTCCATTATTCAATATGTAAAAGAAAATACAGCAAAAATTAGCTTGGAAGAATTAGATACTGTGCTGACAGCGGAAGCAATTGCCGGATATTTTCAAGTAAAAAGAAATACAGTCAGCTATTATCTGAATCAAGAAATTGGAAAAACATTTTTTAAAATTAATACAAGACCGGTTCGCTTTCTAGATAAAAAAGTATTTGAAAAAAATTTTTTTACAGTGTCAAAGGATGTTTATGCTAGTGTGAATGACCTCTTAGATGAAAATAAGCGGAAAAATGGCATCCAAAAGGAAGAAAAACAGGAAATAAATTTTGTAGAAGAACCTGTCTCTTAT
>ENA-OYXA01000518-OYXA01000518.1-human-gut-metagenome-genome-assembly--contig:-NODE-518-length-12703-cov-5.005851_pt1 | contig 12703 bp, 10 predicted proteins | sample MGYA00244212_ERZ653411 | MGnify/ENA primary metagenome ERZ653411 (study PRJEB26926, sample SAMN06165066) | human gut metagenome | biome: ENVO:00009003; feature: ENVO:2100002; material: ENVO:00002003...
GATAGGAGTCCGTCTCGTGGGCTCGGAGATGTGTATAAGAGACAGAAGCAGATTTCACCATGTGCATAGGAGCCGTTAAGCAGGGCCTGCTGGACGATGACGCCACCCTGTTTGCTGGACGCTTAGTCTGCATTGACCTTCCCGGCCTTCACGTACAGGCGCTCCCCGCCACGGAACTTATTACCTCCTCACGGCTTACCAAATTCCTCTCTGCAAGACCCTATACGGATTATAAGAACAAACGCGGGCACATTGGCGTCATAGCTGGCTCTGAAGGAATGCTGGGTGCGGCCCGTCTCTGCTGTGAAGCAGCTCTCCGGGCAGGAGCCGGTCTGGTTACACTGCACGTTCACAAAGACGTCTATCCCTTAATCGCTCCATCCATGCCTCCGGAAATCATGGTCAGGCCCGTGGACAGTTACGCAGATATCTCCATTCGTACATTCAGTGCTTTCCTCATTGGCCCAGGTATCGGTTCCGTATCGGAGGAAGATGCGGAAGCCATCCGCCTCATTCTGGAAACAGGTACCCCCACTGTTCTGGATGCGGACGGGCTGAATCTGGCCGCGGCCATGCAGTGGAACTTGGGAGAACACGTTCTGGCTACTCCCCACCATGGAGAAATTCGCAGACTTCTGCCAGATGCAGACAACTATGCCATCCGCGCAGACATTGCCGACTGCTTTCTGGCAGAACATGAAGCCGCCCTGATTTACAAGGGAGCACGCACTATCGTCACCCAACGGGGAAAACCTCTTTTTTATAACATCACTGGGGATCCCGGCATGGCAACTGCCGGTCAGGGAGACGTTCTGGCAGGTATTTGCGGAGGCTTCATAAGCCAGGGGGAATCCCTGCTGGTTTCCGCCGTTCTGGGCGTCTACCTGTGTGGCCGAGCTTCCGAAATGGCAATCTCCGCCGGAGAAGCCACCCAGCAAACATTGACGGCAGGGGATACGCTGCGACATCTTCCTTCCGCCATTCTTTCTACCGCACGCCTCTGTTATTGAAATGACCTACCGCAAACTTCAGGAATTGCCCTCACAGTCTCTGCCCAGGGAAAAACTGCTCCGCCAAGGAAGGCACAGCCTCAGCAACGCGGAACTGCTTGCTATCTTTCTCCGAATGGGGATCAAGGGGAAAAATGTGTTGGACATGTCCTCGGATCTGATTCAGTCTGCTGGCTCTCTAGATGCCCTAGCTCATATGGAAGCTGCTGAAATAGCGAACATTTGCAAGGGAATAGGCATGGCGAAAGCCGCTACGCTGAGTGCTGCCTTTGAACTGGGAGCGAGGGCTCTCCGTGAAACTCTGTCACGTCAACCCATTCAAACACCGGAAGATGTCTATGATTATCTGACCACAGCCATGCGCTGGAAGGAAAAGGAGACGGTGCTCGTTCTGCTGCTGGATACCAAGTGCCGCCTCATCAAACCCGTGGAAATATCCAGCGGGACCTTGAACGAATCCATTGCTCATCCACGTGACATATTACGCCCCACTGTCATTCATAACGCCTATGGCTTCATCCTTGCCCACAATCATCCCAGTGGAAATCCAGCCCCCAGCCGTACGGACGACCTCCTGACCGAACGCGTGCGGGAATGCTCCAAATTATTAGGCGTTCGTTTTCTGGATCATGTAATCATTGGTAAACCGACCGAAACAACCAACAAAAATTATTATAGTTACAACCATCCTGGCGGAGACCGCCTTAAAGACCCCAGTCAAGAACGCACCCTCTATCACTGAACAGCCGCCTATCTGAATTCCCGCCTCTTCTCTTCCTATCGAAAATAAGAGCCTCGTCTTCCGACGAGGCTCTTACTGAAAAACTGGCGGAGAGAGTGGGATTCGAACCCACGGTGGGTTTTAAAGCCCACGTTCGATTTCGAGTCGAGTGCCTTAGACCAGCTCAGCCATCTCTCCACTTGGAAACCGGAGGCGGTTGTATCCGGTTTGTCGGATACTGTAAAGAACAGAATCACCGTCCAGCGTCATTCGGATGCCGTTAACGTCTCGGCGACGCCAACGGCCCGAGCGTTGCTTCCGCCTCAAATCTTTGGGTCTTATTATGAGGAAGCGCACTCTTTTCCGGACCGGGAGGCGGCTGCGGCACACGCTCCCTCTCCTGCGGTTCCATCAACCAGGAACAGGAAGAGACCAGAAGAATAGAAAAAGACACAAACAAAAAGGAGATTGCAAATCGTTTCATCATTTCCTTTTAAAAAGTTGAACCCCATTATGCCGGAGACACAACGGGGTTCAAGGAAAATACGTGGCAAAAACCTTTATTTGGTGGACTGACGGGGACGCAGGAGTTGTACTCTATCGCCGGGTTGAATACTCATACCAGACGGTACGCTGTCTTTAATAATGTCAGCTACCGTCTGATTTTTCTCCAGGGAAGTTACCTTTAATTTACCAATGCTGCGACCTTCACGGGTAACAAGAAGAACCGTATTTGGATCAATACTACTGCCCTGTCCAGCCCCAATCACAACAAAACCCCACTGCGGGTCCACGGATAGAACGGGATACTCCTCCCCATTTTTGGCAAGAGCAGCTCGGTATTCAGCTTGCTCCTTCTGGCGGCTAGCCAGCTCAGAAGCTTGTTCTGCCCGTCTCTTGGAAGCCACTTCCGTAGCACTTTTAATCTGGTCAATATCTTCCTGGAGCTTCTTATTGGAAGCTTCCAAAGATTCCATCTTCTCCTGGATTTCCTGTACGCTGGAAACACCGAAATCTTGCAACTTGCTCTTTAATTCTTCAATCTGTTTATTGATTTTGGACAAGTCCGCATTCAACTGCACTTCTTCTTCCTTCAACTCAGCTTCCTTGGAAAGCTGTTCATCACGTTGCTGCGTCACGGAAGCCTTGTTGGAAATCAGACTAAGATTTTCTTCCGCAGCCAAGCCACGATTCTTAATCATGTCGTTGCGCAAGCTTGTCCAAGTACGTATTTCCTTGTCCAAGGTCTTACGATACGAAATCATTTCTTTAAAATCCTGGTACTGGCCATTAATACCGAAAAGGCCGCTAAGACCGGAGAACCAGGCGCCCGCCCCTGCTGCAAGAATCAATAAAACTACTAAGACAGTTTTCATTGTGTATGTATGTGAGAGTGTATGGAGTGTATTGAACCGGAAAAATGCTAGGGACGAACAGATACAACGACGTCTCCGGCTTCAACACGTTCGCCGGCGGTTACCGTACTTGGTAGAATAGTGGCCGTGGAAACACGGGATTCAACAGCGTTTACGTCAAGCTCGGCAATTTTGTTGCCGTCCCTCATGACGGCCAACTTGGAACCGGGCACCACGCCCAGATCGGCGGCTCCTCCGTCAATCACAACTACATTAAAATCATGAATCACCTGGGAAACCCTCGTTTTCAGGTTGGGCGGAGAAAGGCGGGCATCCTGGTCGGCCTTGAGCTGACGAAGAGCGGCATTATTCACAACAAGCTGTTCGGTTTCAGCAACGATGGCATCATGTTTTCCCTGTTCCGCCTGCTTAACCACTTCCAACTGCTTGGACTCTTCTTCCAGCCCCTTGATTCTGTCAGCAATGGCTTGGATACTTTCCATATCCTTGCTCTTGGATTGCAATTCCGCCAAAGCGGTTTGCTGCGTTTGAAGGTCAGATTTCTTGGCCTCATTGGCTGAGGCCAATTCCTGATTCTTTACTTCCAGTTCATCCTTTTCCTTGGTTAAAGCATTGATGTCATTCGTCAGAGCCTCATTCTTCACCAGGAAATCGACATATTTCGTCTTTTCTTCCGTAAATTCGCCACGAAGGCCGTTCAGGTTCTTGTAGCGGGAAACACATTCCCTACGCTCCTTGGTTAGAGCTTCCTCGTTATCAAGATAATACATGGCTCCTCCGAGAAGAGCAATGACCAAGGCTGCTATTGATACTTTGACCCACATAGGAAATTATAGAGATGAGAAGGTTCCTGTTACTTTTGTGAGATTGGCATGAACATTTTCAGATTTCAATATCAAAATGACATCCTCATTGTTTTCTTGATATTTTTTTCAGACAAGCTCCGTAACGGGAGTGTGCAAGAAGCGTTTTATCAACATTTTAAAACAATTACTCTCTATTTTCTTTTCAAACGGGAACTCATCTTCTAGTCTTTCTGAACCGTGAGTTACCAGGTCTTTGCCAGAAAATACCGTCCTCTGACATTCGATGACGTCCTTGGACAGGATCATGTTGTCCGGACGTTGAAAAACGCCATTGAGCACAACCGTCTCGCCCATGCCTATCTCTTTGTAGGTCCCCGTGGAACGGGAAAGACATCAACCGCAAGAATATTTGCGAAAGCTCTAAACTGCAGCGGTGGGCCCAAAGTGGATTTTGACCCGCATGAAGATATATGTGAAGAAATTGCGGAAGGCCGGAGCCTGGATGTTCTTGAAATAGACGGAGCATCCAACCGCGGCATTGATCACATCCGGGATCTCAGGGACAACGTACGGTTCGCTCCGAGCAGAGGAAATTTCCGTATCGTCTATATAGATGAAGTGCACATGCTCACTAAGGAATCCTTCAACGCCCTGCTCAAAACGCTGGAAGAACCGCCACCTCATGTCAAATTTATTTTCGCAACCACGGAACCCCACAAAATACTGCCAACCATTCTATCGCGATGCCAGCGCTTCGACCTGCGCCCCATCCCTTCTGAAATCATTGCAGAACACCTGCTCCATATCGCTTCTGCAGAGGGAGTAAGTCTGAGCAGGGAAGCAGCCTTTGCTGTCGCCAAAGTGGCGGATGGAGGTATGAGGGATGCACAATCCATGCTGGACCAGCTTGTTTCCTTCTGTGGAGATCATATTGAAGAACAGCAGGTACTCCACATTTTCGGCATTACTTCCCGGGAGACCGTGGCCCATGCTCTGGCGCTTATTTTGAACAAGGAACTTCCCTCTCTCCTGCATCTTCTGCATGAACAGGCGGAAGCAGGAAGAGACATGAGCCAGTTTCTTTCCGAAATTATCTCCGCCGTGCGTGAAATTCTGGTCTCTAAAGTAGATCCAGAAGCCAGCTTTGATTCTCTCCCGGAATCCTCCAAGGAGGAACTCGCCGAATTGGTCAAACGCACCCATACGGACAAAATCCTGCGTTTGGTGGAAGTTCTGGCGGAAACGGAAGATAAAATGCGCTGGTCCTCCAATAAAAGGCTTCATCTGGAAATGGGCCTGATTAAAGCCGTTCATACTCTGGCTGAGGCCAGCATCAGCGATATTATCATGGCGTTGGAAGGTGCTCCGCTAGCCACTGCGGCACCGGCCTCTTCTTCAGATCCTGCTTCACAGCAGGAACCAAGTACATTTATTTCCTCCGCCACGGCTCCCACTCCGGCCCCCCGGCCAAACATCCAGTCTCCTGTTGCTGCAACAAAACCAACCCCAGCTACAGAACAACATTTGATGGATCCGATTCCAGATTTTTCTGTGTCCTCCCCTGCATCATCTCCCGCAGTACAGAAAATTCAGAGCACTGACGCTCAAGCTTCTCCCCATCCTACGCAGGAAGCCGAACCACAACAGGAAACTCTTACACCCGCTGCAGCCCCCCCCTCTCTTGCCGTTGCAGAGGAAGAATTTCCCTACTCCGCCACTAAATTGCGGACAAAAACCGTACCTGCCTCCGAAGAAATCACCCGGCATCCAGCCTCCGATGCCTCCGATGTGTCGAAATTTCCTACGGATTCTCCAGAGCCTACTTTTATGGATCCAGAGGAAAATCTTCCTCTGGAAAGACGAACTAACAGTTTCTTTGACAATCTATTCGATACTCCGAGCTCATCATCCCGAACCCAGGCACCCGTAGAAAAAGAGGAACCGGCAGTTCTGTCCCAACAATCAGGAAGAACTATCACGGAAGAAGACTGGAAAACGGTGTTGGAACAAATGTCCGCCAAATTCCCTCTTCAAGCGGACTTTCTAGCCAACAGCGTTTTTTCCGGTTATGATGGCGTAGCAGTCGCCATTTCTTTTCATCCTTCTGACCGTCAGGGGATGGACAGTCTTGGAGCCGGCCCTCTGCGAACAGCTTTGGAAGCCGCTCTTTCCCAATATATTGGAACCTCTGTTACTATTTCTATCCGTCAGGATTTCTCCATTCCCGAACCCGTGCAGGAAGAACTGGCTCCTCTGCCTGCACCACCTCCTTCCGCATCCACCATTCCTGCACCTAAACCTCATACCCCGCAGAAAAAAACCGCAGAGCCTGTCCAGGAAGCTTCCAAAGAGGAAAATGAAGATAACTCTTACTACACGGATCCGCTGATTGATGCCGCTATGGAGATTTTCCGGGCTCGTATCATTTCCCAATAGTCAACTCATCCATCCAGACACAACGACCATGAACATAATGAAAATGATGAAGCAGGTCCAGCAGATGCAGACAGGGCTTGCGGCCGTCCAAGAAAAACTCGCCTCCCAAACCGTTACAACGGAAGGAGCTGGAGGAAAATTGAAAGTTACCGCCACCTGTGACGGCAACCTCACGGAACTGGTCATTGATCCTTCCATCATTGACCCGTCCGATTCAGAATTTCTCCAAGAGCTTCTCCTTCAAACCATCAATGCAGCTATTGCCAAGGGTAAGGAAACAGCCGCGGCGGAAATGAAAAAGCTGACAGGAGGCTTGGGTCTCCCTCCCGGCATGGGCTTCTAATCTGTCACCACAGTGCATCGGCTCAGAAGACGCAAACATCTGGCAGAACCTCTGCCAACGCTATCCGGAGTCAACCACTTGGGAATAGCGCTGGGTGGCGTCTCTCTGTGCCTGTGGGTCATCGTCGTCACTATTTTCTGGACCGGTTCAGACACGATGGCTTTTGCAACGTCACTGCCCATATGGGCTTGCTGTCTCATTTTCTCCTTTCCGGCGCTCATTGCATGGCTGGTTTTCGGTTCCCGAATCGGTCTGCTTGGCATTATCGTCTGGTTTGCATACGGCATCGTCATTACAGACTTTCTCCCGCCCATTTCCAGAACTGGAATGGAATACTACAAAATGCCGCCATCTCCGGATGCCAGGCAAATAAGGGTTCTTACCTTGTACGAGGGGTGCGAGAAATCTCCTCCCATTGAACAAATATCCAAACTCCGTGCAGATGTCATTTTCGTCCAAGGCTGCAGCAACTATAACCGAACACTCAAATTTGCCTACAGCATTTTCGGTAGAACCTCTTATATCAAGCAAATAGGAAGTTGCGCGATCATTGTAAGGCACGGTCAGATTGGTCCGGCCCAGAGCATCACGGACACAGCCGGTTTGATTGTAGACTGGATACCGGAAAATTCCTCCCTGGCGATTCGGCTCATCAACATCAGTCTGGAACCTTCTGAACATCGCTTCGACCTGTACTCCCCCGCCTGCTGGAAATATTTCCATACACTCCGCTTCATCCACCGTAAACAACTTCAATACCTGTTTGATACCCTGAGGGAAGTAGGAACCCAGCATGGAGAACTTCCCATTATCATGGCCGGGAACTTCAGCGTTTCCCCTCAATCCCCAATTTTCTCCAAACTCAGTTCCGACTTTCAGGATTGCTTCAAACTGAAAGGTGCCGGTTACGGAGCTACGCAACCTGTCAATTTCCCTCTATTACGCCTAGACCGAGTTTTTTGCACGCCGCCGCTCAAACCTGAAAGAGCCAGTACTGTGCTGATACCGGATACTATCCGCCGTTCTATCGTAGCAGACATTGCAATTCCCTGATCTATACCCCTTACAGCACGGCAACGCCGTTCCTCCTCAGGAAAAATCTTGCCTGTAAAAAGCAAAGATTTCCGGCATCTACAACGTCTTTAATGCACGGGAAATAGCAGGAAAAAGCTGTTTCTTTCGGCTTACCACATCAGTAGCGGAAAACAAATTAGGGCCAAGCCGCTCGTACTCGATATTTTCCAGAGCTTCTTCATCCCCGACGGCCAGCAACATGGAATCGTGAGTAACGATATCCGTAACCAAAAGGCAAGCAAGCTTCAGCCCCTCTTTCTCCACCAGCTTCCGAAGTTCCCTCACTAAACCTTCCTGGACATCTTCCAAGCCAAACATACCAATTTCCTCAATCTGGGAAATACTGATCTTATGCCCGTACTCAGTAAAAGTCTTCCTGTCCGCCTGAATAATAACGGAAGGTTCAGTTTTGGAACGCAACAGAGAACCGGTGGCAAAAAACTCCTCTGTAAACTTCTTGGCATCTATTTTGGCAATCCCTGTCAGCCATTCCAACATTTCCCTATCTGCCCGAGCCGCCGTAGGAGATGTCAAATTCAGGGTATCTGAAAGAATCCCCGCGCACAGGCAGACCGCTACAGCCTGGGAGGGTTCCACATTACGATGGTAAAATCTGCGTGCCACCAAGGTGGATGTGGATCCTACGGGTTCATTCAGAAAACGGATTGGATCCCGTGTAGAAAGCTGGGTACCCAAACGGTGGTGATCCATCACCTCCACAATCTCCGCCTCCTCCACCCCCTTGACGGCCTGAGAAAATTCATTGTGATCCACTAAAGCCACACGTGTACGGGGCGGATCCACCAAATCCGTCTTACTCAGTACACCAATTATTTTGTTCGTCTTGATACTCATCACAGGGAACAATGCCTGCTTGCGCTTTACGGCAGCCTGCCTCAACTCGGGCAGCGGCATATTCTCCGGAAAAACGGTGTAATCCTTCTGAACCTGCTCCCTCACCTTCCGGGAACAACGGATCAACTGGCCAACACTGGCCGTATCCCAGGGAGTACTCAAAATACATGTTCCCGTCGTCTGGGCCGTCTCAATAATGTCCAAGGAAGGGAAAGCACCGGACGTGGTCACCAAAGCGCGTACGCCATGTTCCACTGCATATAGCTGCACATTCGGACGGTCCCCACAAATAACAATCAGATCCCGGATAATCCCTTTTCTCCTGTAATTTGCGAGCCTTGTTCGAACGCTGGGTTCACTGGAAGCACCCACCAGCAGAATATTCTGCGTTTCTTCCTCACTTAAGGATTCCCCGGTCAGACATTTTCCGTCAATGGTGGTGGCGATATTGCTCAGGCTGGAAAAGACGGAGCGCACATTCATCTCCGTCATATTCAGAGGCATGAGCAGGCTCAACAAATCAAAATAACGCAACAGGCCGTGAAGATTGTGATCAGCGTCAATTACCGGTATGGTTTGCAGAGAATTCTCCGTCATCCTTCGATACGCCGTCAGGAATGTATCGTCCGGACTTACGCTAATCACATCACGACGACAGATTGTCCCGGCGGTGGGCGTCACGTCATGAATCAGTATCGGCTCCGGCACTCCTGCCTTTTCCAATACCCAGGATGTTCTCAGCGTCATTTCCCCACATCTGGCGGCAACCGCGCCAGGTTCGCCATGAGTTCTTAAAAACTCCGCATTCCCTATGGCTGAACAAATAGCATCCGTATCCGGATTCTGGTGGCCGATCACATAAACGGGCCTATTCTCTGTCTTCTCCGGAAGCATCTTTATATTTCCTTGTACAGGTTAATCTATATTCAGCCTGACGGGCACCACCACCTTGGAAGCAATGGGCACACCGTCCTTTTCCGCCGGATAAAAAGTCCAATTCTCTCTCACCCAACGCATAAAAAGGCGGTCCAATTCCGCATTTCCCGTTGACTGAAGAAGATTGACGGATGAAGGTTCCCCATGGGAATTTACTCCAACCACTACTTTCACCACGGCATTCACCTTCCCGACTTTAGAAGAATTGACGGAATTGGGCAAGGACGGAGCATGTTTATAACGCACCTTTTTATCAGGAGAAATATTCTGATCCGGTTCCGGACGCCCCGGCAGGGATACCGCCGGGCGCTTCACAGGCTGCCTTCGCTTTACTTCATTCATGGAAATCCGCATGGCGGCGAGCTCCTCCGGCAAGAGTTCCGAAGAAGCCTCATCCAAAAGAAAATCCTTCATTTCGGAACAATCTTCATTTTCCGGCAGCTTGATCGCCAATAGGTCTTCATTTGATGCAATTTCCGGAACGGGGCTGACTGTGGACGGAGCTGCAACAGGAACAACAGATACAGTCTGAACTTCTTCCGTCTCCAGAGAAACCTCTTCGGACGGGGACACAAACGTCATTTCCACATCCCCGCCCTGGACGGAAGGAAACCACATATCCTGCAAATGTATGGCTACAAGCACAGCACACAAAGCCACCTGAACACCCACTGTCACTGCCACCGCAATCAACATTGCGGATCTGGAAGTGGAATGGGGAGTGAATTTTACAATTCCAAGCTTTTCATCCATAAAAAACGGGCAGGGAATGGGGATGCACCTGTTCAATATATCAGCCCCCTCCCTTTGACAAGCTCATGCACAGCCATAAGCAGGCCGTTATCATTTTGTTATTTGCAAAAAAAAATACATGAACATCAATAATTCAATGCCTCTCGAATGCGCTGAGCAAATCCGGCGGCCTTCTCAGCAAAACCCAATTCCGGATTCTGGTACATGATTCCTCGAGAGACATTAATCAGGGGAGGCGCCACGTGACCGGAACCACTCAGGCAGGAAAGATCACCGCCTTGAGCACCCAGGCCCGGAATGAGCAAAGGAGCATCCGGAATACGCTCCAGAATACTGGAATCTGCATTGGTCAAACCAACCACCATGCCTACGGAAGTTTTACAGCCTTCCCGGACAGAGCGGAGCACCATGTCTCCCACCAGTTCAAAAACCCTGCGGCCCCCTGCCAGTTCCTGCCGTTCCACATCCGCAGAACCGGAATTGGAAGTAACTGCCAGCAGATAAACACCTTTACCTTCATAGTCCAGAAAAGGCTCCAGCGTATCATATCCCATAAAAGGACTCAACGTCACAGCGTCCACACCCAGGCGTTCAAAGTAAGCATGAGCGTAATACTTCTGAGTCTCTCCAATATCTCCACGCTTAGCATCCAGCACCACCGGAACATCCTTAGGCATATTCGGAAGCAATTCCTCAAGTATTTCCAGGCCGCGCAACCCCATGGCTTCAAAATAGGCAATATTCGGCTTAAACGCTGCCGCATATGGAGCGGTTTCCTCCACAACCTTCCGCAACAGCGCAGGAATCGCCTCCAAATCATCCATGCCGGGGCGCGGATCCAATCCGACACACAAGGCGGAACCGGTCTCTTTAATGCGGGCGGCAAGTTTATCCGTAAAAGATTGGCTCATGCCGCCCATTAAACCACGGCCGTCACAAGCACGCAAGTCTCAAGCAGAAGGAACGCCGAAAGCAGAGAAAGACAGATACGACTTTTCCACCACTCCCGCAAATGTTATATTATGAACTGTATGGTATCTACGTCCCCCCAGTCTTCCAGCCCTCTCCCCTCCTGCTTGGAAAAACCGCTGCCTCTGGATGGATTCCAAGGCACTCCGGATGAAGTAGAACAGCAATGGTACGATCAAGTTTATCTGGGTTCCGGAGACAGAATGAAGCAGCTTACCTGGAGAGCCGTCATCGTAGGCATGCTCCTAGGCTCCATCCTTTCCCTCACTAATCTGTACGCCAACCTCAAAATGGGATGGTCCTTTGGGGTGGCTCTGACGGCAGGAATTATCTCTTTTGCCCTCTGGAACGCCTTTGTGCGCCTGGGCATTTCCAAATCCCCCATGACTATTCTGGAAAATACATGCATGCAGTCCGCTGCCAGTTCTGCAGGCTATTCTACAGGGGGAACCCTCACCTCCGCCGTAGCCGCCCTGCTCCTGCTGACAGGACAGCACATGCCTCTTGGCACTACCTTCGCCTGGATATTTTTCATTGCCGTACTGGGTGTCACCATGGCCATTCCGATGAAACGCCAGATGATCAACATTGAACAAATAAGGTTCCCAGACAGTATTGCTACGGCGGAAACCCTCAAAGTTCTCTATTCTGAAGGCAAAAAGGCGGCGGGCCAGGCCAAAGCTCTTCTTTATTCTGCCCTTTTCGCCGCCGCTAATGCCATCGCCATGGCTGCAGGAGGAGAACGATGGCTTGGAACGGTCCAGCAACATATCCTCGGCAACTGGTACCAGCGTACTATCTTCTTCAAATGGGATCTCATGTTCGTGGGTGCGGGAGCTCTGGTAGGCATGAAAACATCCCTCAGTCTCTTCATCGGAGGAACCGTTTGCTGGGCTCTTTACGTTCCGTGACTGGAAAGCCAGAAATTGCTTCCCGCGGGAGCAGGTTATCGGGAGAGCGTAAGCTGGACCCTGTGGGGAGGAACCGCCTGCATGGTCGTCGCCAGCATTGTGGCTTTCCTGTTCCAATGGAAAAGCATTGTTCGTTCCTTTTCTTCCCTGGGAGCCATGTTTTCCCTGAGTAAAAAACGAAAACTGACAGATGTGGAAAAAATAGAAACGCCCATGAGCTGGTTTCTGACAGGCCAGCTTATCTCTCTGGGAGCTCTCGGCTATCTGGCTCATACATCCTTTAACGTTCCGTACTGGATGAGCTGCATCGCGGTAGTCATATCCTTTTTCCTGGCGCTGGTCGTCTGCCGAATCACCGGAGAAGCCAATATTACACCCACCGGAGCCATGGGAAAAGTTACACAGCTCATCTTCGGAGGGATTGCACCCGGGCACGTAACAGCCAACCTGATGGCGGCCAATATCACCTGTCTCTTATACACATCTCCGAGCCCACGAGACGGACTCCTATCT
>ENA-OYXA01000520-OYXA01000520.1-human-gut-metagenome-genome-assembly--contig:-NODE-520-length-12622-cov-5.541418_pt1 | contig 12622 bp, 6 predicted proteins | sample MGYA00244212_ERZ653411 | MGnify/ENA primary metagenome ERZ653411 (study PRJEB26926, sample SAMN06165066) | human gut metagenome | biome: ENVO:00009003; feature: ENVO:2100002; material: ENVO:00002003...
ACGAGATAGGAGTCCGTCTCGTGGGCTCGGAGATGTGTATAAGAGACAGTGCTAAGTCTATGGTTGAAATATCATTGGCAAAAGAGCAACTTGCCCAGGCCAAGATTGAAACCGAATACATGCGTACTTACGGCTCCAAGATGGGAACTGAAAGCTCATCCGCAGGCACAACAGGAGCAGGCGGTATGAGAGTACCGATGGCTCCTATGGACGGGCCTACGGCTATTAACTCTGGAACGGGTAAGACAGGATCTATTAACTTGGCTAATATTCCTTATGAGTTACTTAAATCTCATTCTACAGATCGTAAAGCCAATTTATTGAAATTGTATAATTCATTATCTCCTACAGATAGAAGCAATATCGTTGCAGCATCATACGAAGAAGAAAAGACTGACCCAGGGTTGTATGCTAATATGACTCCTGAAGAGCGGATATATTCTTATTTGAAAAACAATGGAGGTCAGAAAAACGGATATTTCGGACAAGGAAATAACAGATTATCTGAAGCTTATGATGCTTTACTTCTTTCTGATTCTAAGGCAAATGGAGCCACAAAGGCTATAAATAACATAACTGATTATCAAATCGATAACATAGTTACTGAAAAAAATAAGGATATTATCAGGAAAGTTCGTAATGCTAAGTTTATGAAAGGAAATTCTTTTATAAATCTTACCGATACAGATGATAAGGCTGGAGCTTTCCTACTCGCCACGGCCATAACAACTGGCGTATCTGATGCTGTAGGGTTTAGAGAGTACATGATGGATCCTTCGAGAGGAATAGATATTCTTAGTGCTATATCTCCGTCATTAGGAGCTAAGGCGAGTGCCGGCAAGTTGGGTAAAAACATATCTGATGCTATTACAAGCGAAGGCAATGGTTCTTCTACTGGTACGTTGGCTCTTATTAATGGAATGAAGAAACTCAATGGTGATCCCGATTTTAATATATCCGATTATATGACTATAGATAAGGATGGTGATATAGATCTAAAAGATTATCAAGAAGGAGAGCCTTTGACTATTACCCAGCTAAGATATGCTGAGAAAAATAGTAGGGTGTCTGATATGATAGCAGGTCAGATGCAGGACGAGATAAAAATGTCTGTATCTCCCGATCAGATTTCTGATAATTTGTCTCAGTATCATTACCTTGATTCTTACAAAAGATACAATTGGAATGCCGATTCACCGGAAAAGTCTTTGCAGAAGGCTCAGTTTAGAAGATTGTCTGGTTACATGGCAGGAAAGGTAAATAATCTGGATCCTACTGCTATTAATGCCATCAATATGGATGCCGAGATAGATAATGGCACTGTTAGAAGGTTCTTGACTGCTCAAGTAGGGTCCGGTGAAAACTCTTATGTTACAGAAAGGGTAGAGATCACAAATGATGAGCTTCTTAAGGCAGGTATAGATCCTTCGGTTGAGGAGCGCAATTATCCAGTAGATGGTTACAAATCAAGTTTTGGAACTTGTGATTTTGTAGATACCGGAAAGAAGGAAGGCTATTCTTATGATAAGTATCTTATACGCAATGGTCTTCCCCGTTTGGCTTCTAAGGCTGATGTCAAGAATGATCTTTATGATATAGTAAAGGTTCATGGTTCTTACCTTAAGCCTGAGGAAATGAATGTTGTTAAAACCCTTGTCGATAATTTCATTGATATGTCTGACAACATATCAGTTCAGTTGGAAGGAATGGATGACAGGGGTTCGAGAGAGGTAGCGGTCAATTTCTATGATAAAAGGACTAAAAATTCTAAAAATCCTGCATTGTTGTTCTCGGATTTTGTTCCTTTGGATCCGGGTAATGATGAGTATGCGGATTACTGGAATAACATTCACCAGAAGTGTCCTCAGTACTTCTTTGTAAAATACGTGAAGGAGGCTGTTCAAGAGCGTCTTGATCAGATGAGGGATCCGTATATGAGAGGAATAAATATCATGCCCAACATGAATGACAAGTTTAGTAAGTTGAACGATTTTTTGCAAAAAATTTATGGCTGATAATAACATAGATAGATATAATCCTGCTGCTAAAACCACTTATGAAGATGTAGCAAGGCAAAGGAAATTAGCCGAAGAAGAAAATTACACTCCGGCTACATTGCCAGAGACGACAACGCCTCTGGTTCCTAATTATATGCCTGGTGAAGGTGTGTATGCCCAACCTGAATTTCCGGATTACGCATCAAGGATAGCTGCTGCCGAATACGAAGAGCCGTATATAGCCAAGGAGATAAGCAACAGCTACTCGGAGGCACTGGCTCGTAACAGCTACAGGGGGGCTACACCTGCCCCGCCGCCTCTTAATCCCTATGGACCGAAGGTAAGTATCCGTGAAAGTCATCAGATGGGTAATGATGGGGTATGGCGTACAAAATATCCCAACTATATTCCGGGTATAAATAATGAGGATTATTATGCCAGGAGACAGAGCGGATGGAGTAAGTTTTGGAATGGTGTAGGCAAATTCGCTTTAAAGTCTGCATTGTACGGTGCACAAGGAGTTGTGTCATTGCCTGACAAACTTATCAATATGGCATCTGAGGGAAGTTATAAAGCTGCGTTAAACACTAACATGGATAAGTTTGTAGGTGATCTTGACCAGCAAATAGATATGCTTCTTCCTCATTATTACAAGAAAGAGGTAGAAGATTATAATTTCGGTCAGAAGCTTTTTAAGGATACTGGTAATTTCTTATGGAATGATGTCCTTGGTAACGGTATGTCTTTTACCGTAGGAGCCATGATATCAGCGTACATGACCGGAGGACTTGGAGTTGGATCATTGGGTAATATAGGTGCTAAATTAGGTGGAAGAATCGGAGCTAAGTTGGCAGCAAGGCAAGCTGCCAATAGGGGTATAGGAAACCTTAAAAGCGTGTTTAACGACTATGTAAGAAAAGGGGTTGCTACTGGGAGGAATGTAGGAGAGGCGGCTAAGACCTTAACGTTGTTAGCTACCAGTGCCGGATTCGAGTCATCGGTTGAAGCAAATTCTTTTATGAAGCAATCCGAGTCTGATTTCAAGGATTATTATCGTAAGATTTATGGTCGTGATCCTAATGCTGAGGAAATGGCTGTTTTTCGTAATTCTAATGCTGATGTAGGTAGTGCTATATTTGCCGCCAATATGGGTATAGTAGGATTATCCAACTGGCTTCTTTTTGGTAAGTATATAGGGTTAGGAGGCAAGGCTATACCTGGGTTGGAAAAGAAGCTCAACAAGCATTTATTTGGATTAGGGACGGAGGTTGCGAAGCCGGGAGAGATGGCTATTAAAATAACTAATCCCAATATAGGGCAGAAGATAGCTGGTAATGTTTTCAATATCATGAAAAGACCGGTATCTGAAGGTCTGTGGGAAGAAGGGTCTCAAGGTACTGTACAGAATACGGCTGAAGAATATGTTAAGTCAAGATATGACAATGTGGCTATGAACGGAGCCGTCGATGTTCTTGATGCTATTTCTGAAGGATTTAAAAAGCAATATACGTCTAAAGAAGGATGGACTGAAATAGGAATCGGTGCTATTATCGGTTCTTTGTTCGGTATGAGGGAAGGCTTCTTTGGGGTTAAAGAGTATAGTAATAGTCAGATCTTGCTGGAAAGGCAAGTAAATGAATATAACAAAGCATCTTCTAATCTTAATACGGCGGCTTTGAATACGTTGAAAAAGTCAATGAGTTTAGGGCCTCAAGTTCGTTCCGATGCTCAGTCTATGACCGGTAAGGAGCTTGATGATGCTATGTTTGAAAAGATGTCGATTGACAACCAAATGGGAACCTTAGAGGATTCGGCTGAAAATTTCAGGCAGATGGTTGATATGATGCCTATTTCGGAAATAGCCGAAGCCAACGGAATGTCTTTGGAAGAGGCAAAGAAATACAAGGATTCTATTATTGATAATTATAATAATCGTCTTTCTGATTTCAGATCTGCTCAGGGTTTTGCCGAAGATCTTATAGGTGATGACTCTAAGATCGAATTTAGAAAATACGTAGCTCGTAATGCCTTCCTTGGCCTTCAATCAGAATCAAGGATGAAAGACATAGCTTCTGTCATAGAAACGCTTTCGGGGCAGCCTCGCGTGGCGGATGCACTAAGTACGTTTTCCCGGCTGTCGGGTAGAGCGAGGGAGCGGGCTATGGCTATCCGTGGCATACGGTCAAGGATAGAAGAACTTGAATCCGAAATAGAAGATCTTGCTACCCGCCCTCGTAACGTAGAAGGGAAAGATCCACAAGCTGAATCCATACAACGAAAAACCAAAGAATTGGAAAGTCTTAGAACCAATTACAACAATTCGTTGTCTGAGTTATCAACGTTAATAGGAAAAGAGTTTTCGATAGAAGAGTTGGTAAGTAAAACCGAATCTGTTTTATCATCTCCTCTTTCTCCCATAAGTTCACAAGATGTGATAGAAGCCTATGATACGCTTGTGGCTTTTGATGATTATTTTAATGTAAAATCAAGACAGGAAAAGAAGTTTACAGCCAAAGACAAAGCCATGAGATCCTTGGTAAATGAATACCGAAGGAGTTTGATGGACTATAGGAATATGAATAACTTCTTGTCTAAGATGCTTGATAAAAGATTCTTAGCTGAGGAAAACAGGGGATTTTCAAAAGCGCTGTCTTCTCTATGGTCTACTCCTTATAAAGGGGATGACAAGGTTCCTGATTTTGCAGAGTCTAATAAAGTTGGTGAATATGACACTGATGAGGTAGTAGATCAAGCTGTGTCAGAAGGTAAGATTTCGGAAGACGAAGCTTGGACTATCAAGGTTTTTATGCATGCTCTTGATAAAGTAAGGGAAGATAGGATGAAGGAAGCAGAAGATGATATAAAAGAGTCACCGCTTACGGAGTCTGTATCGGATGAAGATTATGAGGCTGCTATGGATAATCCTATTATGGTTCCGGCCGTAAGGCAGTCTATAATTGATAAACTATATACAGGTAATGCCGATCTTCTTACTGCGAGAGAAAAAGATGTGTATGATAAATACAAACAAGATTTTGATGATTATGTATCGTCTTTGGGTGACAGTCCTGTTAATCTCATAAAATCATTATCTGAGAAGGCTGATAGGCTTACAAGTCCGAGATCTGTGTATGAGGATAATAAAGCTATTATTGATATGGCTAAATCTAATTTGGAACCAGATCAAAGGAAGGAACTTGATGATGCTATTTCTTCGTATGTTGATATAATGAACAGACGGGACAAAGGGGAGAAAGTTGACGAAGATAAGCTTGCCGATTCGGTATTTACCATAGAAGATCTTGGCCAGGTTGGAAACATCACGGATCTCCTTCCTTATATCGAACAAAACAGGATTATTGATAAAGGTCGTATTTCCGAATCTACGTTAAGTAATTTTGGGGAGGATGATGCTAATATAGATTCTCTTGTAAATGAATTAGACGAATCTGATAATACGCCGGGAGCCAATATAGATAGCGCCCAGAATCCAGAGACGTTGATGGTAAGAAGAATCTCCAATGACGGCAATGAAAGGTATGAAATTGCAGGTCTTAGAGCCGATAAATTTATATCTTCTATAAAATCATTGGTTCCTATTCAAATAAGCTCTGAAACGAACGCTAATGGCACTAAAAGGTATTCTCTTAATATAGGTGGAGAAACGGCTACTATAATTGAATTGCCTTATCATGCGAGATGGTCTATAGACAAAGAATCGGCTCGTGTTCTTAACCGTTACACAGACGTGTCTATTCAGGACGTGGGTAATTCCTATTCTTTGGTTTATAAGCGTCTTGATTCAGATGAATTGGTTCCGTACAGAACAGGTGTCGGATTCGGAGAGAATGAGGTAGATAAAATAGATCAGGAAGCATTATCTTCTTTGAAAAAAGGAGATAAGGTTAATCTCGAAATAGATGTAAATGATACTTATAATCAGTCTCTTTTTGCCGAATACAATGACGCTGTTCAGTCCGGCGATAAAAAAAGAATAGAATCTGCTGAGAATAAACTGGTGTCCAATATGGTTATCAAGGTCATGAGTGGGAACAGATTCGTTTCTGTTGTAAAAGCTGATACGGGAGGCATAGATGGTATAAGTAAAATAAGAAGAACGGCTTTTAACAAGTGGAAGAAGGACGCCGGCCGGTCGGCTACCATCGGCGTCGGCACGCATGTTGTTGCCCAGACCCTTCCCGGAAGACCGGTGTTTAACATGAAGGTGAACGGTCAAGGATATGGCCAGGTAGAAAATCTCCCCATTACCGAAAAAGGTGCTGAAAAAGTATCTGATGTCGGATATGTATTAAATGGCAAAGTCGTGCTTAAGAACGGATCTAAATACACAGGCTTCCCATTTGCTTATTCTATATTAAATGACAAGGGGAATAATTACAAAAATGTAAGAGTTCCGGTAGTTGTCATCAAAGGTAAAAACGGTCTTAATTATCTTTTCCCAGTTAGCCTACGTTCTGTAGAATCAGAGGAAGGGCAGAAATGGATGTCTTTTATAGATATGCTGCTTGAATCTGGTGATTCTGAATTGCTACAGATGGGTCAAGATGATATACAAGATCTTAATGCGTATCTAACCAAGTTAGGCCTTGATCCGGCTTCGTATCAAGTATCGTATTTGAATCCTATTTCAGGGCTTAGAAAAGCTCGTGAGGCTATAGAAAAATTATCTACGGTTCCTGATGTTGTTAAGTGGGTAGAAGATGAAAGCAGGAATGTGAAAGACATTGTGACGTCTGAAGTAGAATCTGGAATAGATTTCGAAGGTGAGATGTTTGTCGCTCCTAAGATCAGGATTCAGTTTGGTAAATCATCTTCCAGACCTAAGTCGCTTATAGAGGATGATCTTCCTTTCTCTGATGAGGGTAAGATCGTTACTTCTAAAGAAGACGTGGATGTTTATGAAGAGGAAATGTCAGAGGAAGGGGCTGTCCGGGGGACTCAGCCGGCGCCATTAGCTCAGCCGGCTCCTGCGGCACAAGCTGCGCAGTCTTTATCTGGCAAGAAGCGTACCTCCAGGAAAAACTTCTCTCTTATGTTAAACGAAATAGAATCTCATATAGAAAAAGAAGGATTGCCGTCTTATGCTAATATTTTTGATTTTATAGCAAGGAAGATTGTAGGAGGTGATTTGAGGTTTCTTCGTGAGAGAGGTAATCCTAAAAGCCTTAAGGAAGAAATGGGATTAGAACCTAAAGGAACAGTAGGTGATAAAATATCCACTCCTTCCAGTAAAGGTGGTAAGACTTTAGAAGAATATGTTTCTTGGCTTCGTTCTCAAACAGATCAGGTGGTGGTTGATTATGTTGGGCCAAGATATGATGAACAAATTATATCAGAGTTGAAAAACTTTTTGAAATATATTGATTTTGTTCCAAGCAAGGCTTTGAATTATTCTCTTAGAGTCAATGGCATGGATACCCTAAAAGAATATGGCACAAAAGAGGAAGTAGAAAAAATGGAATCTGATATCAATAGTTTGGTTTCTAAAGTTTTTCCTACGGTGGATAATAAAACTGTAGAAGATGTTTCTACTGCAATAAAATCAAACAACTTGCCTGCCATATGGGAGCCTGTGGAAAGCCTTGATATGACAAACGAGGAAAAAATAGAGTTTTTGAATAACGTAGCAGATTTCCTTAGCGGCATACCAGAGTATGATGCTGTCGTGGAGTCTATAGAGTCAGAATCAGATAATATTTTAAATGATGGAAAAGAAGGAAGTGCAGAAGGCGGTGCAGTACGCACTGAGGAAGATGGCGATAAAAAGGGAGATGGAGAAGGCAAAGGACAATCCAGAACAAATGTCGAAGTTGAAAGAAATGTCGAATTACCTGGATCTGAAGAAGGAAGAGTAGATAACTATAGGAAGAACGGAAATAAGTTCTCTGACATTGCTGAAGTTACTTTATGGCTACTTAGAAGGGCTGCCGGTATAACCTCTATCCCGGAAGGAGAAGAGGTTTATGTAGAGGGAGATGAGGTTAATAGTATTATGACCGATATGGAATCAAGGTACGGGATAGACACCATCAACCACTCACATACGACTAAGGCTATAAGGGATCTTGACGGCGTGTCAGGTTATAAAGTAGAATACGGCTTAACCTTTTTGACATACGATCCTTTTATTAGAATATCCAATCCAAGGAAAGAATCTAAGGCTGCGAAAGACGAGCCTCGTATATCCGAAGAACCGCTTACTCACATATCAAGGGTGACAACCCCTTATTTCCTGTACGGCGGTGATGAAGCATATACATCTGTTCCGGCTAAAGTAGAACCTATACCGGAGAAGATAATGGGTCGTAATGGTATTAAATTTGGTATGAGTGTAGTCGAGCTAACCAAATTAGGGTACAAAAAAGCTGGTGGAAACTGGATATATAAATTCTATATGAACTCAGGTGTGTATGATTTGTATAATATCAGTACCGGTGAAGCGTTTAGGGCAAAACCGAATCTTGGAGTTAAGATAAGTTCCAGTGCATTCATCCGCTCTTTATCTCAATCTGGTAGAAAAATACAAAATATGATGAGTAATATGAGCCAGGAAGAGATAGACAGGAATAAGAATCTCGTAGAAGGTTCTGATAATTCGGATTCGATAAATGAGTTAAATAAAGAGTGTTGAGTATGAGAAGGAGATTTTTTAATGCTGCGGATAATTTCGTGGGAGGATGTTATAATAAGTTATCCAATGAAGATATAAAAAGGCTTGGAGGAAAAAGACCTTATGTATGTCAGTTTAATAAAATTCATATACATATAGGACCTGTATTAAAAGATCATGATTCTGATGTTAGTTACATAATGTTTAATAGTAATTGGAATCATGGTGGTTATGAATCTATGGTTTATAATCATAGCAATAATGGTATTTTTATATTAGGTGAAAACAAAATTGGTAACATAGAAGATCATATACAAGATCTAACATATTGGTACGAATATGATCCAAGCATTAATGAAAATTATTGTTATTTTTATTATGAGGCTAATAACAGCGGAAATGCTATCAAGTTGAATGGTGAGTTTGGTGATACCAGTACTGTTTTCAACATTCCCAGCTTGGAAGTCACCACTCTTCGTGATGGCAGTTTGAGTTTTCCGGAGATTTATATAGAAGGAATTTGGGATCCGTCATTGTATAAGTCGGTTTTATAATTAACTTTGCAAAAAAGTTAATTATAATGGGTGTCAAATGTCAGATAGAAAAAAAGGAAAATGAAATAAAACGGGTTAAGGCTCCTAACGGGGAGCCTTCCGTTCTTTACGAAAGTGCTTTAAAAGTATTAGGAAACAGCGAGCGGGCCCTTCAGGTATGGGCTAAGGCTTACACTCCTGGTTTTTTGTCGTATTACGGTCATTGGAACAACCCGGCTCCAGGGGAGATGTTTAATACCGATCCCAATGGCGAACCTCTTTTAGAAGACGTGCTGTCGTATATGAAGCGTCAGACTTATTTTGCTGATCCTTTAACGGCTCAGGACATTAAGGATGTAAGGGATTTCCTTTTGTCTACTCATTATTTTTTCAATGCGTCTTCATTGTCTAATGCTATTCTCTTCGATTTTTATGTAGATGGCAGTTTGATACTGAATGAGCAGAAATTAAGGAGATCCGGTTTGTATGATGAAACAGAGATAAGTCGTATTTTATCCGATCCTTCTGTTTTAAACGAGGTTTTGACTTCCATGAGAAAGTTAATAGATTCTTCTATTAACGAACATGATAGGGAAAAAGATAATTATTTTATGTCTATTGACTATCAGTATGGTCCTATTGTTTACAAGGAGGGAGTGTTTAACCAATTTGGTAAAAAGGTACCATATAATCCTTCTGAGCTTTATTATGCTATGCGTAAAACAGTAGCCGGCATAAAAAACTTTTCTGAATTTTCATCTGCTTTTGAATCGTTGAGAAATTCCTATCCTGAACTGGTTGAGAAATTCGTTTCTGATAAAGAATTTGCCGAATCTATGTTTGATGAGTTCTCATCTACGAATAAGATTCCGGTAATAAACATAGAAGGGGATGATGTGGTAGAAGGCAAGAGAAGATCCTTGTCTAAGTTACAAGATCTGTCTTATTACAATCCTGGCAAAATAGAGTTCCTAAGAGCTCGTATATCAGCTTATTTACATAGGGCTAATGCCGACACCGAATCCGATTTAAGAAGCATGATATGGGATATAGAAGAGGCTTGTACGTGGTTTGGCATAGATATAATAGGGACATCGGAAACTTATGATGGCACAGAAGAATCTTTGAATAAGATAGATAATTTGATGCTGGATCTTGATATTTATGTGGCCAGGCATAATGATGTAAATTATGCTCCAACGCTGGCATCTTCTATAGATGATGTTCTTGGTGATAGCACAGATTATTATTCTGAATTATTGCCGGAGTATATGGATAATTTGAATATCGTTTATTCTGAATCCAATATAGACCCAGTAGAAGCGTTTGAGAAACATTCATTGCTTAAGGTAGGAGATAATCTATATCAAAGGATCAGCAAAGATGATATTAACGAGATGTATCAAATATCAACAGTGTTAGCCAAGCACAACCTAACTCATTTTTCTACTAAAATATATCCTGAATCTTGTTTTAAGAACGGCGTTTTGGATAAAGAGAAAGTACGGAACGTAGATAATAATACGCTCATGGATTCCATTAAAAAATACGTCAGATCGTTCATGGATTCTCAGAACACGGAGGACATGATAATGACCAGGATGGCGTTTGGTCACCCGGCGGTACTTGACGTTCCTTACGTGGATGTGGATCGGGAGTATAGTCGATACATGAACAAAAAACAAGATAGCGAAAACCCATTATCCTTATTCGATTTATACCAATCTTACCTTGACAACAAACTCCATAAAACAAAATTATATGATAATGCCTATAAGTATCTTGACTTCAAACCTGGTCCATCTTTGGGCCTTATTTCTGATGATCCTGATATTTTGAAATCAATAGAATTATCTTTATCTGGAAAAGACAGGTTGATGTTGTTTGATTATAGCATGACCAGTACCGACCCTTCTTTATCAGAATTGTTTTATTTGGAGAAGTACGACTCTTCGTATGCCGGGAATGATTTTGAACACTATTTTTACACCAGGCACCCGTATCTGTTAAAAGAAAAATCGGGCCCTAATATCGTAGAGCAAGATGGTGTTATAACAGCCGAAGGTATTTATGATAATTTTATAAGAGTAGGTAATAAGATATGGTCTAAAGTAAGCGAGAGTAGTTCCGGCTCTATCTACCAAAATCTGACAGGAACCGAATCGGAGGTGAAATACGATTCTACCCAGAAGGCTAAGACGGTAGAAACTGATTACGCTCCATACCAAAACAGATCTGGCTTGACGCAAGATATGATCGTAAGCAAGTCTGAATTGGATGATCTTAACAAATTAGAATGCAGGTAATTTTTGTATATATATATATATAGTTTTTTCATAGTTATAATTTGGGAAGTGAGGCTTGTGAAAGTCTCACTTTTCTCATATATGTACGTATATCAATAACATACAAGAAAATTTGAACTGTTCTACTACTCAACTTCAAAACGCTATCTGCAACGTACAGGGTGCTATTGATAAAGTAGCTGGTCAGGTAGGTATGACTTCTCAGGCTGTTATCAACGCAGTTCAACAACAAGGTTGTGAAATAGGAAATCAAATCAGCTCTTGCTGCTGCAATTTGAGTTCGTTGATCAATCAAAGCACTTGCCAGACTCAGGGAATGATTACTCAGCAAGGTTTTGATAACCAGCTTCGCACGTTGGAACAAACCAATATCTTGCAGAACGGTCTCAACCAAGGTCTGGCTAACAATCGTGAGCAAGCTACAAGCCAATTCAATATCTTGTCTGCGAAACTTGACGCCCAAACCGTTATGATCAACGACAAATTCTGTCAGTTGGAAATGAGGGAGATGCAGAACACTATTGCTCAACTTCGTGAAGAAAAAGCGGCTTTGACAGCTTCGGCATTATCTCAGCAACAAACCCAGAATATCGTTGGTCAATTACGCCCGACGGCCGTCCCGGCCTACCCCTCTTGTTCTCCTTACCAGGCTTATACTTGGGGACAGGTATTCGGAGGAGGTTGCTGTAATAACGGATGCGGATGTAACAACGGATGTTGCAATAACAACGCTGCTGTCTGATTTTATTAAGAAAGGAGGCTAATATGGCTTGTGTTTCTAAAATAGGATCGTTGTATGAGATGGTTACGAAGAATGTTATTGTCAGTACGACAAATACAGTCTTCGGTATTAACCCACGGGCTTGGATCGCCCTTCCGTGTGAGGGTCTTATCCTTCTTAAGATAAGGCAAGTAGTCCCCACAGCCGGAAGTGCTATTCGGATGGTTTTCCGAAGGTCTTCAAATGTGAGAACGAGTTGGTGAAAGCTACGTTAATGTATTTGGATGATCCGGATGCTCCCGAAGGAGTAGCCTTTATAAGATGGCTTGCCGTGCAAGATTACCTCGGCGAAAAAATAAACTGGAAGGATCTGACCTGAGATCCAGATCCAGGTCCTTCCGGTGGTGCGGGAGCCATAGTAAAAAATATGATTC
>ENA-OYXA01000523-OYXA01000523.1-human-gut-metagenome-genome-assembly--contig:-NODE-523-length-12528-cov-7.449451_pt1 | contig 12528 bp, 10 predicted proteins | sample MGYA00244212_ERZ653411 | MGnify/ENA primary metagenome ERZ653411 (study PRJEB26926, sample SAMN06165066) | human gut metagenome | biome: ENVO:00009003; feature: ENVO:2100002; material: ENVO:00002003...
CGTCTCGTGGGCTCGGAGATGTGTATAAGAGACAGAGGGACGCCCCCGGCAGGGCAGGGAAAGACGAGCGGCACGAAGCCGTCGGGCGGAGTGCAGCGAAGTCAATTCCTCAATCAAGGAATCCCGGGGATCACGGAGCGACGGCGACGTAATTCCGCGATTCTCAATTCCCGCGCGTGGCCCCGCACCCTGCCGCATTGGGGCGCAAGAGCGTTCGTTTGAGGCCGATTGGCGGGCCAATTCAAAAATAAGTGTTATATTTGTCCGAATTTTTAAACTGAATTACGATGTCATACAATTTATTGAAAGGAAAGAAAGGTCTGATTTTCGGAGCGCTCAACGAGCAGTCGATTGCCTGGAAAGTGGCGGAACGCGCCGTGGAGGAGGGCGCCGACGAGGACAGCGAAGACTACGGCCTGGTGATTCTCAAGACCATTGAGGAGAACGGCGAGGAGCTTCTTTCCACTCTGGACAGCGACGAGGAACTCAACACCGTATACGACCTCTTCATGGAGCGTCTCTTTGAGGACGAGGAATAAGCGCTCTTTCCTCTATAGACGCAATTCTATCCAAAAAGTTCCTGACAATGGAATCTATGCCCTGCGGGGTGCGTGATGGACCTTTTTTTAACCCACATTCTGTTATACGGGATGCTGGTTCAGCGTCTGGTTTGCAGGCCTCCCGGCTGCCACCTGCGGTTGGAAGTTGGAAGCAGTAAAGGACGCTGCAGGCGACCCACCTGCCTAATATGTGCAGGTTATAACAGGGTTCACACGGCCACTGCGGGGCTTCCCTATGTGAGAATGCGGCGCCGTCCTGTCGGACGGCGCTCGTTTTCCTATGTACTCAGCGGCTACCCATGCCGCCCACCGTTGTCTCCGCACCGGATCTCGCATCTCCCCCGGATACCGGCTTCGCTGCGGCCGCCGCAGATATGGGACGTCCACCGTCCTCACCGCCAACGCCGAACAACTCATACACCATGCGGCGCAGGATATAGCGCCTGTGTTCACGCTCATGCAGTCTCATTTCCGTTGTTATACCCCCATTCCTCCGCCGCCCGGCTGGCGGTGGGCACTCTGCTGTCTGCCATTATAACACCGCACACGGTCGAAGCTCGGCAGAACACGTCTGCTGCCGCTATCTCCGCCACAACAGGCGAAAGCGCCCCATCTGGAGCGCTTTCGTTCTTTCTGTACACCAAATTCGTCAATGCCGACCCACGCGGTCCCAGTCCGCTTCGTTTTCGTACAGCAGGCGGGTCCCCTCCAGATACTGGGAGTCCATCGGGTTACTGATAGATACCGCCGCCTTGTACTTCTCCAGCGCACGGCGGGATTTCTCCGGCGGCTGCACGGTACCGGCACCGGCAATACACCCGCCGGGGCAGGCCATGCCCTCCAGCAGATAGCCGTCATACTTGCCCGTCCGGGCGATACGCAGCATCTTCCGGCACTCGTTCAACCCCTCCGCGGCGGCGGTCTTGACCTCCACCTCCGGGTGCAGGCGGTGGATCACCTCCTCCACCGCCTTGGCCACGCCGCCGCCGGCGGCAAAGCCTACGCCGGGGGCACTGGCCTCGTAGTGGGAGGGCAGATCGGGAATCTGGCTGAAATCGATTCCCTTGGCCTCGAACATTCCCCTCAGCTCCTCGAAGGTGATGACAAAATCCACATCACTGCGGACACTGCGGCGGCTGGCCTCCAACTTTTTGGCGGCGCAGGGACCAATAAAGACGACGCGGCACCCAGGCCGGCGGCGCTTCTGCAGCCGCGCTGTCAGCACCATAGGCGTCATGGTCATGGAGATATATGGCGCAAAGCCGGGAAACTCCTTTTTGGCCATCACAGACCATGCCGGGCAGCAGGAGGTCGCCATAAACGGCTGCTTCTCCGGCACCATACGCAAAAACTCCTCGGCCTCCTCCACCGCGCACAGATCGGCGCCCACGGCCACCTCCTCCAACGCGGCAAAGCCCAGCTGCTGCATGGCGGCCTTGATCTGTCCCGGCGTTACATTGTCTCCGAACTGGCCCCAGAAGGCCGGCGCGATCACCGCCACCACCTCGTCGCCCCGACGGATGGCGTGGATCAGCTGGAACAGCTGGCCCTTATCCACGATCGCGCCGAAGGGGCAATTCACCAGACACATACCGCAGCTGACGCACTTGTCATAGTCGATCTTGGCGTGGCCGTACTCATCCTGACCAATGGCATTCATGCCGCAGGCCTCCTGGCAGGGCCGGGTAAACTTGATGATGGCGTGGTAGGAACAGGCATCCCGGCATTTGCCACACTTGATGCACTTATCCTGGTCGATATGCGCCTGTCCGCGTTCGATAGCAATGGCCCCTTTATGGCAGGCATTCTGGCAATGGCGGGCCAGACAGCCCTGGCAGGCATTCGTGACCTCATAGTGAGTAGGCGTGCAGCCGTTACAGGCGTATTTTATGATGTTCACCAGTGGAGGATCGTAGTACTTCTCCGCGATGGCACTCTCCTCCACCCCGTCGCTGAGCAGGCTGTGCTCCGCCACCGGCCGCAGGGGCAGGCCCATAGCCAGCCGTATGCGCTCGCCTACGATAGCCCGTTCCAGAAAGATGGACTCCCGTTGGTTGCCCACCTCACCGGGAACGATCTTATAGGGCAGCTTTTCCATGCGGCGGTAGTCTCCGCCCTCATAGGCCAGCCGCGCCACCTCGGCAAACACTTGCTTACGCATATCCGCGATGGAGCATTTAAAGTTTCTCATAGGTACACTTTTCCTCCGAAACGCCCAGTCTTTTGTTACTATTATAACAAATTCATTATGGAAAACAATGTGCAGTTGCGAGAATTTCTATCGCCGCGCGAATGTTTCCTCATGCAACCTGCACAGCCTTCCGCCACAGTCGTTAGAGTGTTGTTAAGATGCCTTTTATCTCCGGTCCCGCAGGGCCTCCTCCAGCTTGTGCAGCGCCTTTTTCTCAATACGGGACACATAGCTGCGGCTGATACCGTAATGGGCCGCCACTTGCCGCTGTGTCTGGGGCAAATGGCCGTCCAGGCCGTAGCGCCGCCGCAGAACATCCGCCTCCCGAGGGGTCAGCTCCCGGGCCAACAGCTGATGCAGCAGACGTCTATCCTCCTTGCTTTGCAGTTCCTCCAGCATGGTGTCCTCTTCCCCCACCACATCGCCCAAATACAATGCGTCACCCTCCGGCCCCGTGTCCAGCGCCTCGTTCAGCGACACCTCCCCCTGCAATTTTTTCTGTCCCCGGAAGTACATGAGTATCTCATTTTCTATACAACGAGCGGCGTAGGTGGCCAGCTTGATTCCCTTGTCAGGGCGGAAGGTATTGACCGCCTTGATAAGCCCGATCGTTCCGATGGAGATCAGGTCCTCTTGGTCAGTGGACTGCGTGTAATACTTCTTGATGATGTGGGCCACCAGGCGCAGATTGTGCTCCACCAGTATATTCCGGGCCTCCAAATCTCCGGCGGCACAGCGCTCCAGGCACTCTCTCTCCCGGGCAGCGGACAGGGGCTTGGGGAATGACCCGGCGCTACCGGTCAGGTGCAGGGACAAAAACAGGCTGTTGCACAGCAGCAACAGTGCAGCAGACAGCATACGCATCGCTCCTTTCACAACACCCTATGCCCTATGGGAATGTCCCTATACAAAAAGAACACGGACGGCAGCGTCGTCCGTGTTACATTTCCTCCTCCGGAAGGGCCTCACCCTCCTCGCCATTGCCGAAGGCAATGGCCGTCCTGCCGTATTTTTGGCGGATAGCGTCCACGGCCTCCTCCAGCTGCTCCTGCCGCTGACCGCAGGCCTGAGCGGTACTGTCCAGCAGATCCAACTGTTGGAAAGTGCTGCACGTCTCGGTGACGTACAGCGCCGTTACGGTCATGGAGCGAAGGCGGGCAGGCGGCTTCCACAGCTGCCGGGCCAGGTCCGCAGCCGCACGGTAAATATCCCGGACCAGATGGGTAGGCGCGTCCAAGCGGGTCTGGCGGCTGAATGTTTTGAACGATACGTCTTTCAGCGTCACGCTGACGCCGCCGGCATACAGGCCGTGGCGGCGCAGGCGGGCGGCCACACTGTCGCACAGAGGCATCAAGCCGGCGCAGATCTGTTCCCAGCGCACCAGGTCATCGGGGAAGGTAGTGCCGTTGCCCACGGACTTGACCGGATCGGCGGCGTGGCGGGGCTTGACGGGACTTTTGTCAAGACCGTTGGCGTATTCCCACAGCTGGCGGCCCATCTTTCCCAGCAGCTGCTCGGGCATGGCGGGGTCGCAGGCGGCCAGCTGACCGATGGTTTCTATACCGTATTTTTTCAGGGTCTGGGTGGCGGCGCGGCCGGCGTACAACAGGTTGCCCAGCGGCTGCGGCCAAACGATATTTTGCCACCCGTCTATCGGAATGACCGTTGTAGCGTCCGGTTTTTTCATATCGCTGCCCAGCTTGGCAAACACTTTATTGAATGAAACACCAACAGAAATTGTTAATCCAGTCTCATTTTTGACTGTTTTTCGAATTTTATTGGCCAGTTTTTCCGCGTCGCCGCCGAAGAGGTGGAGGCTGCCGGTGACATCCAGCCAGCTCTCGTCGATCCCAAAGGGCTCGATCAGGTCGGTGAAGCGCTCATAGATGTCGTTGACGCGGACGGACCACATTTTGTACAGGTCGTGATGGGGCGGCAGAAGCACGAGGCCGGGGCACTTCTTTTTGGCCTGCCAGACCGTCTCAGCCGTTTGTATTCCGTACTTTTTGGCGGGTTCGTTCTTGGCCAGAATGATGCCGTGGCGGGTCTTCGGGTCGCCGCAGACGGCCACCGGGACCTCCCACAAAGCGGGCTTGTCCAGCAGCTCCACAGAGGCGTAAAAGCTGTTCAGATCACAGTGCAGTATGATGCGCTCTCCCATGCTTTTCACCTCCCGGCACAGCAAATTTCTTTGGCAGTATATGATACAATGTCTGTACCTTTTCTATATTTTCTTTATACTTTTTATGTGCTCCTCACGGACTTTTCATGCACCTTTTATGCGCTGTTGTGGGCAGGTTCTCTTTCTCCTCCCTCCATCCCCCCTTTTCGGGGCCAAAAACGAAGGATCGGACGATCATTTTCATGTGCGCCCCCTGCACAGGGGGCGCACATGGGGACTGCTCAATAGCCGATCCGACGGTCCACCAGACGCAGGGGCTTCTCACCCCGACCGTAGCGCTCCAGGTCCTCACAGAAGAGCTGCACGTTTCGATCGCGGGTGTAGCCCAGGCTCATCTGACCGGAGATGTGGGGGGTGATGAGCAGGTTCTTCGCCGTCCAGGCCGGGTCGCCGGCGGGGATGGGCTCCTGCTCAAACACATCCAGAGCCGCGCCGGCGAGACGGTCGTGGTTCAGGGCGTCCAGAAGGGCGGCCTGGTCGATGGCGCTGCCGCGGCCCACGTTGACCACATAGGCGGTCTTTGGCAGCAGGGCGAGGCGCGCCGCGGAGAGAAACCCCTTCGTCTCACCGGTGGCGGGCAGGGCCAGGGCCAGGATATCCGTATCCGGCAGGAGGGCGTCCAACTCATCGTTGGTATGGATCTCGTCAAAGGCGGGGTCGGCGGCCTTTTTGGTGCGGCGGACACCGCGGACGGCGGCAGCACCCATGGCCTTGGCGCGGCGGGCGAACTCGGTGCCGATATCGCCGGTGCCGACGATGGTGATGGTGCTGCCCATAATGGAGCGCATGGGAAGCACCCGGCCCCAGCGGCCGGCGGCCTGGTCGGCGCAGTAGGCCGGGGCGTGGCGCAGGAGCATCAGCGTGACCATGACCATGTGCTCGGCGATGGTGACACCGTAGGCGCCGGAGGAGTTGGACAGCATGACCTCGGGAGAGGGATACAGGCTGTCGTCCAGATAAGCGTCCACGCCGGCAAAGCTGCCGCAGAACCACTTGAGGTTCACGAAGTCCTTTAATTCACCGGGCTTGGGCATACCGTAGATGACCTCATAGTCACCCCGCTTGTCCGCGGGGACGGCGGCGGGGGCCGCGTAGTAGTCCACGGTGAAGCCGGCGCTGGCCGCTGTCTCGTCGATGAGCCGGCGGTGCTTGGGCTCGGTGAAGCTGTCGTAGATGGCGATCTTTCTCATGTTGTATATACCTCCAGGAGTTTTTCCGCGCAGCGCATTCCGTCGGCGGCAGCGGAGAGGATGCCGCCGGCATAGCCGGCCCCCTCGCCGCAGGGGAATATGCCGCGTATATTGGCTTCATAGTGCGCGTCACGCACCAGGCGCACCGGGGAGGACGAGCGCGTCTCCACACCGGTGAGCAGGGCGTCCGGGTCATCGTAGCCCCGAAGCTGACGGCCCAGGACCGGCAGGGCCAGGGCCAGCGTCTCGCTGATAAAATCCGGCAGACAGCGGCGCAGGTCGGTATAGACCACGCCGGGGCGGTAGCTGGGGCGCACGGCCCCCGGTCCGGCGGAGGGACGGCCTGTCAGAAAGTCCGCCACCCGCTGGCAGGGGGCGGCATAGCCGCCGGTGAGGGCGTAGGCCGCCGTCTCCAGCTGCCGCTGGAGGGCGATGCCCGCCAGGGGATGGTCCGAGGGGAAGTCCGCCGGTGTGACATTCACCAGCAGCGCGCCGTTGATGTTCTCCCCGTCACGGGCATAGACGCTCATGCCGTTGGTGACGGTGCGCCCCGGCTCGGAGGCGGCGGCCACCACCTGGCCGCCGGGGCAGACACAGAAGCTGAAGGCGCTGCGGCCGTTGGGCAGGTGGCAGGACAGCTTGTAGGTGCTGGGGGGCAGGGCCGGGTGGCCCGCCAGAGAACGGTACTGGGCGGCATCGATGGCCGACTGGCTGTGCTCGATACGGACGCCCATGGCAAAGGGCTTGGGCTCCATGGCAAGCCCCGCCTGATACAGCATTTCAAAGGTGTCACGGGCGCTGTGACCCAGAGCCAGGACCACATGGCGGGCAGGCAGGTCATAGGTCTGCCCGTTCTGGCAGACGGTGACGGCGCTGACCGCGCCGTCCTGTATCCGTATATGCTCCAGCCGGGCGTTGAAGCGTATGTCCGCCCCGGCCGCCTCCAGCTCCTGCCGCAGGGCCTGCAGGGCGATGTGGAGCTTGTCGGTGCCCACATGAGGCTTGGCGTCGGTCAAAATGGTATCCGGTGCGCCGCAGCGGACCAGCGTCTCCAGAATGAAGCGGTGGCGCAGATCCTTCGTGCCGGTGTTCAGCTTGCCGTCAGAAAAGGCGCCGGCGCCGCCCTCGCCAAACTGGACGTTGCTGTCCGGGTCCAGCGGGCCGCCGGACCAGAAGCGCTCAACGTCCACCTGACGGTGTTCTACCGGCCGGCCGCGCTCCAATAGAATAGGGCGTGCGCCGCAGCGGGCCAGCACCAGGGCGGCGAACAGTCCCGCCGGTCCCGCGCCCACCACGATGGGCCGGACCGCCGGGGCCGTCACCGGCGGCAGTAGGAAGTACACTTCCTGTTTGTAGACAGATACGCGCTTATCGCGGCAGCGGCGCAGGACCTGGGCCTCGTTTTTTACAGAGACGGACACCGTGTAGACAAGGGTCAGGTCTTCGCGGGCGTCAATGGCCTTTCGCAGAACGGTACAGGCGGTGATATCCGCCGGAGCCACGCGGAGCAGCTTGGCGCACCGGGTGCGCAGGAGCGTCTCCTGCTGGCCAGGGTGCAGGCGCAGTTGGTCGATACGGAGCATGGGTGCGTCTCCTTTTTATAAGATCGGGTGGGGGTTCGCCGCTGCGGCGGCGAGTCGATTTTCCCCTGACGGGGAGGCGGCCTCCGGCGGCCACATTTCTTTCTGCGAAGAAAGAAATGTGGGAAAGAAAGTCGCTTAGACCTACGGTCTAAGGGTCCCTTGGCGCGCTGTGGGTCATGCAGATTTGGCGGTATGCACTCGCGCATGAAGTGCGGTGGGTAACATTGTCGGTTCAGGGGACTGCTTGTACCTCTTGCGCCGCTGCCGCTGACAACAGCGAGGGTAGGGGCTGGTACGCTGGTCGTTTTTGGCGATTATCAAATCGCGCCTTTGCCGCCTTGCGGCGGCAAAGGTAGGTGTGCCCGTTGGGCACGGATATAATTATTCCTTAGCCTGCGACGCAGCAGAACGAATGTTTTTTGCCGTAGTAACGGGCAGCGGCAGCGGAAAGCTGTGCTGGCACAGTCGGCGGAACGACAGCGGGTAAGAAAATGCCGATTGCGTGGGGGCGCAGCTTTGCATACTAAGGCGGTATAGCGCGCTGAGGAAGTGCAGAAACGTAGTTTCTGCCGGTGCTTTTGGCTACTTTTGTCACCGCAGACAAAAGTAGCTCGCGCCGGGGCGCGAAATAGCCCCTAACGCCGCGGCGGGACGGGGGACGGGGGACACCTCATCCGTCACGGCTTCGCCGCGCCACCTGTCTCCCTGCGGGTCGGTCCGCGGGTCTGACAGGCCACCGGCGTGTCATTCAACGCCGCGGACCCCCCAGGGGGAAGGCTTTTTTCGCCCGGGGGCGCTTCTTTTGGCTTTGTTTATCGCTTTTTGGCGGTGCAGGTCAGGCCCGTCAGGGACAGGAGCGACAGGGCGGCGTAGAGGGCTATGCCGGGGTCAGCGGTCTTGGGGGAGCCCTTGGCATCGTCGGCCTTAGTATCGGTGGTGGGGTAGTAGTAATAGCCGCCGGAGGAGGGAACCTTCTCCCACTTGGCCGTAAGTGTCAATGGGGCGGTGACAGGGGTATCGAAATTATATTTCTCTTCGCCCAGATACCAGCCGGTAAAGGTGTGGCCCGACTTGGTGGGAGCGGCACGTTCGGGCACCGGATTATTATATTCCACCAGCGTCGGCTCGGTCTTCGTGCCATCGCCGATGTCAAATGTCACCGCGAAGGTGCCGCCTCTGATCGTGCCACCGTCGTCAGTCACGCCGCCGTAGAAGGTGCCGCCGGTGATCGATCCCCTGTTCTCCACTGTCCCCTTATATATTCCAGTTTCGATAATCTTCTTTGCTCGATTATACACAGCTTCGTTAAAAACCGTCACATCCGTGACACCATTGCTGTGCTTAATCGTGCCCTGATTGTTCACCGTGCCATCCACTGTGCCGCCATCGGCATACATCGTACCAGAATTAAATATCGCGTTTGCACCCCACACTTCCCCTGCCGTGCAGTTTTCGATCCTTGCCGTTCCACTTATGTACAGTATGGCAGTGCTACCGCGTAAATCTACACCGCCGCCACCAGTATCAGTTGCACGACAGTCTGTAATGCAGCCGCCGGTCAGCTTAAGTGTACACCCACCGTCAAGCAATATTCCTCCCCCTGACTCAGCCTTCCCGCCTGTAATGACACCGCCGGCGGGCAGGGCTGCGTATTCTCCGGTATGCGCTCTATTCGACTCTCCATCCTTTATTTCTACTTCAGCACTACTTGTAATATGGATTACCCGGCCAGTTCCGCCCATTTTCAGCACATAGCCGTTCAGGTCGAGGGTCAGGTTTTTTGTAATTTGCAGCGTGGCAGCGATCTCCGTATTGGAATTCAATGTAATCGTATCGCCAGCGTTTGCCTTGTCTATCATCCCCTGCAAGGTCAGCTCCGCCGCGTCGGCGGTGGTGAGCAGGGGATTTGTTACATCCCCCGATGTAACAAAAGCTGCCCATATGGGCAGCGCGCATACCAATACCAGGGTCATCAGAATGGGGAGCAGTCGTCTCTTCATGGCGGTTCCTCCTTCTATGGCTCACATATTTCTCTCCCGGGCCTGTGTGCTGCAAAATTTCTTGTTGGGAAAGTTTTGCGGCGCGCAGGCTCTGTTGTACGACCATCTTACCAGAAAGTGTCGCGAAAGGCAACGGGAATATCCAGATGTCGGCATAACAAATCCGCGTACCAACCATTAACCAAACTTATATCATCAAAGGACACGTCCTCGTTAGCCTTCCCCTTGAGGGCACCCCAGTGCGCGCCGCGAAGCAAGTGCCCTTGGGGTACACACTGGGGGTGTGCACAGCTGAAGGTGCCCCCGCAGGGGGCGGATGGGGTGTTCCACCCGCAGGCGGTACCCCCCATACTTAGCGGCGTCAGCCGCCACCTACCAAAGCCGCCCTCGGGGCGGCTTTGGCGCGATTTGATAATCGCCCATGCGTCCAACACACCAGCCCCTACCTCCACACCGCATCAGCGGCAGCGGCGCAAGAGGTACAAGCAATCCCCTGAACCGACAACGACACCCACCGTGCCCATTCCGCGAAATCAGCACCGTCAAATTTGCACTTACCCTCCCCGCGCAAGGAAGTCTTGAAACGTAGTTTCAAGTGGCGCTTTTGGTTACTTTTGTCGCCGGGGGCAAAAGTAACTCGCGCTCGGGAGCGCGAAACTCTCCCCCCCGCGCCCGCAGGCGCAGCATCTTCCGCCGCCGTGGCGGCGCCCCCCCCCAACAAAACATAAAAAAGAGACCGCCTTGCGGTCTCTTTTTTATTACATTCTTCCGCTGATCCGCAGTCGGTTCAGCGCGCGGGCCAGGTTGCCCTGGGCCAGCTGGTACTCAGCCATGCTGCGCTTCTGCCGCAGCTCCTCCTCCGCCTCCCGGCGGGCCCGGAGCGCACGGTTCACGTCGATATCCTCCGGCCACTCCGCCGCGTCCAGCAGCAGAAGCACCCGGTCCCCGTCGATCTTGAACAGCCCCGGCGCCACCGCCGCCCGGCGGTGCTCGCCGTCCTCCGTCTCGAACCGCAGCTCGCCGGCGCACACCGCGCCCACAGCGTTGCTGTGGCCGGCCAGCACACCGTACTCGCCGTCCGTCACGGGGATGACCGCCGACACGCACTTGCCCTGAAAGAAGGGCACGCTGGCCGCCAGCACGTCCAGTTGGAACACGGCCGCCATCACATACCGCCTTTCTTCAGCTCCTCGGCCTTGCGCTTCACGTCATCAATGGTGCCCGCGTTGAAAAACGCCGCCTCGGGATACTCGTCCATCGCGCCGGACAATATCTCCTTAAAGCCCCGCAGCGTCTCGTGCAGCGGCACGAATACGCCGGGTGCGCCGCTGAACTTCTCCGCCACATAGAAGGGCTGGGACAGGAACCGCTGGATACGGCGCGCCCGCGCCACGGTCTTCTTGTCCTCGTCGCTGAGCTCTTCCATACCCAGAATGGCGATGATATCCTGCAGCTCCCGGTACTTCTGCAGCGTGGACTGCACCGCCCGGGCGATGTTGTAGTGCTCCTCGCCCACGATGTCCGGCTCCAGAATGCGGGAGGTGGACTCCAGCGGGTCCACGGCGGGATAGATACCCTGCTCCGCGATCTTACGGCTCAGCACCGTGGTGGCGTCCAGATGGGAGAACGTGGTGGCCGGCGCCGGGTCGGTCAGGTCGTCCGCGGGCACATACACCGCCTGCACGGAGGTAACAGACCCGTTCTTGGTGGAGGTGATGCGCTCCTGCAGTGCGCCCATCTCCCCCGCCAGCGTGGGCTGATAGCCAACGGCGGAGGGCATACGTCCCAGCAGGGTGGACACCTCGCTGCCCGCCTGCACGAAACGGAAGATGTTGTCGATAAACAGCAGCACGTCCTTGTGCTCCTGGTCGCGGAAGTACTCCGCCATGGTCAGGCCCGACAGCGCCACGCGCATACGCACGCCGGGGGACTCGTTCATCTGCCCGAAAACCAGCGCCGTCTTGTCGGACACGCCGGACTCGCGCATCTCGCCCCACAGGTCGTTGCCCTCGCGGCTGCGCTCACCCACGCCGGTGAAGATAGAGTAGCCGCCGTGCTCCATAGCCACATTGTGGATCAGCTCTTGGATCAGCACGGTCTTGCCCACGCCGGCGCCGCCGAACAGACCGATCTTGCCGCCCTTCGGATACGGCTCGATCAGGTCGATGACCTTGATGCCCGTCTCCAGAATATCCGCGGCGGGCATCTGCTCGGCGAAGGTCGGCGCGGCGCGGTGGATCTCCCACCGGGGCGCGCTCTCGTCCACCGGCGGTTCGCCGTCGATGGGATCGCCCAGCACGTTGAACATACGTCCCAGCGTCTTCTCCCCCACCGGCACCCGGATACCGTGTCCTGTGGCGGTGACGGTCAGCCCGCGGGCAAGCCCGTCGCTGCCTGCCATCATCACGCAGCGTACGGTCTTGTTCTCCAGGTGCTGCTCCACCTCCATGGTATAGCGCTGACCGTTCGCCTCCACGGTCAAGGCCTCATTGATGGCGGGCAGGCTCCCCTCCGGGAAGCGCACGTCGATAACGGGGCCGGAAATGCCCGTGATAGTACCTTGTTTCATTGAGGTCAGCCCTCCTTTTCTTTCTTGCTGCGCTGGGCGCGCTCACCGGCGGAGACCTCGGTGATCTCCTGGGTGATGGCGGCCTGGCGCGCCCGGTTGTACTGGACAGACAGGTCCTTCAGCAGCTCCTCCGCGTTCTGATCCGCCGCGTTCATGGCGGTCATGCGGGCGCTCTGCTCGCTGCAGAAGCTGTCCACCAGCGCGCTGTAAATATAGCTGTCTCTTATACACATCTGACGCTGCCGACGAAGCT
>ENA-OYXA01000525-OYXA01000525.1-human-gut-metagenome-genome-assembly--contig:-NODE-525-length-12487-cov-4.675032_pt1 | contig 12487 bp, 8 predicted proteins | sample MGYA00244212_ERZ653411 | MGnify/ENA primary metagenome ERZ653411 (study PRJEB26926, sample SAMN06165066) | human gut metagenome | biome: ENVO:00009003; feature: ENVO:2100002; material: ENVO:00002003...
AGATAGGAGTCCGTCTCGTGGGCTCGGAGATGTGTATAAGAGACAGGTCATGGAACTGTCCAGGATGCAGGCTGATCTGCCCTTTGGGAATGCGGGCGGGCCAGCGTACCAGCGTAGGCACGCGCATGCCTCCTTCCCAGCAATCGCGCTTAATACCGTCCATCATGCCATAACTCTTGAAAAACTGCGGATTTTGCGCTCCGTGCCAGTGCCTGGAGTCGGCGCCACCCTCATTGTGGGGGCCATTGTCGGACGAGAAAACGATCATCGTATTATCGTCAATCTTCAAATCTTTCAGCAGACGGATCAAATCAGCCACGGCATCGTCCACGCGGCGGATCATGGTGGAATGACGTTTGGCCACATCATTCGGGAAACGGGAATTGTCCGGATGAATATAGGTATCCTTATTCTTTTCCGCCTTGGCGTCAAAAGCCGTATTCACGGATTCCGTGCCTTCCTTCTTTACCCATTGCAGGCCTCCTTTCAATCCGCCGCCGGAAGGATAGGGAACCCCCGGAACCACCAGATTGCCGTGGGGCGCCGGAAAAGCCAGGTACAGGAAAAACGGCTTTCCGGTCTTGCGGGCGAACTTGCGCTGGTCCACAATCCACTGCTTGGCGCGGGCGGCAAATAAATCCGTGGAATAAGCCGTCTGGGGCACCTGGTCCTTGATATTTTTCCACTCGGGATTGGAAGCGTAACCGTTGTATTCGAAAACGTCACGGGATTCGGAAGGATAGTGAAAATGCCCTGCCAAATGGTCCAGGATACCGTAAAAATAATTGAATCCCCGCTGATGGGGGCCGGCGGTCATGGGCACATGGCTCTGGCCTCCGCCGCCTACACCCCATTTGCCAATGGCGGCAGTATCATACCCGGCATCACGCATCACGGTACCCAGCGTATGGGAATCTTCAATAGGCTGGTCGAAACGGTTGTTTCTCACCACGCGGGAATTCCCCTGGTGCACCCCCAGCAGCAGGGAGGCGCGCGCCGGAGCGCAAACCGGAGCGGCGGAATAATGACGGCGCAGCTGAATCCCCTCCCGAGCCAGAGCGGACAGGGCAGGAGTCTTGAACTCGTTCTTTCTCTCCACCGTCCGGCCATTCAGCTTCTGCTGGCTCCAGTTGGAATCCAGATCACCCCAGCCCATGTCGTCCACCAGAATGAAAATAACATTGGGTTTTGAAGTTTTGACAGACCGGGCAGCCGGCTTCGTTGCCTGCCCGGAAGCACCCATGCACGGAACCAGGGAAGTCAGAAGAACGGATAGTAAAGATACCAGCTTCATGATTCAAAGAAAATAGACTCTAAAAAAGACGTTAAAATAAAGCGTTATCTTACATGAATTTTCTCATCCCTCAAGAAAATTACGAGGAAAGGGCACAGAGGATTGAATCGCCAGTATTATCGGCAAAAAACATCAGGGAACCAGCCTTCACAGCCGGAACAACTACAACCCGCCATACTGCACCAATGAGCGGCTTTTCTGGCTGAAGCCAGGAATGGGAGAAAATTCCTCCTGCATTCCCGGCGCCCCGGTCACCAGCCCCGCCCGGCCATGCTTTATCCTGAATAAAACGGCAATCCCCCCGCCGGGCAGAAAATACAGAAACCGGCGGAAACAGCAATCATGAACCGGAACGTTCCAAAATGTCCGCGCCAATTCCGGAACAGCGTTAATAACCCTGTCCGGAATAGCGAAGGCATCAGAAACGCTTCTTCCTGTCGTCCCTGCGGGAACGTTCGCCCCAGCGTTCGCCGCGGTCACTGCGGAAGCCCCCGCGGTTTCCCCTGAATCCGCTCCGGTCACTGCGGTCCCGCTCTCCGCGGTAACTGTTGCGGAATCCTCCATTGCGGCGGGAAGAGCGCGGAGTTCCGGAATATTCCGGAGCCCCCTTGTCTTCACGGACATTAACTTCATAGCCGCAGACGGTAGCCGTCGCCAGGGCCTCCAGAAGCAGGGGCGCCACGGAAGCGTCCACTTCTATCAGGGAATGCTTGGGGAAAATCCGGATATCGCCCACGGCTCCCTTTTCCATTTCCACCGTATTGTAAAATAACCCGGCTATGTCTTTGGGCCGCAAGCCAATCATCCGGCCTCCATTCATAAACAGCGTAACCGTATCCCCCTTATGCTGCCAGGAATCACCCTTCTGCGGGCTCTCCGCCTCCTCCCCGGTCTGCGGCATACGCCGCGCCCTGCGGGCGGGCTTGTCTTCCGGAATGGGCTGCACTTCCCGGTGCGTACGTTCCCGGAGCAAGTCAAACAGGGCCGCAGCCATGGCCTCCGGCGCAGCCTCCACTTCCTTCAATTCCTCCGGCAGCACGGCATCCGGCTTGAGACGTTCCAGGATATCATCCACCAGGGACTCTGTCCGGAGCTGGTCCACCTGAACGGCAGTCAACACAGGTTCCGGAGTCAACTTAACGCCGATGAAACGTTCAATGCGGCTCATCAGGGAAAAATCACGGCGCCCCACAAAAGTGATGGCCTTCCCCTTGCGGCCGGCGCGTGCCGTGCGGCCGATGCGGTGCACGTAATCCTCCGGATCACGCGGCAATTCAAAATTCACCACGGCATCCACATCGTCCACATCCAGGCCGCGAGCGGCAATATCCGTCGCCACCAGAAGGCGCAGGCTCCCCTTGCGGAAGGAATCCATCACGCGCTCCCTCATCATCTGGGGCATATCCCCATGAAGGCGATCCACCGGATAACCGCGGGCCGTCAGACCGTCCACCACGTCATCCACCACCTTTTTGGTATTGGCGAACACCAGCCCCATTTTAATCTTTCCGGTGTCAAGCAGCCGGCTGAGTACCTCAATCCGGGAGGAAAACACCACTTCGTAATAAACCTGTTCAATGGTAGGCACCGTCAGCGTAGGCCGTTCAATGGAAATCTGGATGGGCTCCTTCATGAACCTGCTCACCAGACGGTTGATTTCCGGAGACATGGTAGCGGAAAAAAACAGGGTCTGCTTCGTTTCCGGCATGGCCTCCGCAATGCGTTCGATGTCTTCCAGAAAACCCATATCCAGCATCTCGTCCGCCTCATCCAGAATCAGCATGCGGAGTCCGTCCAGCCTTAATGCCCCCGACTCCATCAGATCCATGACGCGTCCGGGCGTCCCCACCACAAACTGCACCCCGCGGCGCAGGGCGTCCAGTTGCGGACGGAAAGAAGCCCCCCCGTAAATGGGGACGGCGGAAACGCCGTCCATAAATAAAGCAAGCTTGTCCACCTCCCGGCAAATCTGAACGGCCAGTTCCCGAGTAGGACAAAGAGCCAGCACCTGAACGCAGCGTTCCTCAGGCTCAATGCACTCCAGGGCCGGAATGGCGAAGGCAAGCGTTTTTCCGGAACCCGTATGGGACAGCCCCACAATATCGGCCCCACTGATCGCGGCGGGAATCGCCTGCTCCTGAATGGAGGAAGGAGTATCGAAGCCGAGCACTTCGATAGCCTCCAGAATCTCCGGTGAAATACCAAGAGCCGAAAAAGAAGATGTTTGAGTCATGGGGAAAAATGATCTGTCAAAGTCACGGAAGAAGCTGAACATTCTTCCCTCCCGTGTCCAGCCAAAAGAACGGAAGATACCGTAGATGCCACGATTTCCGCAAAGCCGCCTGCGAATAAAAAAACGGCTCTCCCCGCTTCTGGTCTTTACTGTCACACACGGGGTTGCAACTTGCAGGGGCGCATTCGCGTATGATACAAATATTTCCCTCCGAATTCATGGATAAAACGCCAAACAAATCACAGTCCTCCCTGCTGGGGATTTTCATCAACATCCTCCTCCCGGTGTTGATTCTGGACTATTGCAGCGCGGGGCCCGCCAATCCCCTGGAACGCCCGGAAGGAGAAAATTTCTGGCATATCGGCCCGGTATGGGCCCTCGTCATCGCCCTTTCCCTCCCCCTTGTCTATGGTATCCGTTCCCTGGTCGTCTCCAGGAAATTTGACCTGATGTCCGTCGTAGGCATGGCCGGCGTGCTGCTGACGGGTGTCATCAGCATCTTCGTCATCGGCCCGGAAGGGCGCATCCACAGCGCCACACCCTGGCTGTTCGCCGGAAAAGAAGCCCTGATCCCCCTTATCCTGGCGGCGGCGGTCGTCGTCTCCCGGTCCGCCGGCACGCCCCTTCTCAACATGTTTATCTACACGCCGGAGTTATTCGACGTGCGCAGGATAGAACAAACGGTGGCCGCCAACGGCGAGGAACGGGCTTATCAGAAACTGCTGGCAAACTCGTCCTGGATTCTGGCGGGCACGCTGGTTGCCTCCTCCATCGGCAATTTCTTCCTGAGCCTCTCTTTCATGTCTTCCGTCATACAACAGCCGGAAGCGGAACAGCAAGTGGCCTACAACGCCGCCATCGGCAGCATCACCTGGTGGGGCTTCCTGATCATCGGAATCCCCATCCTGGCAGCCCTTGTCTTCATCATGACCCGCCTGATTAAACGGCTCGGCAGGCTGACCGGCCTCTCGCGGGACGAACTCCTTCTCAAATAACCCCCAAACCATGCGCCTCCATACTTCATGCATCCTGGCTGCCGCCATCGCCCTTCATGCGGCGTGGGCGGACACGCCCCGGTTCGACCGGGTCTTCGGTTCCCATATGGTACTTCCCCACGGGAAAAACATTCCCGTTTCCGGTACGGCCGCCCCCAACAGGGAAATAACCGTCACTTTTGGAAACACTGCCCTGAAAACAAAAACCGACTCCAAGGGGAAATGGAGCGTCACGCTGCCCCCCATGCCTCCCTGCGCCACAGGCCAGACGCTGGCGGCCGTGCAAAACGGGGACTCCGCCAAATTGGAAGATGTGCTCGTGGGAGAAGTGTGGCTGGCTTCCGGCCAATCCAACATGCTGTTCCGCCTGAACCAGACCACGACGGCCAAAGAAGACATAGCGGCTTCCGGAGACGACCAGCTCCGTCTGCTCAACAACGTTCCGCAAGCCCACACCAACAACGCCCCCTACTCCGCGAAAGACTTTGACGCCGTCACCACGGACAACTTCTATAAAGGGCAATGGGCTGCCAGCTCTCCCGCCACCTCAGGGCCAATGACTGCCGTGGGCTACTACTTCGGGAAAAAACTCCGCGAAGGGCTGGGCATTCCGGTAGGCATCATCCACTCCTCCCTGGGAGGCTCGGAAATCGCAGCGTGGATCCCCCGGCAGGTTATTAATGCCAACAACAGCTTCCGCACCCTGCGCGGTAATCACTGGCTGGACTCCCCCCTTATCTCCGACTGGGTGAGGGGACGGGCCAGGAAAAACATCTCTCCGCGTCTGAACCAGGGCTCTCCGGACCATCCCTACAAGCCGGCGTTCCTTTACGAATCCGGCATCGCATGGACAACGGCCCTCCCCATCACGGGCGTCATCTGGTATCAGGGCGAATCCGATGCGGAGATCATTGACAATGCCCAAAACAGCATGCTGCTGAAAACCATGATCTCCTCCTGGAGAAAAGCTTTCCGTAACCCGGAAATGCCTTTCGTCATGATCCAGCTCCCCCGCATCAACGACCCGTCAAAAATCCGTGCCGGATGGCCGGAATTCCGTGAAATGCAGGACGCCGTGGCCAAAACCGTTCCAAAAGTTTACAGCGTCAACACCATTGATCTTGGCTCCACCAATTCCGACGTTCATCCTCCATTCAAGCGCCCTGTGGGGGAACGTGCAGGAAATACTGCCCTGAACAAGGTTTACGGTAAAAAGATCCCCTGTGAAGGCCCTGCCCTCAAGGCCTTCAAACCTTCCGGTTCCAACATCCTGGTTCAACTGGATCAAGCTGCCGGACTGACCACCACGGACGGCAAAGAACCGGCCCAGTTTGAAATTGCCGGGACGGACGGAACTTATCATCCCGCCGCAGCGGAAATCATAAACAGAAAAGGCAACACAGCCGTTATCCGCCTCTCATCACCGGAAGTAAAATCCCCCAAACACGCCCGGTATTGCTGGAACCGTTTCGTGACCCCCAACCTGGTCAACGGCAACCAGCTCCCCGCCCGTCCCTTCCGGACGGACGAACCTGTTCTGAAAAAATAACTTTTACCACACCATCACTCCATGAACCTTCATCTTATCCTCGCTTCTCTGACAGCCACACTCTCACTGGGCATTGCGGCACAAGCTGCTCCCGCCAAAGTAGCCTGTGTGGGGGACAGTATCACCTTCGGCACCGGCCTTAAACCCGGAGAAACCCGGTATCCGCAAGTGCTCGCCACACTCATGGGGCCGGACTTTGACGTCAGAGGCTTCGGCAATCCCGGAAAAACGGCAGGCGACTACCCGGGCCAGGCAGGACGCTGGTACGGCAGCACCAGGGAACACAAGCAAGCCCTGGAATTCAAGGCGGATATTTATATCTGCAACCTTGGCATCAACGACACGGGCCGCTGGTGGAACCCCGAACTGTTCTCCAAAGGCTATGACGCTCTGCTTCATGCGTGGAAAAACGCCAATCCCAAAACACGGTTCTTTGCCTGGGGGCTGCTGGGGCCGGACTACCGCGGCCCGCTCAACAAAAAGGCATTTCCCGGCAACTGCTATCCGGACGTACGTAAATATGCAGGCTCGGACAACGGCTCATCCGCCAACCGCCCGGAAGCGGAAAAACTGATCGCCGCCGTAGCGCGCAAGTACAAAGTCAGTCTCTTTGACGCGCTGCACCCGCTCTCCGACCATCCGGAATGGTACGTTGACGGGTTGCACCCTACGGAACAGGGCGCACGGCGCATTGCGGAAATCACCTTTGCCAAGCTGGCAAAAAGCCTCAGGCTTAAGCAGCCCGCCCCCAGATTGGAACCGGGCACCGGCAACGTGATTATCAACAACCCAGGCAACTCCGGCATCCTTTTGGATGGATGGAAACTGACGGACGGAACCAATACGCTCATCTTTGAAAACTCCACCGTCATTCATCCCAAGGACAGGCTTATCATCGCCATTGGCCCGGAAACTCAAAAAGACCCGACCAAGCCCCTGCAAATCAAGTCCTCCCAATCCCCCGCAGCTTTCCGCCTCATTCCTGCGAAAAAATATTAAAAACTTCCAGAACCGCTTATGGGAACATGCGGAACTCCTGCATGTTCCCATAAGCCCGGCACACGCTATTCCGCCCGCACACACCCGCGGCAGGCGGCATGACTGCGTCACAGGCAGTTTCCCCGCTATCCCGGAAACTCATTTCTATCCTGTTTTAATTGAGCATTTCTGTCTCCAAAACGGTCTACAGTGCATGGAACAGAATAAAAGCAAATCATCCGCATGCCGCCTGCTTGGCCCCCTGGCCACCAACACCAGTATGGACTTCGGCGTTCTGTTGCTGCGCCTGGGCGTAGCAGTCATGATGCTTGTGCATGGCATTCCCAAACTGGGCATGCTTATCAGCGGAAACTGGGCGGCGTTCCAGGATCCTCTGGGAATCGGCAATTTTCTGTCCCTGCTGCTGTGCGTAGGCGCGGAATTCGGATGTTCCGTCCTCCTCTTGCTGGGATTCCTCACCCGTCTGGCCGCCCTTATCCTGATTATTAACATGTGTGTAGCGCTCTTTCTTGTCCTTGGGCTTTCCGGCTGGGGAGCGCAGGAACTTGCGGCCATCTACCTGCTGATCTATCTGACCATCTTCTATACGGGACCGGGCAAATTCTCCCTGGATGCCTGGTGGCTCCGGCGCGACTGCAAGATAGAAGTGGAATGAAAACAGCTCCTCCCGCGCGGTCTATGGCAAAAATACTTCTTTTTTCACTCGCCGCGGAGGGAGCCTTCCTCTAGGATGCTGGTACACCCAGTTCATCCGTTCAATGTCCGGCAAACTAACCTACAAGCAATCGGGGGTCGATACCAAAGAAGCAGCCGCTTTTGTATCCGACATCAGCTCTCACGTTAAAAGAACGCAAAAACAGAGATCCCTTCACCAGGCCTTTGGCCTTTTCGCCGCTGCCTATGATTTGAGTTCCTATAAGGAACCGGTCATCGTCACCGGGTGCGACGGCGTAGGCACCAAGACGGAAATTCTCTTTGAACTGGACATGGTGGAAACCGCCGGCAAAGACCTGGTGGCCATGAACGTCAACGACATTCTTACCACGGGCGGCGACCCGCTCCTTTTCCTGGATTATCTGGGCATCTCCAATCTGGAACGGGAACGCTCCCGCATCACCCGCCTGGTGGCCGGCATGTGCGACTACCTGGAATCCTGCAACTGCATCCTGGCCGGAGGGGAAACGGCGGAAATGCCCGGTGTGGTGCCGGAATCCATCGTGGAACTCTCCGGCTTCTGCATCGGCTGTTGTGAAAAAAGCAAACTGATTGATCCGAAAACCGTCCGGCCCGGAGACGTATTCATCGGCTACAAATCCGACAGCTTCCATGCCAACGGCTGGAGCCTCATCCGCCGCATTCTGGAAGAAAATCCGGATGTAGTTGATGAAGAGGAACTCCGTTCCCTTCTTCAGCCCACCCGCTTGTACCATGACGTGGTGGCAGATATGCGCCGCTTCAATGTCACCCCGAAGGCATACGCCCATATCACGGGGGGAGGCCTCCCGGAAAACCTGGAACGCTTCCTGGGCGACTACGGCGCAGACCTCTCCATTCCCTATTGGGACAACACCGCCGCCCAGAAAATCCTGAAGCATGTGGATCCGCAGGACCGCTTCAACACCTTTAACATGGGCATTGGCTGGGTAGCTATCGTGAGACCTGAAGATGCGGAAGCCGCATTGAAGGCAGGTCCGGGCGGCACGGTCATCGGCACGCTGAGAGAAGGCCGCGGCATTCATGTCAAAGTACAGGGCGAATAAAAACACCATCTCCTTGCAACGGATACGCCACACTTACAGGACAATCTTTTCATCATCATCCCATGAGCGATTTTCTTAAACACGAGTGCGGCGTAGCCGCCATTCGTCTGCTTAAGCCTCTCTCTTATTTTCAGGATAAATACGGCTCCACCCTCTGGGCGTTCAACAAACTGCTCATCCTGATGGAAAAGCAGTACAACCGCGGACAGGACGGCGCGGGCATAGGCTGCGTCAAGCTGAACATGCCCCTGGGGCAGCCTTATCTGTTCCGCACCCGGGACGCCAGCAAAGACGCCCTTACGAGCATCTTCAACGGGCAAATCAAGAAGCTCAATAAAAAAGTTCGCCGCGGCCTGGTCAACCTGAAGGATGCGGCAGACATCAAAAACAACTTCGACTACGGCGGGGAAATCCTGATGGGGCATCTCCGCTACGGCACCTCCGGCCTCTTTGACGAAGGTTCCTGCCACCCCTACCTGCGCCGCACCAACTGGCCGACCCGCACCCTGATGGTTCTGGGCAACTTCAACATGACCAATACGCCGGAATTGAACCAGCGAATGATTGAACGCGGCCAGCACCCCGTCTTCGGAACGGACACGCAGACTGTCCTTGAAGAAATAGGGTATCACCTGGATGAAGCCCATACGGACCTCTACCGCGCCTTGCGGGACAGCGGCATGCCCGGCCCGGAAATTCCCCATGCCATTTCCTCCCGGCTTAACATTCAGGAAATCATCCATAACTCCGCCAAGCAATGGGACGGCGGATATGCCATCATGGGAGCCATCGGCAACGGGGACTACTTCTGCCTGCGGGATCCGCACGGCATCCGCCCATGCCACTACCTGATTACGGATGAATTCATTGCCGTGGCTTCCGAACGCGTTCCCCTGATGACCGTCTTTGAAGTGGAAAGCGAACAGGTTCAAGAACTTCCGCCGGCCAATATGCTCTCCATCAAAGCAGACGGGACACATGCCATTACGGAATTTACCACCCCTCTGAAACCGGCTCCCTGCTCCTTTGAAAAAATTTACTTCTCCCGCGGGAACGATCCTATCGTTTACCGGGAACGCAAAGCGCTCGGCGCGGCGTTGACCCCCCAAATCGTGGATTCTCTTGAAGACCGTTTTGACAAATCCGCTATCACCTACATTCCCAACACGGCGGAAACCGCCTACTACGGCCTGCTGGAAGGCTTGCGCGTCTACCGCCGCAAGCGCGTGCATGCCCAGCTCCTGGAGGCCCTGAGAAACGGCACCCTGGATGAAAACATGCTGGACAGCGCTATCCTGAAACGCTGGCCGCGCGGTGAAAAAATCGCCCACAAGGATATCAAAATGCGCACGTTCATCACGCAGGAAAAAAGCCGTGCGCAGCTGGTTTCCCACGTATATGACCTCACTTACGGCGCCGTAGGGCCGGAAGATGTACTCGTCGCCATTGACGACTCCATTGTCCGCGGCACTACGCTGAGAAGGTCCATCCTCCGCATCCTGGGCCGCACCAATCCCCGGAAAATAGTCATTGCATCTACTGCCCCGCAAATCCGGTACCCGGACTGCTACGGCATTGACATGTCCGAGCTGGGCAACTTCATTGCCTTCCAGGCGGCCGTCTCCCTGATCAAGCAGCACGGACAGGCCCGTCTGCTGGAAGAAGTATACAAGGCATGCAGGGAAGAACTGGCCAAGCCCAAGGAAGAACGGCGCAATTGCGTGAAGGCTATTTACGAAGGGTTGACTGAGGCTGAAATCTCCCGGGAAATCACCCGCCTGGTCACTCCGCATGACGCTCCGTGCCCCGTGGAAGTCATTTTCCAGACCATCGAAAACCTCCATGAATCCATAGAAGGCCCCTGCGGCGACTGGTATTTCACCGGAGATTACCCAACTCCGGGCGGATACACCACAGTTAATGTGGCATACATGCGCTGGTTTGAGGGTAAAGGGGGCCGTGCATACGATTTGCCCTTGTAGCGGCTCCCTTTTTTTGGGTATTCTGCCGACAACATGTCGGCACCCATTTCATACACGACCTTGGAAGACACCGAACTGGTCGCCAGGGCACGGGAAGGAGATTCGCGGGCTTTTGACGAACTTGTCATTCGCCACAGCCGCAAACTCCATGCTACCCTGTACCAGATGACGGACAACTACGACGATGCCTATGACATCGCCCAGGAAGCGTTCTCCAAAGCCTACCGGGCCTTGCGCTACTTTAATGGACAAAGCGCCTTTTACACATGGCTGCACTCCATTGCCGTCAACCACGCCAGAAACTTCCTGAAAAAACGCAACCGCAGAATGACCTACAGTCTGGACGACGACGAGTACGGCGACCATACGGAAAAGGACATGAACATGGCGGATGAAACGGACGGGGCGGACCCGGAACGCCGTACCCATTTGAATGAATTGCAGCTCAAAATCAACGAAGCATTGAAGAAACTTTCCACTAAACACAGGGAAGTCGTTGTTCTTCATGACGTAAAAGGGCTCAACCATACGGAAATATCCGCCCTTCTCGGTATCTCTGAAGGAACGCTCAGATCACGTCTGCACTATGCCCACAAGGAACTCCAGGGGCTGCTGGCGGAATATCTAAGTTAATCAGGGAAAAAAATATTGAACGTCAATTCCCGCCGCCATGTCAAACGCATAGTTCCAAATTCGGGACTGACACATTCTAACTTCTATTATACTTAACATCAACGACGATGGATAAACAATCCACAGATCATAAAGAGGAAACTCTGGTGGCCATGCTGGCATCTTTCCGCAAGGAAGCCTGTTACCATGACACCTTCGAGGAAGATTTCCTCCGCAATTTTCATCTCAGAAAGGAAACCGATCAGGCTGCCCACTCTGCTTGGAAATTGCTGCTCGAACGCCTGGACAATTATCTGCAGAACTTTCGTGGTTGGCAGTGGGTCTATGCTTCCATGTCCATCGTGACATTAGCTGCGGTAGGCGTTATTATCGCATCCGGAAACATGGATGAACCTTCTGAATCTTACGTATCCTCCACCAAGGATAAGGAAGAAATACTCCTGACGGAAAAAGCCGTTCCCGTAAGTAAGGAAACTATTGAACGAACCTCAACCGAAGTTGCTCCCACGGAAAAACCTGAATTCACCACGGGAGACTCTTCATATGAAACATCGGCCAAAGACAACCAGCTGAAACCTGATTCCCATGCCGATAAAAAACCGGTATCCCGCGTTCTCATTGAGATGTAACAATCCATGATGGACCTGGCTCCGATATTGACGGGCATAGCCGTTGCAGGCCTGATTTGCCAGGCAACGGCCGTGCCTGTCCCTTTTAAGGTAGAAGCCATCCTCCCCCAGGCGGAAGGAGCGCCGTATGCGACCATGGCGGCGCAAATCGGTAAAGACATGCTGGCCTCCCTGATTCCCTACCGGGTTTTAAAAAACGGAGGCGTGACTTACCATCTCGGGGACAAAAGTACCCCGCCCCTTCAGGTTTGGGCCCAGGAAAAGCTCACAGGCCTGACAATCTTTAAGGTGGATCCAGCCCGTATATACGACGGGCAGGCAGACCTGACCCCTCCCGGTATTCTTAAACGCGGCGACAAACTGTCCCTGTCTCTTATACACATCTGACGCTGCCGACGAAGCTAGAAGTGTAG
>ENA-OYXA01000561-OYXA01000561.1-human-gut-metagenome-genome-assembly--contig:-NODE-561-length-11774-cov-5.365902_pt1 | contig 11774 bp, 9 predicted proteins | sample MGYA00244212_ERZ653411 | MGnify/ENA primary metagenome ERZ653411 (study PRJEB26926, sample SAMN06165066) | human gut metagenome | biome: ENVO:00009003; feature: ENVO:2100002; material: ENVO:00002003...
ATGTGTATAAGAGACAGAAACAAGGATCTGGATGTTTCTTTTCAGGCAGTGAAACCATAGGGAAATCTTTTGCTGCGTCTTTGGCGGCTGTAGTGATATCTTTTGGTATATACTGATCCATCTGAATGATATGATCTGCCGGATGGAAATAAGATCCACAGCTTCCAGCAACGATGATCGAAGAAATACCATATCTTTCGTACAATTCACGAATCCGTTCGATAAAAGGAGTGATCGGTTCCTGATCACGAAGAACTACACGCTGCATCAGTTCATCACGGATCATAAAGTTGGTGGCACTCGTATCCTCGTCAATTAAGAATAAAGAAGAATCCGTTTCCATGGCTTCAACTACATTTGCAGCCTGTGAGGTGCTTCCACTGGCATCTTCTGTGTCAAAAGAAACCGTATTTTTCCCATTTGGCAGGTTATTAATGAACATAGAAATATCTGTATTTGTAATACTTCTTCCATCTTCTGCACGAATCTTCATGGCAGTTGGATCAGTAATGACAAATTCACGACCATCCCCTTTGACATGATCGTAAACACCAAGTTCCAATGCCTTTAATAACGTCGATTTTCCATGATATCCACCACCAACGATCAGAGTGATTCCTTTCGGAATTCCCATACCCGTGATCATTCCTTGATGTGGAAGTTCAAAAGATACACGGTAAGTATCTGGGGACTGGAATTTCACACAGTTTCTTAAAGGTTTCTGTGAGATACCACTTTCTCTAGGCAAAACAGAGCCATCTGCAATAAATGCGACTAGTCCCATAGAAGATAATTCTGTTCGGATCGTATGTTGATCTTCTGACAAATGAATGACTTCTTCCAACATTTTTTGATCAATATTTTTGTAAAATAAAGAAGATGAAATACAATCTGGGAGTAATCTAAATAACATTTTATCCAATTCTCTCGCATTTACAGTTCGTCCATTTGCAGGGAAACCAGCTTCAAAATGAACAGAGATGTCACCGTTGGAAGGATTGATCGTACATGCAGTTCGTTCTAGTACCTGTTGTCCACATTTACTGACAGAAAATAAACCGCTTTTTCCAGAACCTTTGGCACGAAAAGAGATCTTAGATAAAGTTTGATAAAATAATCGTGTCAAATGATCACAGAGTGCAACCTGTTTATATTTTGTATCATAAAAAGAAGCAGGAAATCCAGCTGATCTTCCTTTCACATGGATACTTAATTTTGATGGAGATGCAAAAGGATCGCCTTGTACATGATCAATGGAAAGAAAATAAGTTCCAAAATCATAAGTACCTTGCGTATTTTTATATGCAGGATATCCTTTACGGTCAATATTTTTTAATAGTGATTTTAAATTCGATGATGATTTCATAAATCAATTCCTCCTAATCCTAAAATCCATGATAACAGTCAGTGCGATTTTTGTAAACCAGATGAAATCAAAGGGAATCCGTGGTATCATAGAAAGATGATCAACAAGGAAGGCGGAATAGAGACGATGGATCTTAATAAATTAAAAGAGATACAGGCCGTTGTTTTTGATATGGACGGGCTGATGTTTGACAGTGAACGCTATGTACAGAAGTCATGGGATATTGCAGGAGAACGTCTGGGATATGGACCTCTGGGGCATAATATTGTCAATACATTGGGAACAAACCTTACAAATCGTAAGAAATATTTCTTAGAACATTACGGAAATGATTTTCCATTTGATAAATTTTTGGATGGATACAGAGATGCATATTATGAATTGGTTGAAGACGGCGTGCCAGCCAAGAAAGGTCTTCATGAGATTTTGAAAGTCCTCAGAGAAAAAGGACTAAAGATCGGAGTTGCAACATCTTCCAGTGAAGAACACGCCGTAAGTAATCTGAAACGAGAAGGGATTTTTGACTACTTTGACTCCGTGATCACAGGAAATATGATCGAACACGGAAAGCCAGAGCCAGATATTTATATCGAAGCATGCAGACAATTAAAAGTCGATCCATCAAAAGCGATCGCATTAGAAGATGCAATCAATGGAATCCGTTCCGCACATGGAGCAGGCATGAATCCAGTGATGATCCCAGATATCGTGCAGGATACAAGTAAAGTCGATGATATATTATTTGGAAAATGTGAATCTTTGCTGGAATTTGCAGAGATTTTACAGGGCGTAACATTAGATATAGAAGAAACACAAAAATAAGGAGAGAATGTATGGCAAAGAAGAAAAGCGCAGGGTGCGAATATTGTAGTAATTATGTGTATGATGAAGATTATGAATATTATGTATGTGATATTAATTTAGATGAAGATGAGATGGCAAGATTTATGAGCTATAGCGATTGGGATTGCCCTTATTTCCAGATGGACGATGAATATGCAATCGTAAGGAAGCAAAATTAAAAGGTAAGAAATAATTGACAATAAATGGAAATCTGTTAAAATATAAATGAAGCAATTTACATAATTTGTAATATAAGGAGAAAATATGGGGAATAAAGACATTACAGATTTCAATGAAGCGCAATTAAGAAAGAGAGCAGCAAGTAAGGAAGAATTAAATATTTGTTTGACCAATAATTATGCATTTCAAAAGATATTTAAGAATGAAGAGATAGTAAAAGGATTTTTAATAGCATTGTTGCATTTAAAGGAAACAGATATTGAAGAGTTGGAGGTTACGGATCCTTTTGTGGAAGGTGAAGTAAAAGAAGAAAAAGAGGGAATACTAGATGTCAAATTAATCTTAAATGGTGGCAAAAAGATTAATATCGAGATGCAAAATACGTATCAGGAAGATTGGGCAGAGAGAAGTTTATTTTATAATTGTCGGATGTTTACAGAGGGATTAAAAAAGGGAGAATCTTATTATGAATTACCTCCATGTATTCATGTAGGAATTCTTGATTTTAATTATTTAAAAAGTCCTGGATTTTATCATAGAATTTTATTAAAAGATGATACAACAGGTGAATTGTATAGTAGTAAATTTCAATTTCATGTGATAGAATTAAGTAAAATAGCAACGACAAAAGGAAAAGCAAGAAAACAAGATCGTGATAAATGGGCTAAATTAATTTCAGCAAGTACTTGGGAAGAAATCAGAGAAGAATCTGAAGGAAATCATTACATGGAAAAGGTGAGGGATGAAATGATTAAGATGAGTCGAGATGAGAGTGAAAGATATTTATATCTGAGAGAACAAATGGCAATCAGGGATAAGGAAAGCCAGTTGCGAAGCGCGGAAAATCGTGGGAGACGAGAAGGAAGAGAAGAAGGAAGACAACAGGGAGAAATTTTAAAATTAATAACGATGGTAAAGAAAAAGATTGAAAATGGCGATTCTGTAGCGAAGATAGCAGATGATTTGTTAGAAGATGCAGATGTGATTGAGAAAATCTATGATATCGTAAAGGAAAATCCAGAGAAGACCAGAGAGGAGATTTGTGAAATTTTAATGAATCAAAAAATATAATCAGAAAATTCTTGACAAATAAAAAATCGACTCATATAATATAAACAAATATTTAACAAGTTAAAGTGATAAATCCGATGAACAAAAGTAAGTAGCTCATCAAACAGTCTTACAGAGAGTGACCGGTTGCTGGAAGGTCATAGATATGTGATAAGCGAATGGATTTGTGAGGAGCACAGAGAACTGTTTATGAAACTTAGTAACTGTCGCCGTTATCCCACGTTACGGGAACGAGATATAAAAGCTTTTTATTATCGAACAAAGCGGAGTATCTTAAGTGAGGAGAGATATTTTCTAAGATATTTTAACAAGAAGAGAAGATCAGAAGATATTTCTTGAATATGGGTGGCACCACGGTCTATCGTCCCTAGCAATAGGAACGATGGGCCTTTTTTATTTCATAGGAAATTTCGATGAAATCCCCCAATATGAACAAAGTCACCATTCATGCAAAACGGTCCTATCTATAAATCATAGTATACAGGTATATAAACTATGAAAAATGAAACCACGGCGATAAATTTTGATCAGGAGGCAGATATGTTATATCCGACATTAAACAAAGTTGAAGAACTATTAAAAGAATATCAGATGGTACCTGTATTTTACGAAGTACTGGCAGATTATATGACACCGATCCGTATGTTCCAGGCACTGAGAAAAGAAGGAACGCCATGTTTCATGCTTGAGAGTGTGGAAAATAAAGATCAGTGGGGAAGATATTCCTTTATCGGGATCAATCCTAAGTCAGAGATCAAGATTTCAGGAAAAGAATTAGAAGTCGATGGAGTAAAGCAGGAAGAAGAATTCAAGATGAGTTACCTAAGTGATCTGATCGAGAAATATAAATCTCCAGTTATGGAAGATTATCCAAAATTAACTGGAGGATTGATCGGATATTTTGGATATGACATGATCCGTCAGGTGGAAAAGAAATTAACAAATGTACCAGAAGATGATCTGAAGATGCCAGAATGCCACTTATGCATGTACGATGAGATCATCGCATTCGATCATTTAGCAAACAAAGCTGTGATCATCCAGAACATCCACAAAGGTGATAATATCAAACAAAAATATGAAGAATTAGAAGATAAAGCAGAATTGATCCTTCACAAGATGGAACGTCCGGTATCACTTTCCAAAGACAGATTTACACCTGCGAAGGCAGAAGTAACATCGAATCTTACAAAAGAACAATACGAAGCGAACGTAAAGAAAGCCAAAGAATATATCAAAAACGGTGACATTTTCCAGGTGGTCTTATCCCAGAGATTTGAGGTAGAGACAGATGTTGATCCATTTGATGTCTATCGATGCTTAAGAACATCAAACCCATCTCCATACCTTTACTTCTTTGATTTCATTGACTATCAGGTGGTTGGAGCTTCACCAGAGAAGTTAGTCAGTGTCTTAAATGGAAATGTAGCAACCAAACCGATCGCAGGAACGGTTCCAAGAGGAAAGACAAAAGAAGAAGATGATATGTTGGTAAGACAGTTAGTCAATGATCCAAAGGAAAGAGCAGAACATACGATGTTAGTTGATCTTGGAAGAAATGATGTCGGAAAAGTCAGTAAGTTTGGAACTGTAGAAGTAAAAAACTTTATGACCGTTGAAAAATATTCCAAAGTTACACATTTAGTCAGTGATGTACAGGGAGAATTAAGAGATGATGAAAATCCGATCAACGCACTGATGAGTGTTCTTCCGGCAGGAACATTATCCGGAGCACCAAAAGTAAGGGCCATGGAGATCATTGATGAGCTGGAAAATAAAAAACGAGGTGTTTACGGTGGAACCGTTGGATATCTTGGATTTGATGGAAATATTGATACCTGTATTGCAATCCGGACCGTCGTATTTAAAGATGGAAAAGGATATGTGCAGGCAGGAGCAGGAATCGTCAATGACTCTGTTCCAGAGAAAGAATTTATGGAGACAAAGAATAAAGCATTAGCCGTTGTAAATGCAGTGAAGGAGGCAGCAAGGTTATGATTTTAATGATAGATAATTACGATTCATTTACCTATAACGTATATCAGTACATTGGATCTTTGTATCCACAGATTCAGGTTGTAAGAAACGATGAAATAACGATTGATGAGATCAGAAACTTACAAAATCTAGAAGCACTTGTTATCTCACCAGGACCTGGATATCCAGACAGTGCAGGGATTTCAAAAGAGGCAATTAAAACATTCGGAAAAGAAATCCCAGTCTTGGGAATCTGTCTGGGACATCAGGCGATCGGAGAAGTATATGGCGGAAAAGTCGTTCCAGCAAAAGAATTGATGCATGGAAAAATGAGTGAGATCACAATCAATAACAAGAATCCTTTATTTGAAGGATTAGAAGATAAAATATATGCAGCAAGATATCATTCACTGATCATCGACGATGAGACATTTCCAGAAGATTTAAAAGTTATCGGAAGAGATGAAAAAGGACAGATCATGGCAGTATGTCATAAAGAATATCCAGTCTATGGAATTCAGTTCCATCCAGAATCGATCTTAACTGAAATGGGAATGAGGATCTTAGAAAACTTTTTAACAAACATCGCAGGAATCAGACTTGGAGATTCTAAAAAGGAGGAAACTATGAGCGCAGTCAATCAGGAAACATTAAAACCATTTTTAACAAAGATCGTGGAAGGAAATCATTTAACAGAAGAAGAAGCTTATAAGGCCATGGATTGCATCATGTCTGGAAATGCGACAGATGCTCAGATGGGAAGTTTCCTGACGGGTCTTCGTATGAATCATGAAACACCAGAAGAGATCACAGGATTTGCCAAAGTGATGAGAGCAAAAGCAGCGATCGTGCCAGAAGAAACAGAAGCGATTGATATCGTAGGAACTGGAGGAGACCTTGCAAACAGCTTTAATATTTCCACAACATCTGCATTTGTCATTGCAGCAGCAGGAGCAAAAGTTGCGAAACATGGAAATAGAAGTGTATCCTCAAAGAGTGGTGCAGCCGATGTCTTAGAGGCATTAGGAGCAAAAATCGGATTAACCCCAGAAGAAAGCAAGAAATGTTTGGATGAAGTTGGAGCAGCCTTCTTATTTGCACAGACACATCACGGATCTATGAAATATGCCGGACCAGTCAGAGCACAGCTTGGGGTAAGATCTGTATTTAATATCTTAGGACCTTTAGCAAACCCAGCAATGACAAACTACATCGTTCTCGGTGTTTATGAAAAAGAGCTGGTTCGTCCGATGGCAGATGTTATGAAGAATCTTGGAGTTAAAAGAGCCCTGATCGTATATGGAGACGACGGATTAGATGAAATCTCAATCTCATCCACAACAAGTGTCTGTGAGATCGATGGAGATGAGATCAAAGAATATACGATCGATCCAGAAGAATTAGGATTAACACTTGCCAAGAAAGAAGATATTGTTGGTGGAACAGCAGATGAAAATGCGATCATTACAAAAGATATCCTAACTGGAAAAGAACAGGGAGCAAAACGAGACATCGTTTTATTAAATGCAGGAGCAGCCCTTTATACGATCGGAAAAGCAGAGACGATCAAAGATGGAGTGAAACTGGCAGCCGAGATGATCGATTCTGGAAAGGCAAATGAGAAATTAGAACAGTTTATTGCATACACAAATGTAAAATAAATGAGGTGGAACATGATCTTAGATGATATCGTAGAAAAAAGAAAAGAACAATTACAAAGAGAAAAAGACAATATCGAGCTGCAGGATATGAAAGAGATGGCATTAAATTCTAAGAATAAAAATCATGGATTTAAAGAGGCCTTAAAGAAATCTGGATTATCCGTGATCTCAGAAGTTAAAAAAGCGTCTCCATCCAAAGGTGTGATCGCAGAAGATTTTCGTCCAGTGGAGACAGCCATTGCCTATGAAGATGCAGGGGCAGCAGCCATTTCCTGCTTGACTGAAGAATATTATTTTAAAGGTGGCAGCAAATATTTTGCGGATATCAGAGCTAAGGTAGATATCCCAATGTTAAGAAAAGATTTTATTTTCGATGAATATCAGATTTATGAAGCAAAAGTCTTAGGAGCCGATGCAATCCTTCTGATCGCAGCAATTCTTTCTGAAGAAAAGATAAAGGAATTTTATGATCTGGCAAAAAGCTTAGAGATTGATTGTCTGGTAGAAGTTCATAACGAAAAAGAATTAAAGAAAGTCGTTGCATGTGGATGCGATATTATCGGAATCAATAATCGAAATTTAAAAACATTTGATGTTGATCTAAATACAACAAGTAAACTTGCTCCACTTATTCCATACGAAGCAGTATTAGTTTCCGAAAGTGGAATGAAGGATGAAAATGATATGAAAAATGTCAAAGAGCAAGGAGCCGAAGCAGTTTTGATCGGTGAAACATTTATGAGATCCGATAACATCAAAGAAACAATGAAACAGTTACGGAGCTGCCTATGATACAAAATCAGATCAAAGAACAAAATCTGAAAGTGAAGATGTGCGGCATGCGCAGAAAAGAAGATATCGCATATGCAAATGAAGTAAAACCAGATGCAATTGGATATATTTTCTTTTCAAAAAGCAAGCGTTATGTCACAGGCCAGCAGGCAAGAGAACTTGATCAAAACTTAGATCAAAAGATCTTAAGTGTCGGAGTATTCGTCAATGAAACAATTGAGAAAGTTACAGAAATCGCCAATGAAGTTCCATTAGACGTGATCCAGTTACATGGCGATGAAGATGTTATTTATATTGAACAGTTAAGACAGCAGACAGATAAAGAAATCTGGAAAGCGGTCAGAGTGAAAGATACAAAAGACATCAAGGAAGCCCAACAGCTTCCAGTTGATAAACTGTTACTGGATACATTTACAGAAGGAAAAGATATGTATGGAGGTACCGGAAAAGTAATGAATTACGACCTGATTCCAAAAGAAGGAATCAGAAAACCATTTTTTATTGCAGGCGGGCTTCACAATAAAAATATAAAAGAAATCACAGAAAAAGTTCATCCATACGGGATCGACATTTCCAGTGGAATCGAAACGGATGGATACAAAGATTTGAAAAAAATGAAAGAAATCATGCAGATAACAGGAGGAAGACATGAATAAAATAGGAAGATTTGGAGAGTACGGTGGACAGTATGTACCAGAAATTGTAATGAACGCGGTAAACGAGTTAAATGAGGCTTATGAAACATACAAAAATGACCCAGAATTTTTAGCCCAATTACGTCAGTTATACAGAGATTACGCAAACCGTCCATCTCTTTTATACTACGCAGAGAAGATGACAAAAGATCTTGGAGGGGCAAAAGTATATTTAAAACGAGAAGATTTGAACCATACAGGTGCCCATAAGATCAACAATGTATTAGGTCAGATCTTACTTGCAAAGAGAATGGGAAAAAAAAGAATCATCGCAGAGACAGGTGCAGGACAGCACGGAGTTGCTACAGCGACTGTTGCAGCATTATTTGACATGGAATGTGTTGTATATATGGGAGCAGAAGACGTGGAACGCCAGAGTCTGAATGCATACCGTATGGAACTTCTTGGAGCGAAAGTTCATGCTGTAGAGAGTGGAACAAGAACTTTAAAAGATGCTATTAACGAGGCAATGAGAGACTGGGCTACAAATATTGAGACAACATTTTACTGCATTGGTTCTGTTATGGGACCTCATCCATATCCAACGATGGTTCGTGATTTCCAGAAGATCATCGGAGAAGAGACAAAAGAACAGATGAAAGAAATCGAAGGAAAACTTCCAGATGCTGTATTTGCTTGTGTAGGAGGCGGATCGAATGCAATGGGAATGTTTTATGACTTTATCCCAGATGAAAGTGTCAGACTGATCGGGGCAGAAGCAGCTGGAAGAGGGATTGATACGTTAGATCATGCAGCAACGATCGCAAAAGGAAGTAAGGGTATTTTTCATGGAATGAAGAGTTTGTTCTTACAGAACGAAGAAGGTCAGATCGATCCTGTATACTCTATTTCAGCAGGACTTGATTATCCGGGAATCGGACCAGAACATGCACATCTTCATGAAATCGGAAGAGCAGAATATGTGAGTATTACAGATGAACAGGCAGTCAAAGCCTTTGAATATTTATCCAAAACAGAAGGAGTGATCCCAGCGATCGAATCATCTCATGCAGTTGCAGCGGCAATGGAGATCGTTCCAACAATGAGTAAAGACCAGTCAGTCGTTATCTGTCTGTCTGGCCGTGGAGACAAAGACGTTTATCAGGTAGCAAGATACAGAGGAGTGCAGTTAGATGAAGATTAGAGAGACATTTGAGAATAGAAAAAAGAATGGGCAAAAAGCATTAGTAACTTACATCGTATCTGGAGATTATGGGTACGAAACAACAAAAGAAAATATCAGAGCTATGGTAAAAGCAGGAGCAGATGTGATCGAGATCGGTATTCCATTCTCAGATCCGATCGCTGAGGGTGTTGTCATTCAGGAAGCCAGTCAGCATTCACTTGCAGGTGGTACAACACTAAAGGGAATCTTTCAGATGGTAAAAGAATTAAGAGAAGAGATCAAAGAAACACCATTTGTCATGATGATGTATCTCAATACGATCTATCGTTTTGGAACCGAAAGATTCTTTGATCTTTGTAATGAATGTGGGATTCAGGGCGTCATCGTGCCTGATATGCCATACGAAGAAAAAGACGAGATTCAGGGCGTGGCAACAGCTCACGGAGTTGACAATATCAGTCTTGTAACACCGACATCTCATGACCGTATCGCAATGATCGCAAAAGAAGCAGAAGGATTCTTATACTGTGTATCCTCCATCGGAGTTACAGGAACAAGAAGTGAATTTACAACAGATTTTGATGAATTTTTCGGTGTGATCAAGAAGAATGCAACAATTCCTTGTGCAGTGGGATTTGGTATTTCAGGACCAGAACAGGCAAAGAAAATGAGTACATACTGTGATGGTGTCATTGTCGGAAGTGCGATCGTCAAATTGATCAGTCAATATGGTAAAGAAAGTCCTGAAAAGGTTTATGAGTTTACAAAGAGCTTAAGAGATGTATTAGATGAATAAAATGATCGTCAAATGATATTACGTGAAAATTACAGCAATCAGCGAGGATTGTTGTAATTTTCTGCATTTTTTTGTAAAATAAAACTAATGGCAAAGAAAGGAAGAGACAGATCATGTTATCAAAAGAAGTAGTAGAATTATCGAAACAGCATTCTATTATCCGTGATATTTTCGAATATGGAATGAAGAGAGCAAAAGAAGTCGGAGCAGAAAATGTATTTGATTTTAGTATCGGGAATCCAAGTGTTCCAGCACCAAAAGAAATTGATGAGACAGCACTTCGCCTGTTAAAAACAGCAGATCCAGTGGATATTCATGGATATACAAGCAATGCTGGAGTACTGGAAGTAAGAGAAAACATTGCCAAGTCTTTAAATAAAAGATTTGATACAAATTATACAGCAGCGAATATTTTTATGACGATCGGAGCGGCAGCAGCCCTTGGTATCTGTTTTAAGACATTAGTTGATGGGCCAGAAGATGAAGTTATCACATTCGCACCACATTTCCCAGAATATGCAGTATATGCACAGGGAGCAGGATGCAGATTAAAGGTCATTTCTGCAGATACCAGAGCATTCCAGATTAATTTTGAAGAATTAGAAGAAACGATCAATGAGCATACCAAAGCAATCTTGATCAACTCTCCAAACAACCCATCCGGAGTTGTTTATTCCAGAGAGACGATTGAGAAATTAGCTGCATTATTAGAGAAGAAACAAAAAGAATATGGACACAGTATTTACATCATTTCCGATGAACCATACAGAGAGATCGCGTATGATGGATTTGAAGTGCCATATGTTCCACATTTTTATAACAATACATTAGTAGCATATTCTTTTAGTAAATCCTTATCACTGCCGGGAGAACGTATCGGTTATATCGTAGCACCAAATGAGGCAGAAGATTTTGAACAGTTACTGCCAGCGTTTATCGCATCTGCACGTTTACTTTCTTATGTCTGTGTGCCAACCTTATATCAGAAAGTTGTTGGAGAATGTGTAGATTTAACTTCTGACCTTTCAATCTATCAGAAGAACAAAGATTTATTCTATAATGCATTAGTGGATATGGGATATGAATGTGTAGAACCAGGTGGAGCTTTCTATTTATTTCCGAAAGCATTAGAAGAAGATGCCAATGCATTTTGCGAGAAGGCGAAAGAATATGATCTGTTGATCGTACCTGGGGACAGCTTTGGATGCCCAGGATATGTGCGTATTTCTGTCTCTTATACACATCTGACGCTGCCGACGAAGCTAGA
>ENA-OYXA01000564-OYXA01000564.1-human-gut-metagenome-genome-assembly--contig:-NODE-564-length-11738-cov-4.252161_pt1 | contig 11738 bp, 10 predicted proteins | sample MGYA00244212_ERZ653411 | MGnify/ENA primary metagenome ERZ653411 (study PRJEB26926, sample SAMN06165066) | human gut metagenome | biome: ENVO:00009003; feature: ENVO:2100002; material: ENVO:00002003...
CGAGATAGGAGTCCGTCTCGTGGGCTCGGAGATGTGTATAAGAGACAGCAAGAGCGGTCAGCTCGGGGAAGATACGCAGTTCCTGGAAAAGGATGCTGAGCGAATGTTTCCTTACATCTGTCCATTCGCCGACGGAGAATGAGCGGATGTTACGTCCGTCGAAACTGATGATGCCCTGGTAGTCGCGCCGATACCCGTAGATATAGCTGCACAGGGAGGATTTTCCGGTGCCGGAGGAAGCCTCTATCAGATAGCGCTTTCCTTTGTCGAACACGATGTCCTGATGCCACACCTGTGAAATGACGGTGTCACGGGCGGCAAAGACCTGGGGCAGGGTATGCTGTAAATGAATGTGGTCCATTACTTATGATTTACAAATTACGCATTGCGTGCTGAATATGAATCGCTGAATGCCGGCTGCCGGTTACATCCCAATGAACAACTTGGCAAAGTCGGTAAGCTGTTTCAGGGCATTCTCGTTCTTTTCGTTCAGAACGACCGTAAAGTTGGTCCGGTTCTTGTCTCCCCGCAGGTTCAGCTCTTCTATTTTCATAATCAGTTGATAGAGGATGTTGACTTCCGGTTCGTTCGGAGCATATTCCATAAGCACCCGCAGGTTGCTTAAAGTAAGCAATTCGTTGCTGGTCAATGAAATGTTGAAGGCTCGTCCGTGCATCATGTTCAGCATGGCCTGTTGCAACTCCCGCGAATTTTGAGGGTGGAAAGGCTGGTTGCTTTCTTTGGTATTTCCTTTGAAATCGGCGTTTTGCAGGGTAGCGTATATACGTCCGTTTTCAAACAGGACATAACCCAACAGTTGCGTGCCGTGCGGCCAGGTCAGTACACCGCGAACGTCCATGGGGAGGGCATCGGGAGTTGCCAGCAGGCGTATGTCTCCTTTTTGCTGCATCATCGGGGTGAAGTATTTGCCGGTGCGGATGCTTTTGTCGGCAGGTTGTTGCATGAGGGCGGTGATGGCGGGTTGCAGCTTCTGCAACTGTTCCGTACTGCCGCCGTAAACTCCCAGCAGAGTGCCGTCGTTGTAGGCAAGCAGTACTCCTGCGTCTTTTATTTCAACGCTCCGGTAACCGCCGGCCTCGACCGGAGCGGTGCACAACTGTTCCTGGGCAAGCAGCCGGAGCATGGCTTCAAACTTCTTTAAATCGGCAATTTTCAGGGTGATTGCCGTGTTGTGCAGCGTAGGGGCTTCGAATACGTAGAGCGGGGCGTTCCAGTCTATTCCGCTTTCGGCAGGGTCTTTCAGAAGAGTTTCCGCTTCTTGTTTCAGGTTGGCGCTCCCGCCTTCAAGGAGCAGCCCCAGGAACTTCTGCAAGGTGGCCCGGCTGTCTGAGGTATTCAATCCAGCTTTATCGACGATGCTTTTTAGGTCGAGTGCCGCCACTTCTGTGGCATTGGCGGGGATTACATGCGTGTATTCTGTTTTTTGCCCGGTTTCGCTGCATGAGCTCAGGCATAGCACTGTTAATAAAACCGGCAGCAAATAGAAGGAAATACTCTTTCTCATATCGTATTATTGGTTTTGTAGATTCAATATGTGGCAGGCTACGAGTGCCGCCGTTTCAGTGCGCAGTCGGGAACGGCCGAGGCTGATGGGCTCAAATCCGTTTTCAATGGCCTGTTTCACCTCTTCTTCACTGAAGTCGCCTTCCGGTCCGATAAGCACCAGCGCGTCTTCTCCTTTACGGACAACGTCTTTCAGTAAAGGTTTTTCTCCTTCGTAACAATGCGCGATGAATTTACGGCCTTCGAAAGGCTGGCTGATGAACCGGTTGAAGTCGGTCATTCCGTTCAGGCGGGGCAGGCGTGCTTTCAGCGACTGCTTGATGGCGGATACCAGTATCTTGGCAATGCGCTCCGTTTTGATTACTTTACGTTCGGAAAAACGGCAGTTCAGGAAAGTCAGTTCGTCAAAGCCTATTTCGGTGGCTTTCTCTGCAAACCATTCCGTGCGGTCCATATTCTTGGTGGGAGCCATTGCAATGTGCAGGTGTCCGCTCCATAAAGGCGCTTGGGGGATGGTTTCAAGTATGTTGACAAGGCAACGTTTGGTTGTGGCGGTACTGATTTCCGCACGGTAGAAGTTGCCTTTGCCGTCGGTCAGTGTTACCTCGTCGCCTGTTTGCAGCCGCAGTACGCGGACTGCGTGAGCGGCTTCTTCTTCGGGCAGTTCGGCTTGCGATTGTATGTCGGGGGTGTAGAATACGTGCATGATTGTTTATGGTTTCTTATGCTGGTTGATAATATCCCTTAGTTGTGCAGCCCGTTCGTAGTCTTCTGCGTCTATGGCGTTTTGAAGGGCTTCCTTTAATTGTTTCAGGGTCTTTTTCTGTGTAGCGGCATCTGCGGCGGCATCATCCGTCTGTTGGGTGGGAGTGATGCTGTGCTCTGTTTTCAGGCATTCGGCTTCTAAAATATCATCGTATATGAAAATGGGGGCATCCATGCGCAAGGCGAGGGCCACGGCATCGCTGGTACGTGCGTCGATGCGCAGGATGGTCTCTTCCGTTTTCATATAGAGGTAAGAATAGAAAACACCGTTGTCCACTTTGTAAATAAGCACGCGCAACAGGGTTGCCCCCAGTACCTTGAGAACTGAGGCAAACAGCGTATGCGTCAGCGGCCGGGGAGGAACGATGCCTCTCATTTCAATCATCATGGATTGTGCCTCGGCACTGCCTATGATAACCGGCAGTTGCCGCATGCCGTTTATCTCGCCCAGCACCATGGCATAAGCGCCGGCCTGTGCCTGGCTGTTTGAGATATTCAATACTTGCAGCTCAATCTTTTTTTTGTTCATCGGCTGTAGTTACTTTAAATCTTCCGGATGGTGTTTGTACTTGAATACGATGGCAAACACCACTGCTACGGTCAGTGCGTAGATTGCAAATACGTACCATGCCGATTGCCATTGTGCTATCTGCGGGACATTGCTGTTGAAATCTACAAAGTGATTCACTACCGCCTGTGCACCCAGTGTGCCGATAGTAGCACCGAAACCGTTTGTCATGATAACGAACAGTCCCTGTGCGCTGGAACGGATGCCCCGGTCGGTCTCTCTGTCAACAAACAGCGAACCGGATATGTTGAAGAAATCGAATGCCACACCGTACACAATCATGGAAAGTACAAACATCCATACGCCGCTTCCGGGATTGCCCATGCCGAAAAGCCCGAAGCGCAATACCCATGCCAGCATGGCAATCAGCATCACCTGCTTGATGCCGAAGCGTTTCAGGAAGAAAGGTATCAGCAGGATGCAGAGTGTTTCGGATATTTGCGACAGCGAAATCAGGATGTTGGCATGTTGCACTCCGAAAGTGCCGGCATATTCGGGAATACTGCCGAAACTGCTGATGTAGGGATTGGCAAATCCGTTGGTAATCTGCAAGGAAACGCCCAGCAGCATGGAGAAAATGAAGAAAACAGCCATTTTCTTCTGCTTGAATAGCGTAAAGGCGCGTAAGCCCAGTGCCTCTACCAATGATTTGGCATTGTCGCCCTTGCTGGTGGGGCATTCCGGCAGGGTCAGCGCATATACGCCATACGCTACTCCGATGATGGCGCAGGCAAAGAACTGCCCGTAATTATTTTGCAGTCCGAGCAGGTCCACCACCCACATGGAGCAGATGAATCCGATTGTGCCGAAAATACGTATGGGAGGGAATGTCCTGATGGTATCCAGTCCGGCTTTGTCGAGTGCGGTGTAGGCCACGGAGTTCGACAATGCCAATGTAGGCATATAGAAAGCAACGCTTAACGAGTAAAGTGTGAACAGGGTACCGAAATCTACCTCCGCACCTTTCGTCATGCCGTAGTATCCGGCTGCGGCCATGAACAGGGCTGCGGTGAAGTGACTGAAGCTTAACAGCTTTTGTGCCGGTATCCAGCGGTCGGCAATGATGCCGAGAACGGCAGGCATAAACAACGATACGATTCCCTGCATGGCGTAAAACATACCGATGTGCTCGTGCAGGCCTACGTTTACCAGGTAACTGCCCATTGATGTGAGGTATGCTCCCCACACGGCAAACTGTAGGAAATTCATAATGATTAAGCGAATCTTGATGCTCATAATGCTTTCTATAAATTAACGTGTCTTTCGAAGTTGAACTAATTAATAAAACGCAAATGTAGACAAATTATCGGAAAAGGCGATGTATAAAGCATCAAAAAAAGGGAAGGCGGGAGGTATAAAAAAAAGAAGGCTATCTATCCCAGACAGCCAATCTTTATTAACCTTAAATCTAATACCATGAAAAACACGGTGCAAAGATAAAGGGATTTATGTTATAAAACATAATGTTTTGCTTGTTTTCTTTAGTATATTAACAATGTTTAGTACATGAAGGGCTTTTTCTGTCCTTCCCGTACAGAAGCCGGTTCCTGCTTATTCCACGTATAGCACAAGTCCTTTTAGGTATTCGCCTTCGGGGTGATAGATGCTTACCGGGTGGTCGGCGGGCTGCGTCAACTGGTGCAGGATGCGCACGCTGCGGCCGGACATGGCAGCGGCGGTGAATACGGCAGTGCGGAAATTCTCTTTGCTGACGGCCTGCGAACAGGAGAATGTGAAAAGTATGCCTCCCGGTTTGATTTTCTCGAAAGCTTTGACGTTGAGTTTCCGATAGCCTTGCAGGGCGTTGCGCAGGGCATCGCGGTGCTTGGCAAATGCCGGCGGGTCCAGAATGATAAGGTCGTATTGGTCGCCCATGCGGTCAAGGTATTTAAAGGCATCCTCTGCATAGGCTGCATGACGGTTGTCGCCGGGAAAGTTCAATTCGATATTCTTGTTGGTCAGGTCGATGGCTTTGGCCGAGCTGTCTACGGAATGTACCAGTGTGGCATTGCCGCGCATGGCGTAAACCGAAAAACCGCCGGTATAGCAGAACATGTTCAGCACACTGCGGCCGTTGGCATAGCGTTCCAGCAGTGAACGGTTCTCGCGCTGGTCTACAAAGAAACCGGTTTTCTGGCCTTTCAGCCAGTCGATATGGAATTTCAGACCGTATTCCATGGCGATGTTATCTGCGCTTCCCCCTTTCAGGAAACCGTTTTCAGGATAGAGGTCGGCTTTGAAGGGAAGTGTCGTCTCGGATTTATAGTATATATTGTCTATTTGGTCGCCCATCACCTCGGTCAGTGCATCGGCTATCGCCATGCGGTCGAGGTGCATACCGGCGGAATGTGCCTGCATCACGGCTGTGCGGGCATAGATGTCAATCACGAGCCCCGGCAGGTTGTCGCCCTCGCCGTGTACCAGACGGTAAGTATTGTTGGTGGGATTTCCGGCTATACCGATGCTGCGCCGCATATCGTAAGCTATGCTGAGTTTACGTTTCCAGAAGCCGGCATCGATAGCCTCGTCCCGGCAGAAGCTGAGTACACGGACGGCAATGCTGCCGATTTGGAAATGTCCTTTGGCTATGAACTCTTTCTTGGATGTATAGATTTCAACAACTTCCCCTTCCTCCGGCTCTCCGTCGAAATGTGCGATGGCACCTGAAAACACCCAGGGGTGAAAACGTTTTAATGATTCTTCCTTACCTGGCTTTAGATATACTTTATACATAATTATAATTAAGATGTGGTAACGTTATAATGTGGTTGTGTGGCAACTTTCTTCGATTGCCAGTTCAAAATCACCGGTACGCTTCAGCTCCTGCAGCCGGTTGTATATGTTCAGGCAGGCCCATGCGTCGGTAGCTGCGTATTGTTGTTGGGACGGTGTCAGCACATCGGCTTCCCAGTTGGACAGGCGCTGGCTCTTTGAAATCTTTTCTCCGAAAAGGATGGCATATATCTTTTGAAGGCTTCTGTCCTGAATGCCGAACGTGCGGACATATTCCTGCAACTCGATGCAGCCGCGCTGTTCAAACGGAGCACGTTTGTGCAGCATCATGAAGTCGTCGCGCAGGGAGAGGCCGACTTTGGTTACGGCGGGGGTTTCGAGCAACGTGATAACCGGAAGGGTGAGTCCGGTGAGATTGAGGCGGAAAAGGAAACAATGCTCTTCCGACGAAATCTGCAATAAAGCCACCTTATGCGACTGCCCTTTGGTGAATGACGGACGCGTTTCGCTGTCGATACCCAGTATGGAGCATTTTTTCAGATAAGCCACAGCACGCTCTGCCTCTTGAGGAGTCTGGACAACGTGTATCTGTCCGGGGAAGACGGCTTTCGGCATGTCCTTTACTTCTTCTTTATTTATACTTCTTCTGATAATCATAGCTTAAAGTTTATTCATCTTCCTCCGCTTCCTCGTTTTCCTCTTCCTCATCCGGTTGGTTGTACTTCACATCGTGCAGGGCACGCAGGGTGTTCACCAGCTTTTGGCCCCAGTATAGGGCGAAGTGTTCCTGGCAGGCGGCGAGTGAATCGTTCATCGTCTCGTTGAGTCCCAGCTGGAATACGAAGATAAAGTCTCTGATGTCCTGGTAGATGTCGGCCAGATCCTCGGAAATGTTTTTGGTGATGGGCTGGTCGCTGTACTTCATATCCGATACAAATACATCCAGGTAATCGTCCTGTTCGGGAAGAATACCGGCCAGGTTCATGCGGAGTATTTCGTAAGTTTCCTCTGTTACGAATGTTTCGAGGGCTTCATCGCCTATCGTTTCGCATTTGGGAAGCATGGATGCCTTGAGATAAAGCAGGGGAAGTATCTTTAAGGATGTATCGACGAAGACGGAACGCTTCATGGTTTCCGTCTGTTCCAGAAACTTGCAGAACTCGGCAGCTACGGTTACGAATTCCACGACATTGCGGTCGAATATCACTTGACTTTCTTTTTTCATATCTTCTTGATTTGAAACGCAAAGGTACGAAAAAGGTTTGAAAGCATTACTGCATAAGCTTTTTTTTGTTACTTTTGCGTCATTGTACGGATATTAGCAGAATACATTATGGTCAAAAAAAATACAACCAAAGATACGGAACACTCTATCTCTTTTTTCGGAAAGGCAGCTGCTGTCTTAAAGAATGAAACCGTTCATTTTGTTGCCGGTCTGATACTGGTAATCTTTTCGGTTTATCTGCTGCTGGCCTTTTCGTCTTTCTTCTTTACGGGGGCGGCAGACCAGAGCATTATAGATTCGGGTAATGCGCAGGAACTGATTTCCACGCATAACGGCGTGAAGAACTATGCCGGTTCGCGTGGGGCGCAGCTTGCCAGTTATTTGATAAACGATTGCTTCGGCATCTCTTCCTTTTTCATCTTGGTGTTTCTGGCTGTAGCCGGATTAAAGCTGATGCGTGTCCGCGTGGTACGTTTGTGGAAGTGGTTCATAGGATGCTCCCTGCTGCTGATTTGGTTTTCGATATTCTTCGGGTTCGTGTTTGTGGACCAATATAAGGACTCTTTCCTCTATCTGGGCGGCATGCACGGATATAATGTCAGCAACTGGCTGGTGTCTCAAGTGGGAGTGCCGGGGTTGTGGATGATACTGCTGGTTACTGCTATATGCTTCCTTATTTATCTGAGTGCACGTACCGTTATCTGGTTGAGAAAACTTTTCAGTCTCAGTTTCCTGAAACATAAAGAAAAGGCGGAACGCAAATCCGGTGAAGCTCCGGAAGAGTTTACAGATTCCTGGACTGTAAAGGGGAAGAAATCGCCGGTAATGGCGGAAACGGCTTCTGATGCGGGAAGAGAAGAAGAAACGAAGGCTCCGGAAGAAGCCGGAAAAGAAGAGAAGGATGAGGATGCTCATGAGATAATGCTCGACTTGGGAGATGCCGCAACGCATAAAGCTTCACTTGCCAAAGAAAAAGAAGAAGACGAAGTGCTTATGACGATTGAGACTCCGCCGTCCGATACCGTTTCCACTATTCCGGCATCGGGACGGCAAGAGGAAAAAGGTCCTGTCTTTGAGGTGGAGACAGTGGAGGATGAAGAGTATCGCGGTCCGGAAATAGAGCCGTATAACCCTTGTCTTGACTTGGAAAACTATCATTATCCGACCATTGACCTGATGAAGCATTATGACAATGCCGAACCGACCATCGATATGGCAGAACAGAATGCCAATAAGGATAAGATTATCAATACGCTGCGCAGCTTCGGTATCGAAATCAGTACCATTAAAGCTACGGTGGGCCCTACGGTGACGCTGTATGAGATTACGCCGGAACAGGGTGTCCGTATCTCCAAGATACGCGGTCTGGAAGATGATATCGCACTCAGCCTTTCCGCGCTGGGCATCCGTATCATTGCTCCGATACCGGGAAAGGGAACAATCGGTATTGAAGTGCCTAATTCCAATCCGAAGATTGTCTCGGGCCAGAGCATCATCGGCAGTAAGAAGTTTCAGGAGTCTACGTACGACCTGCCTATTGCATTGGGTAAGACCATTACCAATGAGGTCTTTATGGTGGATTTGTGTAAAATGCCCCACGTGCTCGTGGCGGGTGCTACCGGTCAGGGTAAGTCTGTCGGGTTGAATGCCATCATTACTTCCCTGCTCTATAAGAAGCATCCTGCGGAACTGAAGTTTGTGCTGGTGGACCCGAAGAAAGTGGAGTTCAGCATCTATTCGGTGATAGAACATCATTTCCTTGCCAAGCTGCCCGACGGTGAGGATGCCATTATAACGGATGTTACCAAGGTTGTACAGACTTTGAACTCTATCTGTATCGAAATGGACACCCGTTACGACCTGCTGAAAGCTGCGCATGTGCGTAATATCAAAGAATACAACGAGAAGTTTATCAACCGCCGCCTGAATCCGGAAAAGGGACATAAGTTCATGCCGTATATCGTGGTGGTGATTGATGAGTTCGGCGATTTGATTATGACAGCCGGTAAGGATGTGGAACTGCCTATTGCCCGTATCGCCCAGTTGGCGCGTGCCGTAGGTATACACATGATTATCGCTACCCAGCGTCCTACGACGAATATCATTACGGGTACGATTAAGGCCAACTTCCCGGCACGTATCGCTTTCCGGGTGTCGGCTATGGTGGATTCCCGTACCATTCTCGACCGGCCGGGAGCCAACCAGTTGATCGGTCGCGGCGATATGCTGTTCCTGCAAGGTGCGGACCCGGTTCGTGTGCAGTGCGCGTTTATCGATACGCCGGAAGTGGCGGAGATAACGAAGTTCATAGCCCGTCAGCAGGGGTATCCCACTGCATTCTACCTGCCTGAGTATGTGGATGAAAATGCAAACGGCGATTTGGGCGATGTGGATATGGGACGTCTTGACCCGCTGTTTGAAGATGCCGCCCGGCTGATAGTGTATCAGCAGCAAGGTTCCACTTCGCTTATCCAGCGTAAATTTGCCATCGGTTATAACCGTGCGGGGCGTATTATGGACCAGTTGGAGAAAGCCGGGATTGTAGGTCCGGCGCAAGGCAGTAAAGCGCGTGAGGTGTTCTGCGTGGATATAACGGACTTGGAAACGCGTTTGAACAATTTGTAACAAATCAACGTTTGAAGTACATGAAAATCAACAGTCTTTTATTCACAGTCTGGATGCTTTTCCTGACTATCCCTATGGTTGCACAGCAACCGGATGCCAGAGATATACTTGACCGTGCGGCAGATGCTTTCCGCAGGGAAGGTGGGGTCAAAATCACTTTCTCTGTCCGTGCGCCTGAAGGGAATACGAACGGTTCCATCCGTTTGAAAGGCGATAAATTTCTGCTGGAGACGGAAGGAGTGACGACATGGTTCGACGGACGCACACAGTGGAGTTATCTTGCTTCGAGCGATGAGGTTAATGTTTCCGAACCCACTCCCGAAGAGTTGCAGAGCATCAATCCTTATTCGTGGTTGTCGCTTTATAAGCAGGATTATAAGCTGAAAGTGGCTAAAACCGGCAATGCTTCGGATGATACGGCGTATAAAGTGGTGATGAACGCTACCAAACGCAGTCAGGATATGCAATGTATTATCCTGTATATAGAAAAAGGTTCGTTCCGCCCGTTAAAACTGAGTATGGTTCAGCGGGGCAGCAAAGATGCGGCAGTAGTGTTCATAAATTCCTATCAGACGGGCAAGAACTATGATGACAGCCTTTTTGTGTTTGACAGGAAAGCATATCCTACAGCTGAATTGGTTGATTTAAGATGATAAACGTTACTAATAAAAAAGAATAATATGGAAGCAGAAAAAGTAAAGTGTTTAATTATAGGTTCCGGTCCTGCCGGATATACCGCAGCTATCTATGCTGCACGTGCCAATCTTTCTCCGGTGCTTTATGAGGGGCTTCAACCCGGCGGACAGTTGACTACCACCACCGATATCGAGAATTTTCCCGGTTATCCGGAAGGCATCAGCGGTACGCAGATGATGGAGGATTTGCGCAAACAGGCTGAACGCTTCGGTGCGGACTTGCGTTTCGGCGTGGCTACGGCTGCCGATTTGAGTAAGTCTCCCTATAAGATAACCATTGATGAAGAAAAGGTCATTGAAGCGCAAACCGTTATTATTGCTACCGGTGCTGCTGCCAAGTATTTAGGACTGGAAGACGAGAAGAAATATGCCGGCATGGGTGTCAGCGCCTGTGCTACCTGTGACGGTTTCTTCTATCGGAAGAAGGTCGTAGCGGTAGTTGGCGGCGGCGATACGGCTTGTGAGGAAGCCTCTTATCTGGCGGGTCTGGCAAGCAAAGTGTACCTGATTGTGCGTAAACCGTTCTTGCGTGCTTCCAAGATTATGCAGAAGCGTGTAATGGAGAATGAGAAAATTGAAGTTTTGTTTGAACACAATGCGGTAGGATTATATGGAGATAACGGTGTGGAAGGCGTACACTTGGTGAAGCGTATGGGTGAAGCGGACGAACAGCGTTATGACCTGGCTATCGACGGCTTTTTCCTGGCTATCGGCCATAAGCCTAATTCCGATATTTTCAAACCGTATGTGGACACCGACGAAACGGGCTATATACTGACAGAACCCGGTACTCCCCGTACAAAGGTTCCCGGAGTGTTTGCAGCGGGAGATGTTGCCGACCCTCATTACCGTCAGGCCATCACAGCGGCAGCTACAGGATGTATGGCAGCGATTGAGGCGGAAAGATTCTTGTTAAATTAAAAATTGGGAATTGAGAATAAAAAAATAGGGCTGCGCGGTGTTTGTTATACAACACTTGTATCGCGCAGCCCTATTTTTTTATTCTCAATTTTTAATTTTAGAAGTTTATCCTATCTTGCTTATCTTCTTCAGTTTTTCCTCGTCGATAATTTTGATTTTTCTTCCGTCAATGGTAATCAGGCGTTCCGCAGCAAATTGTGAGAGGGTGCGGATAGCATTGGATGTTGTCATATTGGAAAGGTTGGCTAAATCTTCACGGGACAGGTAGATACTTAAAGTAGAACCGTCTTCTTCCAGGCCATAGCTTTCTTTGAGGAAAATAAGCGATTCTGCCAGACGGCCGCGGATATGCTTTTGGGTGAGGTTCACCGTACGTTCGTCGGCAATACCGAGGTCAATGGACAATCGTCTGATAAAGAACATCGCCAGTTCATTGTTTTGCGATAGTAATGTCATTATGGCAGTCATAGGTATCAGGCAGACCAATGACGGTTCAAATGCACAGGCAGCGGTTACATAATCTGCTTTGGCAAAATAAGGGCGATATCCGAAATACTCAGTGGGCTTGATCATACGGATAATCTGGCTTCTTCCGCCCACACCGTCTTTATAGATTTTGACTTTTCCATTCAGCAGACACATCAGGCTGTCTCTTATACACATCTCCGAGCCCACGAGACGG
>ENA-OYXA01000571-OYXA01000571.1-human-gut-metagenome-genome-assembly--contig:-NODE-571-length-11674-cov-4.930717_pt1 | contig 11674 bp, 10 predicted proteins | sample MGYA00244212_ERZ653411 | MGnify/ENA primary metagenome ERZ653411 (study PRJEB26926, sample SAMN06165066) | human gut metagenome | biome: ENVO:00009003; feature: ENVO:2100002; material: ENVO:00002003...
GGAGATGTGTATAAGAGACAGCATAGGAAACAGCATCAGTACATTTTTCTTTGGAGCGTTTGGAACGACTCATTACATCATTCCGGCGGTAAGCTTTATTCTGGCAATTTTATTGATCTCCAATGATTACAGCAGTCTTGCAGTGAAGAAGACATGTTTTGCGATCCTGCTGTTATGTATGGTATCCACAATTTTTCAGATGATATATAATATAGAAGTAAGAGATGCTTATTCAGCCTTTGTATTTAGTGGAAGAACCCACAGAGGAGGCGGGTATCTGGGTGCATTGATCTGTTCAATCCTTTATAAGGAACTGGGAGGGGCAGGAAGTGTTTTGGTTGTTTTATTGATCTCTGTAATCTCATTGATCCTTGTAACAGAGAGATCCTTACTTTCTTTCCTTAAGAAAGCAGTTGATTTCTTTACAGTAGAAGGATATGAAGAAGATATAGAAGAACGACTAGCGAAGAAGAAACGAAAAGCAAAAGAGGTGTCCAAAGAGGATAAAGAAACAGCACCGAGAAAGAAACGATCGATGCATATTCCGGATTTGCGATCTGGAAGACCGAAACCATCACAGGCATCTCCAATGCCTCCTATGGAACCAGAAGAGAAAACAAAACAAACACCGATACAGAAGGATTTTGATGATCTGATCGTTCAAGAAGAAACAGACAAAGAACCAAAAGAAATATTTGAACCAGTACAGCCGAATGCATCGAAGAAATCTTTTGTGAATAAGGATAAGAATACACCATCGAAACCAGTGGAGATTCTTCCGCAGGTTCGGACCAAAGAAGGAGATTATAAGTTTCCACCAGTATCTTTATTGGAGAAAGGAAAGAAAACAGCAGGAAATAACAAAGAAGAACTTCGTCAGACTGCACAAAAACTGCAAAAAACATTGGAAGATTTCGGAGTTCATGTTACAATTACCAATATTAGCTGTGGACCATCCGTTACACAGTTTGAATTACATCCAGAACAAGGTGTGAAAGTCAGCAAGATCGTAAATCTTGCGGATGATATTAAGTTAAACCTTGCAGCAGCAGATATTCGAATTGAAGCACCGATTCCAGGTAAATCAGCAATTGGAATCGAAGTTCCGAATAAGACAAACCAGATGGTAATGTTCAGGGAACTGATCGAGAATCAGGAATTTGCACAGGCAAGATCAAAGATTGCATTTGCAGTAGGAAAGAACCTTGCTGGACAGGTGATCGTGTCAGATATTGCCAAGATGCCGCATCTTTTGATCGCAGGAGCAACAGGTTCTGGTAAGTCAGTTTGTATTAATACATTGATCATGAGTATTTTATACAAGGCAACGCCAGATGAAGTGAAACTGATCATGATCGATCCAAAGGTCGTAGAATTAAGTGCATATCAGGGAATTCCACACTTGCTGATTCCGGTCGTTACAGATCCGAAGCAGGCATCCAGTGCGTTAAACTGGGCTGTGATGGAGATGGGAGAGCGATATAAGAAGTTTGCAGAAGTGAATGTAAGAAACTTAACTGGATATAATGAGAAGGTCGAGGAATCGATCAAGAATGGTATGGAAGGGGAAGATTTTAAGAAACTTCCGCAGATCGTTATCATTGTAGATGAGCTTGCAGACCTTATGATGGTTGCACCGGGTGAAGTAGAAGATGCGATCGTGCGCCTGTCACAGCTTGCCAGGGCAGCAGGAATTCATCTGGTGATCGCAACACAGAGACCATCTGTTAACGTCATTACAGGCCTGATCAAAGCGAATGTACCTTCAAGAATTGCATTTTCAGTATCATCAGGAGTCGATTCAAGAACAATTATCGATATGAATGGTGCAGAAAAGTTATTAGGAAAAGGTGATATGCTGTTCTATCCATCTGGATATCAGAAACCAATCCGTGTACAAGGTGCATTTGTCAGTGATGAAGAAGTCAGCAAGGTTGTAGAATTCTTAAAGGAAGAAAATAATGCCGAAGACAGCTATGGTGCAGACATTCAGGAAAAGATTCAGACAGCTGCGGTCAAAGCAGCAACATCGCAGGAAAGGGATGAATATTTTGAAAAAGCAGCTGAGTTTATTATTGACAAAGACAAGGCTTCGATTGCAAGTCTTCAAAGAGTCTTTAAGATTGGATTTAACCGTGCAGCAAGACTAATGGATCAGTTATGCGAAGCGGGAATAGTCGGAGAAGAAGAAGGAACCAAGCCAAGGAAAGTTCTTATGAGCGAAGAACAATTTGAACAATACAAAGAAGATTATCTATAGAAAGGAAACTATTATGAAAACAGATATTGAAATCGCACAGGAAGCCACATTATTACCGATCAAAGAAGTTGCAGCGAATATCGGGATCAAAGAAGACGACCTTGAATTATATGGAAAATACAAGGCCAAATTTGATTCTCATTTCATGGATGAAGTTAAGAATAACGAAGATGGGAAACTTGTTCTTGTGACAGCGATCAACCCAACTCCAGCAGGTGAAGGAAAGACAACAACAAGTGTCGGAGTATCCCAGGCGTTAAACAAACTTGGAAAGAAAACAATCTGTGCTCTTCGTGAGCCATCTCTTGGACCATGCTTTGGTATCAAAGGTGGAGCAGCCGGTGGTGGATATGCACAGGTTGTACCAATGGAAGATTTAAACCTTCATTTTACAGGGGATTTTCATGCGATCACATCTGCAAACAACTTATTAGCAGCAATGCTTGATAATCACATTCAGCAGGGAAATAAATTAAATATCGATACAAGAGATGTTGTATGGAAGAGATGTATTGATATGAATGACCGTGCATTAAGAAATACAGTCATCGGACTTGGACGTCGTGTGGATGGTGTTGTCCGTGAGGATCATTTTGTCATCACAGTAGCATCTGAGATCATGGCAATTCTTTGCCTTGCAAATGATATGGCAGATTTAAAAGAACGTTTAGGAAAGATCATCGTTGCATACAACATGGACCGTGAACCAGTCACAGCCAAAGACTTGAATGCAGTTGGAGCTATGGCGGCATTATTAAAAGATGCTATTAAACCAAATATGATCCAGACATTAGAGCATACACCAGCATTCGTACATGGTGGACCATTTGCCAATATCGCACATGGATGTAATAGCGTACAGGCTACAAAATTAGCGTTAAAATTAGCAGATATCGCAATTACAGAAGCAGGATTCGGTGCTGACCTTGGTGCAGAGAAATTTATGGATATTAAGTGTCAGATGGCTGATCTTCACCCAGATGCAGTTGTATTAGTAGCAACTGTACGTGCTTTAAAATACAATGGTGGAGTTCCAAAAGACAATCTGGCAGAAGAAAATATCGATGCGTTAAGCAAAGGTATCGTAAATCTTGAAAAACATATCGAGAACTTAAAATTGTTTGGAGTTCCTGTTGTTGTAACATTAAACCAGTTTGCAACAGATACAGAGGCAGAACTTACATTTATCAAGAATTTCTGCGAAGAAAGAGATTGTGATTTTGCATTATCTCAGGTATGGGAAAAAGGTGGAGAAGGTGGAATCGAACTTGCCAAAGCAATCCTTCGTACATTAGATAATAAAGAAAGCAATTACAAACCATTATATACATATGATGATACAACGATAGAAGAAAAGATCGAAACGATCGCAACTAAGATTTATGGAGCAGATAAAGTTGTATACACAGCAGCTGCAGCACGTCAGAAGAAGAGACTGACTGAACTTGGGTATGGAAATCTTCCAATCTGTATGGCAAAGAACCAGTATTCTTTATCTGATGATCCTAAGAAGCTTGGACGCCCAGAAGGATTTGATATTACGATCCGTGAGATCTATGTCAATGCAGGTGCAGGATTCTTAGTAGCCTTGACAGGTGATGTCATGACAATGCCTGGACTTCCAAAGAAACCAGCAGCAGAAGGAATCGATGTAAATGACGATGGAGTTATCACAGGATTATTCTAATCAACAAAAATAAAGCCAATATATACTTAAAAGAAATGACGAGGAAATACAATGCAGATTATTGATGGAAAGAAGATTTCTCAGGAAATCAAAGATGAAGTAAAAGAAGAAGTAGCGCAGCTGAAAGCAGAGGGAAAAGATATTGCGCTTGCTGTTATTCAGGTAGGAGCAGATCCTGCATCAAGTGTTTACGTACGCAATAAAAAACGTGCCTGCGAGTATGTAGGAATCGAGTCTATAAGCTATGAGCTTCCAGAAGAGACAACACAGGAAGAATTAATGGCGATCGTGGATAAATGCAATAAGGATCCTAAGATCAACGGAATCCTAGTACAGCTTCCACTTCCAAAACATTTGGATGAAGATGAAGTATTATTAGCGATCGATCCTAAGAAAGATGTTGACGGATTCCATCCAGTCAGTGTTGGAAATATGGTGATCGGAGAAAAAGGATTCTTACCATGCACACCAGCCGGAGTGATCCAGTTATTAAAACGTTCTGGTGTCGAAATTGATGGGAAAGAATGTGTGGTAGTCGGAAGAAGTAACATTGTAGGAAAACCTATGGCAATGTTATTATTACGTGAGAACGGAACAGTGACTGTCTGCCATTCTCATACAAAAGACTTAAAAGAAGTCTGCAAACGTGCAGATATCTTGGTTGTAGCAATTGGTAAACCAAAATTTATTGATGATTCTTATGTAAAAGATGGAGCAGTTGTCATTGATGTTGGAATCCACAGAAATGAAAATAACAAACTTTGTGGTGACGTAGATTATGACAAAGTTGCACCAAAGACATCTGCGATCACACCAGTTCCAGGTGGAGTTGGACCAATGACGATCGCAATGTTAATGAAAAACTGTGTAGAATCTAAGAAATTGTTTGGAGAGTAAGAGAAATGAAGATATTATTTATTTCGCTTGGATGTGATAAAAACTTAGTAGACAGTGAAGTTATGCTTGGCCTTTTGACCAAGCATGGCTACACTTTGACCGACGATGAGACACAGGCAGATGTTATTGTAATTAATACATGCTGTTTCATCCATGATGCCAAAGAAGAAAGTATCAATACGATCTTAGAGATGGCACAGTACAAAGAACAGAATCTGAAAGCATTGGTTGTTGCTGGATGCCTCGCAGAACGTTATAAAGACGAGATCTTAAAAGAGATTCCAGAGATTGATGCGGTTCTTGGAACAACAAGTTATGATTCTATTGTAGAAGCAGTGAATACCGCATTAGAAGAAAATACAGGGGAACATTTTGAACATTACGAAAGTATTGATTATCTTCCAGATAATTCTGAAGTAGAACGTGTTGTAACAACAGGAAATCACATGGCATATTTAAAAATTGCTGAAGGTTGTGACAAGCGATGTAGCTATTGTATCATTCCAAAGATCCGCGGACGTTTCAGAAGTGTTCCAATGCAAGAACTGTTGAATGAGGCAAAGCGTTTAGCATCTGAAGGAGTGAAAGAATTAGTACTGGTAGCTCAGGAAACAACACTGTATGGCAAAGACCTGACAGGAGAAAAACAGCTTCCGTTATTACTTCATGAACTTTGCAAGATCGAAGGGATTGAATGGATCCGCCTGTTATACTGCTATCCAGAAGAGATCACAGATGAGCTGATCAAAGTGATCAAGACAGAAGAGAAAGTCTGCAATTACATTGACATGCCGATTCAGCATAGTGAGAATCGTATCTTACAGAGAATGGGAAGAAGAACATCAAGAGAAGATCTTGTAGCAGTGATCAAGAAACTTCGTAAAGAGATTCCTGATATCACGATCCGTACAACACTGATCACTGGATTTCCAGGAGAAAGTCAAGAAGATCATGAAGGATTAATGAACTTTGTAGAAGAATGTCAATTTGATCGTTTAGGAGTCTTTACTTATTCACCGGAAGAAGATACACTGGCAGCAACATTTGAGGATCAGATCGATGAAGAAGTCAAAGAAGAACGAAGAGATGAACTGATGAGTCTTCAGCAGGAGATTTCCTATGAACATACCCAGCAGTTAGTCGGTAAAACGATCAAAGTCATGGTAGAAGGATATTTATTTGAAGATGATATCTACGTTGGACGTTCTTATATGGATGCACCAAAGGTAGATGGATGTGTTTTTATAAATTCTCCAGAAGAATTGATGACAGGAGACTTTGTTTATGTTAAAATTACCCAGGGTAGAGAATATGATGTGATAGGAGAAGTAGATTATGAATTTACCAAATAAGTTAACAATTTTAAGAACACTTATGATCCCGGTATTCTTATTTTTCTTGCTGACAGATTGTGCAGGGGATTATAGCAAGTGGATCGCAGTTGTTGTATTTATTCTAGCGAGTCTTACAGACTTTTTAGATGGACATATTGCAAGAAAATACAATCTGGTAACAAACTTCGGAAAATTTATGGATCCATTGGCAGACAAATTATTAGTTTGTTCTGCAATGATCGCATTAGTTGGAATGCACCGTTTATCATCTATCGTAGCGATCATTATTATTGCAAGAGAATTTATCATTAGTGGATTCCGCCTGATCGCCTCTGATAATGGAATCGTTATCGCAGCCAGCTACTGGGGAAAATTTAAGACAAACTTTCAGATGTTTATGATCATTATGCTGATCATTGATCTTGGAACAAGCACAGCTGTGATGATCGAGAATATTTTGATCGTCATTGCAACAGCCCTGACAATTATTTCTTTAGTTGATTATTTGGTGAAGAATAAACAGGTATTATCTGAAGGAAATTAGATCCAGAAAGGAACAACAATTATGACAGCAGAAATTATTTGCGTAGGAACAGAGATTTTATTAGGAAACATCGTGAATACCAATGCTGCCTACTTATCAGAACGCTTAGCCTCATTGGGGATAAGCGTTTTTTTTGAGACGACAGTAGGCGACAATCCAGAAAGATTAGAAAATGTGATCAGACAGGGACTTGAAAGATCTGATATTTTGGTCTTATCTGGTGGACTTGGACCAACGAAAGACGATCTTACAAAGGAAATTGCAACGAAAGCATGTGGACAGGAGCTTGTAGAAGATGAAGAAGCACTAAGACGCTTGAAAGAATATTTTGCGAGAAGTCATCGTAACATGACAGAGAATAATTTAAAACAGGCATTAGTGCCAGAAGATTGTACTGTTTTATATAACGAAAATGGAACAGCACCGGGAATGGTCATTCATGCAAAAGAAGGGAAGAAAGTAGTTTTACTCCCAGGACCTCCAAATGAACTGCTTCCAATGTTCCATGATCAGGTAGAACCGATCATAAAAGAATTAAGTTCAGAGGTATTATACTCCGATGTTGTGAAGATTGATTGTATGGGAGAAAGCCGCGTTGCAGCAGAGATTGAAGATTTGATCGAAAAGCAGACGAATCCTACAGTTGCCCCATATGCCAAATTAGGAGAAGTTCATCTTCGAGTGACAGCAAAAGCGGTAAGTGAAGATGAAGCAAAGAAGCTTGTTACACCAATAACAGAAGAATTATACAGAAGATTTGGTCATAAGATATTTACGACAAAAGAAGATGAAACATTAGAAGATGTTGTGGTTGATATGCTAAGTAAACATCATTATACGATCGCGGCAGCAGAATCCTGTACAGCAGGAATGTTTACTGCAAGGTTAGTTAATGTTGCAGGAGCATCGGATGTCTTAAATGAAAGTTTTATTACATATGCAAATGAAGCTAAGATGAAATATCTTGGAGTAAAAGAAGAAACTCTAAATACCGTTGGAGCAGTTTCAGAAGATACGGCCAGACAGATGGCGGAAGGTGTTGCACGACAGGCTGGTTCAAATGTCGGTGTTGGAATCACAGGTCTTGCTGGACCGGGCGGTGAAACACCTGAGAAGAAGGCAGGACTTGTTTACATCGGTGTCAGTGTTAATGGAAAGACGAAAGTAAACAAATACCAGTTAAACGGTAACAGACAGAAAGTCAGAGAAACAGCTGTATGCAGAGCGTTAACTATGGTAAGACATGCATTGGTTGAAGAGTTTCTATGAGAATCATCATAAGAAAAAGGATCACGAATAAAAATCGAACAAATATTCGTTCGAACACTTGTTTTTTAGTGTAAGGATATGCTATACTCTAAACAGGAAATTAAAAGATAGAAGAATATAAGATAAATATTTGAAATTAAAAGGAGTAAACATATATGAAACAGGAAGAGAAATTAAAGGCATTGGATGCCGCATTGGTTAAGATCGAGAAAGATTATGGTAAGGGATCTGTCATGAAACTTGGAGAGTACCAGGCAGACCGTACGATCGAAGTAACACCAACAGGTTCTATCAGTCTTGATATCGCATTAGGAGTAGGTGGAGTACCTAAGGGACGTATCATCGAGATTTATGGACCTGAATCTAGTGGTAAGACAACAGTAGCACTTCATATGGTAGCTGAAGTCCAGAAGAGAGGCGGGATTGCAGGATTTATTGATGCAGAGCATGCCCTTGATCCGGTCTATGCAAAGAATATCGGGGTTGACATTGATAACCTTTATATCTCTCAGCCAGATACAGGAGAGCAGGGACTTGAAATCACAGAGACAATGGTAAGATCTGGAGCGATCGACATCATTATCGTCGATTCTGTAGCTGCATTAGTACCGAAGGCAGAGATTGATGGAGATATGGGAGATTCTCACGTAGGTCTTCAGGCAAGATTGATGTCACAGGCACTTCGTAAGTTAACAGGTGTTGTAAGTAAGTTTAACTGCACAGTTATCTTTATCAATCAGTTGCGTGAGAAAGTTGGAGTCATGTTTGGAAACCCAGAGACAACAACTGGTGGACGTGCACTTAAGTTCTATTCATCTATCCGTTTAGATGTCAGAAGAACAGAGACATTAAAACAGGCAGGAGAGATGATTGGTAACAGAACAAGGATCAAAGTAGTGAAGAATAAGGTGGCTCCTCCGTTTAAACAAGCAGAATTTGATATTATGTTTGGAAAAGGAATTTCCAAGTATGGAGATATTTTAGATCTTGCAGCAGATGCAGATATCATTCATAAGAGTGGTGCATGGTATGCATACAACGGAGAGAAGATCGGACAGGGTAGAGAGAACAGCAAGAAGTACTTAGAAGATCACCCGGATATCGCAGAGACAGTGGAACATGCAATCCGTGTCCACTATGGACTGTTAGAGGAAGATGCTGAGAATGCCAACAACGATCCTAAGGCAGAGACTCAGGTTTCTGAAGAATAATGATCATTACGAAACTAGATAAAGTAGGAACAAAGCAGGTCAGGCTTTTCTTCGATGAAGAAAAGTACTGCCTGCTTTACTATAATGAGATAAGACGATTGGGATTCCATGAACAAGACGAGATCGGACAGGAAGAATTTGAAGAATTAAACAGATTACTGTTGCATCGGGCGAAGTTAAAAGCTATGTCATTGTTAAAATATCAGGATCGTACAAAAAAGGAATTAAAAGAACGTCTTATGAGAGCAGAATTTCCAGAATTTATTACGGAAGGGGCAGTTGCGTATGTGGAGTCATTTGGATATATCAATGATGAAGAATATGTACGCCGCTACATGGAATACAAGTCAGGAAGTAAGAGTAAGATTCAGATTAAGATGGACCTTCGGAAGAAAGGAATCACTGCGGAGACATTAGAGAGGGTCTTTGAGGAATATGAATACGAAGAAGATGATATCTTGGAAGAACAGGTTAAGAAGAGGATCCGGCAAAAGGGTTCCGTCACTAAGGAGAATTTTCAGAAATATTACGGATATTTTGCGAGAAAAGGATTTAATAGCGGCAAAATATTAGATTTATTACGGAAATACATGGAAGATTAAATAAATTACAGGCTAAATATTAAAAAAATATAAAGAATTCATCATTTGGTTGCATATTGACAGATAAAATTATATAATTTGAGTCAAAGGGTGTAACAAAGCAGATGACGACGATATCTGGAAGGAATATATGATCCGGATATGGTTCTAATTATAAGGAGTATCATTTATATGAGAAAGAAATCACATATTTCATTAGCAGGGCAGATTATGAATTCTATGGAACTTGACAATGTATTCGATTATAGATTACCGTTTTATGTAGGAAGTATCTGGCCAGACTGCAGACCATCATTTGTGACGACACCTCATAAGTTTGATATTACATTTGATGATATTGAACGTAAGATTTCAAAATTTATTGCCAATTACGATAAAGATAAGGGAATGAATATGCGACGTTGTGCCGGTCTTGGTGTGATCATTCATTACATTGCAGATTATTTTACATTCCCACATAATGATCATTATCCAGGCAATGTAAAGGATCATTGCTATTATGAACGTGATCTGAAGTTTGGAATGAGAGCATTTCTTCAGACAGAAGAAGCAGCACAGATCAAGGAGCATGTTGCGGCATATGATTCTGTGGAAGAATTGACATCATATATTAGAAGTATTCATAATTCTTATATGAAGCTTGCACATACAGTAGAAGAAGATATCAGATATATCGTACATGCGTGTACAACCGTTGTGAAGAGTGTACTGAATATGGTAAGTTATGCAGTTGGTACAAGTGTGATGAATATTCAGTATGTATAGGACAAGGAATTGAAGATAAAATAATAAAGAAAAAGGGCAAAGACAGACAGAGATGATTTGTTTTTGCTCTTTTTATTGAAATCAGTTTGTAAAAAATGATAAAAATATGATGCAAGTATGATGCAAAGAATTCGTAAAATAAAAAAGGTTTTGGGCAGCATACAAAAACAATAAGGAAAATCAATAAAACAATAAGGAGAACAATTATGGTGAACATCATGGTCGTAGAAGATGAAAAGCCAATTTCAAATCTGATCGCACTAAGTTTAAAGAAAGCCGGCTATCATAGTGAATGTGCTTATGATGGGTTAGAAGCAATTGATATGCTGGAAAAGAATTATCCAGATTTGATCTTACTAGATATCATGCTGCCCGGGGCTGATGGGTTTGAAATTTTAGAATACGTAAAACCATTAGAGATACCAGTCATTTTCCTGACAGCAAAAGGAGATCTTAATGACAGAGTAAATGGTCTGCGATATGGAGCAGAAGACTATATTGTAAAACCATTTGAGATTATGGAATTATTGGCAAGGATTGAGGTTGTATTAAGACGATATCACAAATTAGATCGTATCATCAATATATTAGGTTTAGAAATCGACACAGATGCAATGTGCGTAAAAAAAGAAGGAAAAGAAATTAACTTGACAAAGAAGGAATATGATACATTATTGCTGTTTGCAAGGAATCCTGGAAATGTATTATTCAGGGAAATAATTTATGAACGTGTTTGGGGTGGAGATTACATTGCGGGGAGCAGGACGGTAGATCTTCATGTGCAGAGAGTTCGAAAGAAAGTTGGCTGGGAAGATTTTTTGATCACTGTGCCCAAGATGGGATACCGTCTGGAGGTACCAAGATGAAATTTCGTTGGAAATTAATGATCATAACAATGTTGATCGTTTCATTTTCATTTGGATTTGGAGGAATGTTGCTGATTCAATATTCATATCAAGTATCTATCAAACAAGAAAAAAGAGCAGCAAGGAATTCTTACGAAATGATCTTAAGAATGTTAAAAGAAATTAATGAGATGGATGATACGTATCAGACTGTCTCTTATACACATCTGACGCTGCCGACGAAGCTAGAAGTGTAGATC